>Ga0335070_10000560_pt1 | contig 41640 bp, 39 predicted proteins | sample Lox_Sample_13_FD_206722 | JGI IMG/M metagenome (GOLD analysis project Ga0335070, IMG submission 206722) | Soil microbial communities from Loxahatchee National Wildlife Refuge, Florida, United States - Lox_Sample_1.3 | ecosystem: Environmental > Terrestrial > Soil > Wetlands | place: USA... | reverse complement strand
ACGATGTCCAGGATCCTGACGGACACCCTGCCCCGCGGCATGACCTACGAGTGGACCGAGCTGGCCTATCAGCAGCTCATCTCGGGCAGCACGACCCTGTTCGTGTTCCCGCTGTGCGTGCTGTTCGTCTACCTGGTCCTGGCGGCGCAGTACGAAAGCCTGACCCTGCCACTGGCCATCATCCTGATCGTGCCGATGTGCTTGCTCGCGGCCATCACGGGCGTGCTCCTGTCCCATGGCGACAACAACGTCTTCACGCAGGTAGGTCTGATCGTGCTGGTTGGATTGGCATGCAAGAACGCCATCCTCATCGTGGAGTTCGCCAAGCACCTCGAGGAGCAGGGACGCGATGCGGTGTCCGCGGTTCTCGAGGCCGCCCGGTTGCGTCTGAGACCGATTCTGATGACGTCCTTCGCCTTCATCATGGGAGTCGTCCCGTTGATGCTCGCAGGCGGAGCCGGTGCCGAGATCCGGCACGCGCTGGGAACTACGGTGTTCGCCGGCATGCTCGGCGTCACTTTCTTCGGACTGCTGCTGACCCCGGTGTTCTACGTGCTGATCCGGCGCCTCTCCCGGCACCGGCTGGCTACTGACTCGCACTCGGCCGACCCGGAATCCAAGTCGCACCCGCTCGTGGGTCAGTTGCCCTCACCGGAGGCTCACTGATGCGTTTGCAACACTCTGTGACCCGGAATAGCCGCCTGATGACCCGCAAGCACAGTCTCGTGATCCGGAAGCTGCCGTTTCGCCCAACCTCCCTGCTTGTCGCAGTCGCCGTTGCTGCCTCGCTCGGCGCCTGCGCGGTCGGTCCGAACTACAAGCAGCCCAGGACCGACACCGCGACGACGTTCGCGAGTGCGGAACAGGGCATCTACTCGGCCAGCGATGCCCAGGCGCAATTCTGGAAGCAGTTCAACGACCCGACACTGGATCAGTTGATTGGCGATGCGCTGACGGCCAATCACGACCTGCGGATCGCGCTCGGCCGCCTGGCGGAAGCACGCGCCGCCCGCCGCCAGTCACTGTATGACCTGGCGCCGACCGTGACGGCACAAGGCGGCCACCAGACCCAGAGGGTCCCGCAGATCGAGAGCGGCTTTGCCTACACCGCCTCTTACTATGAGGCGGGCTTCGATGCGACGTGGGAGCTCGACCTCTTCGGCCGGGTACGCCGTGGAGTGGAAGCGAGCCGTGCCGACCTGCAGGGCGCCGAAGCCAACCTGCGCGACGCCCAGGTGTCGGTTGTCGCTGAAGTCGCGCGCACGTATTTCGAGTTGCGCGGCGAGCAGAATGAACTCGCGGTTGCGCGCCGCAACGTCCAGAACCAGCAGGAGACATTTCGACTGACCAACGCGCGCCTGAACGCCGGGCGAGGCACCGAGCTCGACACCTCGCGCGCAAGGGCGCAACTCAGCACAACCCTTTCCACCATCGACCCGCTTGAAGCGGCAGTGGCGAGGTCCATGCATCGTCTGAGTGTGCTGACCGGCCGCGAACCGAATGCTCTGCAGGATGCACTGACTCCCGTGAAGGATCTGCCCGATCTGCCGCAGATCGTTCCGGTGGGCAATCCCGCCGACCTGCTGCGTCGGCGTCCTGACATCCGTGTCGCGGAGCGTCAGCTCGCCGCTTCCACCGCCCGCATCGGTGTTGCCGTAGGTGACCTGTTCCCCAAGGTCACCTTCACCGGCAGCTTCGGTTATGCCGCGAGCAACCCCAACGAACTGGGCACTTCGGCCGGCCGCACCTACTCCATCGGTCCCGGGATTTCCTGGGCCGCGTTCGATCTTGGCCGTGTACAGGCCCAGGTGGCCGGTGCGCGCGCCCGTACCGACACGTCACTGGCGCAGTACGAGCAGACCGTACTGAAGGCTCTGGAGGAGACTGAGAATGCGCTGGTGACCCATGCGCGCTCCCGCGATCAGCTTGCCCACGCTGCGGATGCGGCCGAAGCCAGCACGACCGCCGCCCGCCTGGCCCGAACCCGGTACGAGGGCGGCGTCGTCGATTTCCTGGAAGTCCTGGACGCCGAACGGACCCAGCTGGAGGCCGAAGACCGCCTGGCCCGCAGCCGGACCGAGGCCGCTACCAGCCTTATTGCGGTTTACAAGTCTCTCGGAGGGGGTTGGGAGGGCGCCCCCCTGCCGCGCTACACTCAGGCCGCGAATCGATAGGCCCGAACCCGGATACCCGCACCTGCCACGACCCGGAATCCCGTAAGCCCCCGCGCCGCCCCGTGACCGCAGGATCTGACATAACCACCGGAAGACTCATGCCTCAACTTGTCCGCTGCGCCACGCGCCCCCAGATTGAGTCCACCGGCTCATCCCGCCTTCGGCCGGAGACCGCAGCATGAATGCCAATCTGGTCGAACTGCCTGTTTTAAAAGAAGATTTCTCCACGCCCTGCGCGCAGGAGCTGAACCAGATCAATGAGTCCCTGCAGCGCCGCGAAGGCCTGCTGGCCGCATCCGCCAAGGCCAGCCGGCTGCTGCTCGAGGCTCCCGACGTCCGCGCCGTTGTCCCCGATGTCCTGCGCCTGATCGGTGAGGCCGCCGGCGTGGACCGCGTGAACCTGATGCTTTCCCAGGCTGGCCCGGTCGGCGAGCCCCTGCTGGTCGTCACCAGCGAGTGGGTCGCCGAAGGCGTGCCCCCGCATCTGGATGATCCCGCGATGAGTAGTTGCGATGAGCGCGACTTCTCGACCGTCTGTTGCGAGCTGCGCGCCGGTCGTAGTGTCTGTCTGAGCAAGGCGGAGACCGAGACCGCGGACCAGTTCACCGTCGCCAGCATCGAAGGCATCGGCACCAAGACCAAGGCCATCGTCCCCATCTTCGTCGGGGGTGAATTCACCGGCGTCGTCGGTTTCGACAACACACGCCAACGCCGCGCGATCGATTCCGCCGAACTCTCCGCTCTTGAAACCGCCGCTGGCGTCATCGGCGCCGCTTTGCATCGCGAGCGCCTGGTTGACGACGTGCGCCGCGAACGCGAGCGCGCCGCGGAAGAGCAGTTCACGCAGCTGGCCAAGGCCAACGCCGTCATCCGCGGCAATCTCGAGCGCCTGGCCAGCGAGCCCGACCTCCACGGATTCATGGGCCAGATGCTCCTGGAAACGACCCGGCAGTTCGATGCCGCGTCCGGCTCGGTCATCGTCGCCAAGGAATCCCTGCAGGAATGGCGGATCCTGGCGCATGTTCGCGAGGGTCAGCTCGAAAGTCCGCCGTTCGCCACCAGTGTCCCGTTTGCCGGTTCCCCGTTCACCGAGGTTTTCGGCCGGAGCCCTGAACCCCGCTACATGAGCACCGAGCACGGTAACTGGGACATCTGGCCCGGAGCGCTCGAGTACCACCGCCGCGAGGGATTCGTCAGCGTCCTGATCTATCCGCTCGTGTTCGGTGCGCGCAACGTCGGCTTCTTCGTGCTGTCCTTCCGCCGTCCGGCGCCCGAAGTGCAGCACAGCGAGCTGTTGGTCGCTCTCGCGCAGCAGGCAACACTCGCCGTGCAGCTCACACGCCTCGCGTACTCCGCGAAGGAAGCAGCCGTCCTCGTCGAGCGAACCCGCATCGGGCAAGAGATCCATGACGGTCTGGCGCAGGCTTTCACGGGCATCCTCATGCAGCTGGGCGCGGCTGAAGAGTTTCCGGTCTGCAAGCGCAAGAACTCCGAGTTGCTCACCATCCACAGCCGGATCCGCGACCTCGCTCGCGATGGGCTCTCTGAGGCGCGCCGGTCAGTGATGGCCCTGCGCCTCGACCAGACTCGCCGGGCTGGACTGGAAATCGCGCTGCGACAGCTGGCCGACCGCTCAACCGTACCGGGCCGCATCAACTGCACCTTCGAGGGCGGAAACTTCTCGACGGGTCTGAAGCCCGAACATGAACACGAATTGTTGCGCATCGCTCAGGAGGCGGTGAGCAACGCAGTGCGTCACGCGCACCCCAGCAACATCAGCATCAAGATGGCCGACGAGCCCTCCAACTGGGTTCTTTCGGTCGCCGATGATGGCGTAGGAATGGAACACCATCCCGATACCTACTCGAATGACGGCTTCGGCCTCTCGAGCATGCGTCAGCGCGCCGGCGCCATTGGAGGCGAGTGGCAGATCGAAAGCCAACGTGGCGCGGGTACGCGCATCAGCGTGCGCCTGCCGAAGCGGAGAAACTGATGGTCGCTGTCATGAAGCGCAAAATCAGTGTGATTCTGGCGGACGACCATCCCGTTGTGCGGGATGGCCTCGCCGCCATGGTGAATCAGCAGCCCGACATGGAAGTGGTGGCGGAAGCGGGTGACGGAGAAGAGGCGATTGCGCTCTACGAGCAGCATCGTCCGGATGTCATGGTCCTGGATCTGCGCATGCCCAAGCGCGACGGCGTTGCGGTGGTGCAGCGCGTGCTCGAAGCCCATCCCAAGGCCTGCCTCCTCATCATGACCACCTACGACGGTGATGAGGACATCTTCCAGTGCCTGAGCCAGGGCGCCAAAGGCTACCTGCTGAAGGACGCACCGCGGCAGGAAATCCTCTCCGCCATCCGCGCCGTCAGCGAAGACCGCCCGTACACCTCATCTTCGGTAGCCGCCAAGGCCTTGCAGCGGATGGCGAAGCCGAGCCTTACACAGCGCGAACTCGACGTGCTCCAGCTCGTGGCCCAGGGTCGCAGCAACAAGGATATCGCCCGCCGGCTGTCGATCACCGAGGGCACCGCCAAGACCCATGTGAAGGCCATCCTGACCAAGCTGGATGCCATCAGCCGCACCGAGGCGGTGGCCGTAGCCCACAAGCGGGGAATGATTCGACTCTGAGTCAGCGAATCCCGCGACCTGTCCAGCGGGTGTAACAAACGAAGTGGAAATGTAACGTCGGCACCGTCGGCAATCCACTCGCCGGCGTCATGACCGCAGCGTCGCGCCGCGTCTCGATCTCATATTCGATTTCGTGTGCCTGGATCTTCAGCCCGCATCCGTTGCAGAGGGCTCCGGTGCCATGTCCCGCCCAGGTGCGCAGCGGCTCCTGAAAGTGCATGGGGCGCAACTCGATTGCGTCGTTGATCGCGGTCTCGGCCATCGGAATACTCATTCTTGCGGTCCTCGCTCCAGTCAGTGGCGGTTCGCGCGCGCAGGGTTCATCGCTTCCCCGTGTTCCGCGGAAACGCTCCGTTGCGCGCGCGGATGACACGCGCAATGTGAGGTTTCCTCGGTACAGTGCTGTCAATCCATCCATGTCCCCCGAAGGGTCATGGAGCCTCGAGCGGGCGTTATCCCCTGTACGGCAAAAGCCGCGTTTGTCGGACATCAACCCACCGCACACACCGGCGGCCCCTACCTTTAGAACACATTCCGCCCACCGGGTTCCAATGTCTGTCGGTGGCGACGTCCGCGTGCAGGTGCTACCAAGGCTGACAGCGCCCGACAGCCGCTCAACAACGCCAACTATTTTCCGAAGCAGCAATAAATGTGCTTGGCGGAGCAATGTCAGAAACATCTCGCGATCGCGGGCGTTGTGAAGCGGCGACATCCTGACAGCTGGATGAAAGGCGAGCGGCACGGCGCCGTGATCGCAACCTGTCGAGCGCGGCGAATCCGACGGGCACCGGATCGATGCGGCCGGTTGCGCTGGCGCGAACGCGCGGTGGGTCAGCCGACTAAGGCTTCGGCGGCTGAAAGCCTTCCGGCGCCTGCGAGCCGGTGCCGAAGAAGAACTTCTCCATCTCTGTCTCGAGGAACTTGCGCGCCTTGGGCTCGATGGGCGTCAGCCGATACTCGTTGATCAGCATGGTCTGGTGCCGCAACCAGCGTGCCCACGCTTCTTTGGATACGTTGTCAAATATTCGCTTGCCCAGATCGCCCGGATACACCGCCCGATCCAGGCCATCGCTCTCGCGCTTCAGCAGCACACAGTGAACGGTTCGGGCCATCATTGCGCTCCTGGTGCGTCGAACATCGTCGGGCTCGTCAGGTTGTCGAGCAGAGTCTTGATGGGCGCAGGCAGGCCGATGCGCGCCGGGTCGCGCGCGTTATACCAGACGGTCGGAATCGAATCCATGACTCCCTTGGCTGCCCCTGCGCAGTTCGTCAGCAGTGGCGTGATCGACAGATCGAAGTGCGTGAACGCATGCTCGACGATCGCCATCGGTTTCGGCTGAGCATCGGCCGCGCGCAATGTCTGACCAACATAAACGCTCGCCGCCGAGGCCGTATCGAACTCCGGCAGGCACCACAGCCCGCCCCAGATCCCGGTATCGGGTCGGCGCTCCAGCAGCACGCTGCCGTCTTCCTTCATCGCGACCAGCATGAACACTTCGCGCAGTCGCCGCGCGCCCTTGGCCTTGCGGGGTGTCGGGAAATCGTGCTGCCGCCCGGTGTGCCTGGCGAAACAGCCGGCAGCGAGCGGACAGTAGGCGCAGACTGGCTTGCGCCGCGCGCAAACCGTCGCCCCGAGATCCATGATCGCCTGCGTATACACATCGACCTGCGAGTGCGGAGTGCATTCCTCGGACAGCTTCCACAGCCGCTCCGAGACTGCGCGTTCGGTGGTGACGCCCGCCACGCCGAAGAATCGCGCCAGCACCCGCTTCACGTTGCCATCGAGAATCGGGTACCGCTCGCCGCGACTCAGCGCCAGTATTGCTCCGGCAGTCGAGCGCCCGATGCCGGGAAGATTGGCGATCTTCCCGAAGGTGCGGGGAAACTCCCCGCGATACTCATTTCGGATCAGACACGCGGTGCGATGCATGTTGCGCGCCCGCGCGTAGTACCCAAGCCCGGACCAGAAATGCAGCACGTCGTCGATCGGCGCATCAGCCAGCGCACGAATCGTCGGGAATTGCGCCATGAACCGCTGGTAGTAGGGGATGACCGTCGTTACCTGGGTCTGCTGGAGCATGATCTCCGAGACCCAAACACGATACGGCGTACGATCCTTCTGCCACGGCAGATCATGTCTGCCTTCGCGCGCGTGCCATTCGATGAGTGCCGCCGCGAACGCAGCGCCCCTCCCTGTCGGATGCGCGGTCGCTTCGGTCTGGCCGCGCAGTTCTGAATCGGTCCCTTCCTTCGCTGGGTCAGCCGCGGCGTTCGACTCGACCTGCGTGGCACCTTCCGCAGCCGTTTCGCCGAGTGCCGCTACAGGGATTTCCGGCTCTTCGCTCATCGGTGCTGTTCCGCGGTCTGCAGGCGCAGACGGACATCTTTCATCTGCGCGTCTGCCCATTGCGCCTGATCGAATATCAGGCTGCCGTTTGCGCGCAGCGATCTGAACGCCTCAATCGGCAGCTCGAACGGCTTCTTTCGCGGACGCTGTTCCAGCACCATGTAGCGCCCCAGGTCGATACGGTCGCCGTGGAGCTCGAACGACCACTCGGAAACAGGTGGTACCGACCGCTCCATCCACCCCGTGAATGTAACCCCATCCAGGCGCATGGTCAGCGGCCGAACGGTCACCGCTCCATCCGCGAACGTCCAATCACTACTTAGTTCGAGCCGGCCCAGAGTAGAGGGATCCTTCGGTAACGAGGTGTCCGGTAGGAAATCCGCGGTGATCCGTCGCACCGATGGCATCGCCACGGCTAGCGAACCGCTGCCGCGAGAGTGAGTCTCGCCCTGAGCGTCCCGGGTCTGATCGAAGGATAGCTTCCCCTCCAGCTTGGCGTCATTTACGTGGATCGCTAGCTCCGGTGCCGTAACGGAAACCGGAGCCATCGCCAACGTGAGCTTCGGGGTATCCATCTGAATGGTCACGCCAGCGGCCGGAAGCGAGTCACCCTTCACCAGCATCTTCGTGTGCAGCGGAAACGTCGCGCCTGGCGTCCAAGCACCCATCTGAAACTGCCAGGCAGAGACGCTGAGATGAATTCCGCTCATGTCATCCGCATAGTCCAGCGCCCCGTCGCGGATCTCAATGCCTCCGATTTGCGGTGCCGTCCCACCGCCCGGTCCGGACCCCGCCTCCTTTCCAGGTGCGGGTCTCGCCCTTTGTTCAGCTGAGGCGGCAATTGCCTCTCCCGGATTCGCCGCAGACTCCCGCCCGGGTGGCGCTGACCAGCGGTCGAGGAACGGCTCCCAGTTGACCCGTCCCTGGACATCGCGGCGCAGGTGAATTCGCGGTCCCTCGAGGACGATCCGGTCCACCTCGAACTCCCCCCTGAGCAGGGGGATCAGCCGTGCTCCCACTTGGGCGGACTGCCATTCGAGCAGGCTGCCAGAGCCCGACCCCGGCACACCCGACCCCGGCACACTCGACCCCGGCACGCCCGAGTTCGGCGCTCCCAAGTCCGGCCCGCCTGACCCCGGCGACCCCCCCAGCCGGGCGGGCCCGACCTGCAACCGCAGCCAGGGAAACCACTTGATCCGCAGGTCGCCGTCAATCTTGAATGGCATTCCGGTCAGATCGCCGACGATCGACTCTATTTTTGGCTTATATCGGTTCGGATTGACGCCGAATGCGAGGATCACGGCCGCAGCCGTGAACAGCAGCACCACCACCGCGACCGAGATCAGTATCCACCGGGCTGCTCGCACTATGCCGCCACGCCTCCGCGTCTTAAGCGTGAGAATTCTAGCTACACTCCCTTCCGCCGTTGGGAGCGACCTGAGGATGAGTGGAGAACCGTCCCCTATGACCTACTGCGTGGCGATGCTGCTGGATACCGGCCTGGTATTCCTATCCGACTCCCGTACCAGCGCCGGGGTCGACCAGATCAGCACCTTCCGCAAGACAACGGTCTTCCAGCGCCCCGGTGATCGCGTCCTGGTCGTCCAAACTGCCGGCAACCTCGCCATCACTCAGGCTGTGACCAACATACTCCGCGACGACGTCGAGGAAGCAGCAGAAGGTCGCGATACCCTGTTCAACGCTGCGAGCATGTCCGAGGCCGCGCGCGTCGTAGGCGAGGCGATACGCGAAGTACATCGCCGCGACGCCGCCTCGCTCAAGGAGTTCGGCCTCGAATTCAACGCCAGCGTCATCATAGGTGGTCAGATCCGCGGCGAATCACCGCGGCTCTTCAGCGTCTATTCAGCCGGCAACTTCATCGAAGCCACCGCCGACACCAGTTACTTCCAGATCGGCGAGTCCAAGTACGGCAAACCCATCATCGATCGCGTCATGAGGCGTAGCAGCAGCCTCAGCGAAGCTGCCAAGTGCGCGCTCGTCTCGATGGACTCCACGATCCGCTCGAACCTGTCAGTCGGCCTGCCGCTCGATCTCGTGCTCATCAAACGCGACAAGTTTGAGATCGCGCGCCACATGAGCATCGACTCCGATAACGAGTATTTCCGCGCTATCCGCACACGTTGGAGCGAAGCGTTGCGCGAAGCGTTCGCGGAGTTGCCAGACCCCGACTTCCTGAGGAGCCCAATACCCTAGACGGTGTCGAAGTCAGCGTGGACCGCTGCGCGATTTTTTATTGATGTCCCCACGGCCACATGCGACCGACCACGCCATCCCGTGCCACCATATGACGTATCGCCGCGAGGATGTGCAGCCCGATCACGATCATGAAAATCGTGGCGGTGACGATGTGCATGTCGTTGAACACCGTGTAGAGCGCTTTGTCGTCCCTGCCCCAGGGAGGAAGCTTCACGGAGTTGAAGAAGTTGACGCCGTACTTGCTGAAGTTGGACGCGATGTATCCCGATAACGGCATCACCAGCATGCAGATATACAGCAGCACGTGACCCCATTTGGCGCTCAGACGCTCCCAGGCGGGCATCGTCTGCGGAAATGCCGGGGCCACATGCGTCAGGCGCCAATAAAGCCGCGCCAGTATGAACAGACCAATGACGAGCCCAGTGGACTTATGCAGATTGACGCAGATGGCCCGCGCCGGCGTTCCACGCGGTATGTCATCCAGGGACAGACCGAAGGCTATCTGGGCAATCAGTGCCGCGAACAGCAGCCAATGCAGAAAGGCCGCAGTTCGTGTGTAGCGCGTCGATTCCATCGGTTCGCTCGCTCCCACAGGGCGTCGGACGCCGGGTTGGCAACACCTGCACCAAGGGTACGGTCACCGTCCCATCTTAGGCAACCAGCGGCTCATTGGCATCCGAGAGAAATTAACACTCTGTTGTTCCGGTACACTGCAGGGTAGCGAACCGCCACCCAGGTCAGCTCCAGGCACAAAGGTCGCGGCCAGGTCCGGAAGCCAGGAATCCGAATGAGCACCCCGTTCGTGCCCGTAATCAGGTCACTGCTGGATACCGACCTGTACAAGTTCACGATGTGGCAGGCGATGCTGCATCAATTCCCGGGCAATGATGCCACCTACGAGTTTCACTGCCGCAACCGACCCACCCTCATACCCCTGAGCAGCATTGCAGGCGAAGTCGATCAGCAGATCGATCACCTCTGCTCACTGGGCTTCAGCGAGGAGGAACTCGCATACCTGGGAACTCTGCGATACCTGAAGCGCGACTTCATCGAGTTCCTGCGGATCTTCCGTTTCCAGCGCCACAACATCCGCGTCGCAACCGACGGCGAGCAGCTCCGGATCAGCGTCTCAGGATCGCAGATCCACGTCATGTGTTTCGAGATCTTCGTGCTGTCGATCGTCAACGAGCTGTACTTCCGGCGCATCACCGAGCCCGGCCCCGCACTCGACGAAGGTCGCCGGCGGCTGAACGGGAAGATCGCTTATCTGAAGCGTCCCGCACAGCATCCGCGCGCGAATCGCTTCGTGTTCTTCGAGTTCGGTACACGGCGTCGCTTCTCGAAGGCGTGGCAGGAAGAGGTGTGTCGGACCCTGATGAGGGAGGCCCCGGATCACTTCAGGGGCACTTCCAACGTGGACCTCGCGCACCGGCTCGGCGTGACCGCCATGGGTACGATGGCACACGAGTACCTGCAGACTTATCAGGCCGTGGGCGTGCAGCTGCGATTTTTCCAGAAGGCGGCACTCGAGGGCTGGGTCCAGGAATACCGTGGCGACCTGGGCATCGCCCTCACCGATGTCATTGGCATGGACGCCTTCCTGAACGACTTCGATCTGTACTTCGCCAAGCTCTTCGACGGTCTGCGCCACGACTCCGGCGATCCGATCGTCTGGGGCGAGAAAGCCCTGGCTCACTACGCCAGATTGCGTATTCCGGCTGCGTCCAAGCGCCTGGTGTTCTCCGACGGTCTCACGATCCCGAAAGCCGTCGAGATCTACGATCACTTCGCCGATCGGATCCCTTGCGGCTTCGGCATCGGCACCCACCTCACCAACGATATGGGCCTTGATCCCCTGAACATCGTGCTGAAGCTGACGACCTGCAATGGTCAGAGTGTCGCCAAACTCTCCGACTCGCCCGGCAAGACCCTCTGCGACGACGAGACCTTCCTCGCCTACTTAAGGCAGGTCTTTTCGAGATAGGTTGCTCACAACGCCTTGAACCGCTGCTACCCGGTCTTCTTCGCCTTGGATCCGTTCAGGGCGACTGCCTCACGAATGAGAGTCTTGAGCGCGCTTGCGCTGATCGCCTCGCCCTCACGGACATCGATGGCCCGCCTGGTGTTCCCCTCGAGACTGGAATTGAACAGCTTCGATGGATCCTTCAGGGATGCCCCCTTGGCGAAAGTCATCTTGACGACACTCTTGTAGGTCTCACCGGTGCAGATGATCCCGTCATGCTCCCACACCGGAACCCCTCGCCACTTCCATTCCTCCACAACCTCCGGATCTGCTTCCTTGATCAACTCGCGGATGCGAGCGAGCATCTCGCCGCGCCAGTCACCCAGTTCCCGGATTCTCGCGTCGATGAGCTTCGACGGAGATTCCTTCCCGGGCGAGGTGGTCTTGCCCGAAGCGGTCTTTCCGGACGCGCCTTTCTTCATGCGTCTAACCTCAATTCCATGCGGTACCCAAACGCAGCTGGAGCGCGCCGCACGTCAGCCGCACGTCACACCAGATCACGGGGAATCTTCTTGTCCCAGCTGCGTGAATGGATCGAGCGCTCGCCATCCCACGCCTCAAACTTCTCCGTACAGACGAAGTGCGTTGCCGTGGACCTGCAAAGGCTCCAGGCGCGCAGCTTGATGTTCCAGCCCGGCCGCTGGTACACATTGATCGCCTCGGCCTCCCACTCCGCGCTGTTGGGATCGTTTTCCCGGATAGTGCGGCGGAGCCTGTAGGCCTCCTTGTAGACGGTTTCGATCCCGTCAATCGGTTCTCCCTTCGGATCCAGAGAGCCCTCGACCAGGGTGAAGGTCCTGCTGCCCGGCTCACCGGTGATCTGGACGTTTTCCATCGGCCGTTCGTAAGGAGCAGGCTGTGTACCCGGAGTGGCGTAGCGTTCGCGATAGATCCCGAAGGGCGGTGTTTCGCCGGCACGTGTGGGCCGTATCGGCAGTTCGACGCTCGAGGCCCCGGCAGTGACCTGAAGAGTGACCAGTTCAGGTGACGGCCATACCACCGGCCACCAGGTCTCGCTCAATGCAACCCGGATACGGCTGCCACGCACAAACCGGTAGCAGGCGAAGTGGCCTTTCAGGCTGAGATCGTAGTCCTGGCCGGCCACCGCTGCCGCTGGCCTCTCGTCACTGTCACGATGGGTCAGGCTGAGTAGCGCAAAACTCACGTAGTTGGAGCGACCATCGGGAGTTACTTCGGTCAACCGGGCGAATAGCTTGGCGATCGGCTTGTCGGCGCGAACACGTATCCGGAAAACGGGCTCGCCCATGATGTCGAGCGGCTCCTGCAGTGGTTGCGAATCGAAGTGCAGGCAGCGGGCATCATCCACTGCCTGATCCCGCCACCACGTTTCCGGGTTGCCTGATGCGCCCGACCAGCGGCTCGCAAACCCGATCGTCAGATCGGTCCGGTGAGCCAGAAGAGTCCGGGCGCCCGCTCGCTCCTGCAGACCCTCAGCATTGAGGTACCAGGTGCGAGGCTTGATCTCCCGGGCCGGCCATGTTGGTTCGGATACCCAGGAACCGCGCGCGTCATGCGGGTAGCTCACGCCCGGAGGCGCATCCTCCCGCAATGCCCACATCCGTGGCTCCTCCATGATGCCGTTCTTTTCCCCCAGCAACCAATGTCGCCACCAGCGTGCCTCAACTGGAAGCCAATCTACTCCCGGCCCAGGGGTACCGTTGGCGGCGTCGGTTGGCACACCGCGATGGTCCGCCGGTTGAGGATAGCCCGGCCACTTGTGCGCCCACGGACCGATGAGTGCTTTCTGGGGGACCTGCGGAGCACGCTCCATCATCCGAGTCGCCGATGGAAGATACGCATCCAGCATTCCGGCCACGTTGTAGATCGCACACCGGATCTTGCCGTAGTCCTGTATGGAGCCATCCTGCCACTTGCCATCGAGCGTCTGGTGCTCGTTCCAGAGGATGGTCATCGGCCCGGCGGCATCGAGCCGCTGCTGCCACATCGCCCGCCAGCGATCCTCACCGACGATGATCGGATCAGGCGGCGCGCGCATGATGACCTGCCACTCCATCGCCCACACGTACTGGTCGTTGATGAGGCAACCGCCGCGATAATGGATGTCATCCTGATAGCGCTGTTCGGTCCCGCACGTCGAAACAATCGCCTTCAGTGCCGCGGGCGCCTTGGCCGCCGCCTGCAAGCCCGTAAAGGAACCATACGAAATCCCACGCATGCCCACGCTGCCATTGCACCAGGGTTGCTTCGAGATCCACTCGATGACCGCCAGTGCATCGGCTTGCTCGACGGGCATGTATTCGTCGACCATGGCACCGTCGGAATCGCCGGTACCGCGGATATCGACACGCAACAGGGCGATCCCCTCCTTCGCCAGGAAGGGCCCGGCCACATCGTCCCGGTACCGATACGCGTCGCGCTTGCGATAGGGAAGGTATTCAAAGACCGCGCCAGTGGGCTCGTGGTCCGCGCCTGTCGGCAGGAATGCCCGCGCGGCGAGTCGTGAGCCATCGGGCATCGGAATCCACAGATTCTCGATGACCCGAATCGACGGGTCTCCCACCAGGACGATCGGTGCGAGCACCCCGGACTTGCCGCGCCCCGCAAGCACCCAACCGGGAATCGCCAGTCCGATCAGTCCAAGAGCCCCACGTCTCGTTGTCATTGTCAGAGCCTCTCTGTACTGGCGCGAACGGGTTTGGAGCCCTGATTCGGAGAGCCGACATTCTACAGCACTTGCCTTCGCGGCCGAGCTTGCGCATCGTTGCTGGGGGGGGGTTCCCCTGTTGAAGCAGAGCTGCCTCATGGACCGCAATGATTCGACGTTCGATCGGCGCCTTTACACTGCGATGGGCATCCTCGCGGTCGCGATCGTGTTCGTGGGGTTTTCCCGAACGTTCTACCTGCGCGAGTGGTTCGGGAGTCCGCCCTTATCCACCCTGCGGTATCTGCACGGCACGCTGATGACCTGCTGGTACGTCCTGTTTCTCACCCAGATACTGCTTGTCTCCCGGCATCGGACCGACATTCATCGTCGTCTCGGCATTCTTGCCGGTCTGACAGCAGCGGCATTGCTCCCCGTCGGCGCCATGACCGCGATTGGGTTTGTCACTCGCATGCGCCCGAGTCCGGACGATGCTGCCGATGCCGCAGTCATCGCCGGTTATGATTTCGTCGCCCTCACTGTCTTTGGCCTGCTGGTCGCAACCGCGCTGGTCCTGAGACAGCGCAGCGACATCCACAAGCGGCTCATGACGCTCGCCTCGCTGTCTCTCCTGGGCCCGCCGCTGGCCCGGCTCGTTTCTGACGAGCACTCCCTTTGGCTGACGTACGCCTTCCTCATGCTGCCGATCGCAATCGATACCTGGCGTCACGGACGTGTCCATCCCGCGTTTGCCTGGGGCGGGGCCCTGGTGCTGATCATCAGCGAAGTCACCCTGCATTACGTGACGACTCCGGGGTGGATAGCCTTTGCGCTGCGGACATTTCCGTAGGTGACCACGGGTGTTATCGCAAGCGTCACCTCGCATCGAACAGCTGGGCAGACGACCCGAGCTGCTGCCGGTCGTCGCCAGGTGGATCTACGAAGAGTGGTGGGAGGGTGAGGATGAGGCGAGTCTGGAGAAGCTCACAGGGCTCCTGCGCCCGCACCTGGTACCGGATCAAATCCCACTTACGCTCGTCGCGTCGATTGGCTCCGAACCCGTCGGTACAGCAACGCTGCTCGAACACGACGTGGGCACAGAAAAGTGGCCGGAACTTCGTCCCTGGATGGCCGCCGTCTACGTCGTCCCCGAGCAGCGTCACCGCGGAGTTGGCGGAGCCCTGGTCAAGGCAATCGTGGCCCAGGCGGCCACGATCGGGAGGAATGTCCTCTATCTTTTGACCGTCGGACGCGAAGAGTTCTACGCCGCATTGGGCTGGCAGGTGCTCGACAGAGCGGGCGACAGTACAGTGATGAAGATCGATTCAGACCTGAAGGCCATCCCTTGAGATCAAATCGCCCGGGCCCGGCGTCCTGACCGACACTCCAACTCCAACTCGAACTCCCGGCTGACTCCAGCTCCCTCAATTCCGGTCACACAGCTCCACATCGCCGCTCATCGTCTTCAACCGGATCCGGGTCGCCATCGCGCCACCGGAGGACTGCCCCTTGCTGCCCGTGAGCCGCTTGCCAGGCGCGTATTTGCTGACCCGCTCCGCATCGCCCCCCATGCAGTTGACGATATCGCCGCTGAACGTCGCGACTTCGTAGTCGAGCGCTCCATCCGGCACGGCACGAACCGTCAGGTCGCCGCTGACAGTTTCCCCATCCACCATCGCCCCCGGTACCAGCTTCGACTCGAAAGTCAGGTCGCCGGAAGTCGTCCGCACCCGCACATTGCGCGCCGACTCCAGCCGCAGCGTCAGATCCCCGCTGACCGTGGTGGCCTCAACATCACCCGCCGCCCGATCAACGTGAATGTTCCCACTGATGGAACTGAGGTGCAGCATCGCCCCCTGCTGCCCCTTGCCCCGCAGAGTCACATCCCCGCTCACCGTCTTCACATCCACGTTGCGCTGGAACACGTCAGCCTTGATGTCCCCGCTCACCGTCTTGAGCTGCAGGACTCCCTGCACATCAGCGGCACCCACATCTGAACTGACGCCTGAAACATCAAGTTCACTGTCCCGCGGCACTTTCACACGCAGGTTCGCCGAAATGCTCCGGAACGAATGGTTGGGCACGACCACCTTGATCGTCGTGCGCCCATGATCGGACTCCACGTCCACCCGATCGACTCCCGCCCCCAGGTCGGCATGGACTTCAACCTCCGGGGAGTCCCACCCCGACACCTCGATCCGCCCGGCGACATTCGAGATTTCGACCGTCCCGCGCGCATCGGCCGCCACCTTCTTGTCGAACACCCGGTCGTCTGCCTGGGCGACGCCGACGGCGCCGAGCAGCAGCAACAGAACGAACCCACGCATCGTCAGATCCCCCTGCCGGAATCACCGGCCTCGTGCACGGCCGTCAGCACGCGCATCTCATCCTGGTAAGTGTTGACCAGCAGCTCCTGCAGCAGAGCGTTGGTCGGATCGCGACCCAGAGCCGTCTCCAGGTCCCGCTTCGAATCCTCGATGGTCTTCAGACTGGCAACGACCTTGGTTCGCGACTCCGGTGGCAGCGCCGCCAGCTTCGATTCCAGAGTCTTGACCAGTTCCGCCCGGTCACGCGTGTAGCGCGCATCCGGAATGTAGGCCGCGCGCAGCATCTCGGGCTCGCCCGGGTTGCTGGCCGCCAGCATGACCGGCGCACCGGGAAACGCACTGCGCCCGATCCACACACCGATGGCCAGAGCCGCCACCACGGCCGCGGCCGCGAAAATGCGCAGCCTGTTGGCCCGCCACGGCGAAACCTTCTGAACGGGAGCATCGGCCGTGATCGCCGCCTCGATCTCCTTCCAGAGATCGCGGGTCGGTGCCACATCCCGCGGCAGATCCCGCAGCGAACTGATCCTGCGCTCGTCGGTGCTCATGTCAGCCCACCCCTACGCCCAGCCTGTCCCGCAACAGCCCGCGCGCGCGGTGCAGTTGCGCCTTGCACGTCCCTTCGGCGACACCCAGCATCTCGGCCGCCTCGGAGTGCGAATAACCGTAGATCGCGTACAGAACCAGCACGTCCCGCGCCCCATCCGGCAGATCCTGGATCGCCGTCTCGATCTCGTTCACCTCGACCGGCGTATCCAGCGTCCACTCGCTTTCGATGGCGTCCTCGTCCTCGGCGGGCGTGTCCACGACGACCGGCAGAGCCTTGCGCCGCTTGGCCAACACCGCATTGACCGCGATGCGGTGCAGCCAGGTGCCTAAGGCACTGCGCGTCTCGAACCGGTTCAATGCCCGCCAGGCGTTGATGAAAGTCTCCTGAGTACAGTCCTCGGCCATCGCCGTATCCCGCGTCATGCGCAGACACAACCCGTAAACCTTGCCCGAATGCTCGCGGTAGAGCCGCTCGAAGGCACGCGTGTCGCCGGATCGGGCGCGCTGCACCAGCGCCTGCTCCCAGTCGATCGGTGAGTCCTGCAGCCTTGCCTGCGTCATCATGGGTATTGGAGACAGGAACAGCCCGCCCGGTTTAAGCCCGGTGGCGAAAGAATAGCCCGGACCCAGGCCGGGTCAGGCGTCGGCGGCGGGAGTGGGCGCCTTGCTGCGGCTGGCGTACCAGTTGATAGCGTATTGCAGCAATTGCGCATTCGTTGCGAGATTCAGTTTACGTTTCAGGCTTTGGCGGTGCGTTTCGACCGTCTTGACGGACAATCCCAGAGCTTCGGCCGCCTCGCGCGAAGACTGCCCCCGGCCGATCAGGCTCAGCACCTGCAGTTCCCGGTTGCTCAGCCGGTCGATGGGATCGGCCCCGACCACCGCGCCCCCGCCCCGCTCGGCCCGGGCCAGGGCCTGGTCCAGCGCCTCGCTCAGGTACCTGCCGCCGGCCAGCACCTGGCGCAGGGCGATCAGCAGCTGATCGGATGCCGCCTGCTTCATGATGTAGCCGCTCGCCCCGGCCGCCAGCAACCGCTCGGCGTAGATCAGCTCATCGTGCATCGACAGCACGAGCATGGGCAGGTCAGGTCGCTGCGCATGGACGTCCCGCACGAGCTCCAGCCCGTCCCCCTGCGCGAGTGAGATGTCGACGATCACGACATCGGGAGCCAGCGCCCGGATTGCAGCGCGAGCCTCGCGCTCCGTCTGCACTTCACCGCACACGACGAGATCCGGCTCAGGCTCGATCATGCGGCGCAAGCCCTGCCGCACGATCGGATGATCGTCCACGATCAGCACGCGTCGCTGAGTTGTCACGGCTGCAAAGCTTGTTGGACGGACACTGGTCTTGATCACGGGCCACGGGGCGGCTCGAGGCCGTCGGCAAGCTTGGACGTGTAAGGCACCAAGATCAATTCGAAACCGCCCCGCTACGCACTTCCGGTTCACGCGCGCGCGCCGCGAGCGCGGCATCCAGCGGACAGGTGCAGCGCACCGAGGCGCCGCCGTTGGTTCTGGCTCCCAGCAGCAGATCCCCGCCGAGCATCTGCGCCCGGTAGCGCATGATTTTCAGACCGAGTCCAACCGGGCTGTCCGGCGGCAGTTGTTCGAAGCCCCGGCCGTTGTCCTCGATCGCGAGTTGCAGTTCGCCGCGCGTCGTACCCAGGCGCACCCAGACCTCCGTGGCGCGGCTATGCCGCATCACGTTGGTCAGCGCCTCCTGCACGATCCGGTAGACGTGCGTCGAAGAGGTCTCGCTCAGGCGCAGCGGCTCATCGAATTCCGCATGGAAAGCCACCCTCACGCCGTAGCGCTCGGTAGCGCGCGATGCCAGGGTCTGCAGAGCCGCGGTAAGGCCGCCCCGCTCACCGCTGACGGGTGACAAACCGCGGGCAAGCGCCCTGGTGCTCTCGATCGCATTGTTGACCAGCCCGATCACATCCTCGATATCCAGGCGGACCGAGGACCCCTCCTTGCGAAGCTGGGCCGCCACTCCGCGCAGCATGAGCGCTATACCCGTCAGGTCCTGGCCCAGACCATCGTGCAGGTCGCTGCCGATGCGCTGCTGCTCGCGGTTGGCGATCTCGATGATCTCGTGCTCCAGCCGCTTCCGCTCCGTGACATCGTTGACCGCCACGCTCAGCGAGCGGACCACACCGGCCTCGAAAATCGGTGCCACCCGGTGTTCGTAGGTGCTGTTGGTGTTGGGATCCCGGACTTCGAGCCAGTCCGGCTGACCGGTGGCCAGCACGCCGCGGTACAGCTCCTCGAGCTCGCGCTGGTAAGTGTCCGCCACGAACTCCAGCAGACTGTGTCCGATGACATCGTCAGGCCGATAGCGGCCAAAAGGCCGGTTCATGAACCGAACGCGCAGTGAACCGTCCATCAGGAACAGCCAGTCCGGCGTGTTTTCGGTCACAGCGCGCAGCGTAGCCTCGGACTCGCGCAGAGCTTCCTGCGTACGCACCCGGTCCGTGATGTCGACGAGGAATCCCACCATTCGCAGCGCCATGCCGTCAGCGTCGCGCTCCGACACACGGCCGCGGTCCAGCACCCAGCGCCACGAGCCGTTCTCGTGCCGCAGCCGATACTGCTCTTCGTAGAGTTCCCTGCGTCCCTCGACGACCTCCAATACGGCGGCTTGCACCCGTTGACCGTCGTCGGGATGCACGCGCTCGTCCCAGAACCCCTTCGTAGCCCGCGCCACGCGTGGGTCAGCACCAAGCAGCCGGTAGTAGAACTCCGTGCGCCGGACCTCCATCGTCCGCACGTCCCAGTCCCACATTCCGCCGCGCGCACTCTCCAGGGCCATTTCCAGGCGCCTCTGGCTGCGCAGATATTCGATCTCGCCCTCCTTGCGATCGTCGACGTCCATGCAAATGCCGACCATGCGCAACGCGGTACCGTCGGCATCCCGCTCGACTACACGTCCACGCTCGAACAGCCAGCGCCAGCGTCCGCTCTTGTCACGGATGCGGTACTCGGCGTCGTAGTAATCCTCTTTGCCTGCGATGTGGTCGTGGAATCGCTGCGTGGCGCCCGCAACGTCATCCGGGTGCACATTGGCGTTCCACCGTGCGGAATGATCCCGCCCGTCGCATGGATGCAGACCGAGTCGCTCGCACCAGTCGCTGAACCAGCGCGTGTTCTCGCTGCGGAAGTCCATCTCCCACAGCCCCATGCCGGCTCCCCAGACCGCAGTCTCAAGCCGTGCCTCGCTGGAGCGCAGTTCGCGCTCCGCACGCTTCTGCGCGTCGATGTCAAGCGAGACGCCGATGGCGGAAGTGGCCTTGCCGTCGAAGTCCCATTCCACCGCGCGCCCGCGGGTCAGCATCCACTTCCAGTCGCCCGTAGCCGTCTTGATGCGGTACTCGGCTTCAACCGAGGTGAGCTCGCCCGCCAGGTGCCTGCGGATCTGCTGCTGAACGGCTGGCCAGTCTTCCGGATGGATACGCGCCACCCATGGGTTGGGCAGGCTCTCCCACTGCTCGCGGGTGTAGCCGGTCATGGCGAACCAGATCGGACTCATGAGCGTCCGATCGGTCGACACGTGCCATTGCCAGAACGCCGCGCGCGCTCCCCACAATGCCGTGGCGAGTCGGCCCTCGTTCTCCTGCAGCGCCATCTCAGCCCGCTTGCGATCGTCGATCTCGATGCAGATTCCCGTGATGCGCGCGGCAAGCCCGTCTTCGCCGCGCTCCACCACACGACCCCGCTGCAGCAGCCACAGCCACCGCGAGTCGCTCATCAGCACCCGGTACTCGATATCGAAGCGATCCAGGCGTCCGGCCTGCGCTGCCTGTGTCTTGCGATGGAATTCGGCGATATCGTCCGGATGGATGGCACGCGCCCAGCGCTCAAGGTGGTCGGCGCCCTCGCACGGGTCCACGCGCATGGCGTGACACCAGCGCGGATCCATCGAGAAGAGGCCCGCTCTGAAGTCCCACTGCCAGGTGCCGACCTGGATGTCGGCTTCGGCTGTTGCGGCGGTGGTGTCGGACCCGGTCTCAGCGCCGGCTGGCGACACCACTCGCGAGGACGCATTCATCGAATTGAGTCATCCCCCGACCGGTCGTGAAATCCGTTTGTCGATCCTGACTTCATTGTCTCCGGTTTCCTCCTTGCGGCAACCTATACTGAGGTGCCGCGTCGCCAACCCACCGCTGCGCTGCACATGCCTGCGAGTCTGAACGGCGCCTGAACGAACTCGTTGGTGCCGCGCGACGCCTGTGTCAGCGCCGGAACGCGCTCCCGTCGCCCGAAGGAGACATATTTCTTCGGAACTCCACGGGGAGTACAAGGCTCTCTCATATAGCACTAAGTTAAATAGGGAAGGAGCGGCACGTGACCTACAAATCCAACTGGCGGCTGTGGCAGCCGCCCGCCGAGACCATCGAAGCCATCACCACGGTGCTGAGCTCCCACTGGGAAACGGCCAAATCCCTTCAGGCCCGGGCCCTCTTCAGCGCGCGTCCGGTCAACTGGCTCCGCCTGCAAGCGAACCGCTTGGTCGGCAGTACGGTCGAACCGGCGTCAGACTCTGACGCAGTAACCTCGCCTAAGTTCACCGCCTGACCAACGACACTCAGGCTGGTAGACGGCTCACCATTTGACCAGCGGCTGCCGGGCAGGCGGGCGACTCGCCACCCGACCAGCGGCTGCCGAGCCGACCGGGCGCCTCACCACCTGACCAGCGGCGGCAGACTCATCAGGTACGCCTCCGGGTCCGCGTCGGTGCTGAAGCCGAACTTCGTCCCCCGGTCATAGACCAGGTTGAATTCGACGTAGCGACCGCGCTTCACCAGCAGCTTCTCGCGCGCAGCCTCGTCGAAGGGCGTATTCCTGCGCCGCTCGACAATCCGAGGATACACGCCGAGGAACGCTTCGCCGACTCCTTTCACGAACGCAAAGTCCGCTTCGATGTCCCCGCTCGCCAGCTCATCGAAAAAGATCCCGCCCACGCCACGCGGCTCCTGCCGGTGGGGCAGATAGAAATAGCGATCGCACCACGCCTTGTACTCGGTGTAGGCGTCGGGCCTATAGACATCACAGGCTGATTTCAGCGCCTCGTGAAACAACGCCGTGTCTTCCGCCATCGGAAAGGTTGGCGTCAGATCCGAGCCGCCGCCGAACCAGGACCGACTGGTGCACAGGTAGCGCAGATTCATATGCACGGCCGGCACGTACGGGTTCCACATGTGCGCCACGAGCGAGAGACCGCAGGCCACGAAACGCCCGTCCGACTCCTCGGAGCCCGCCACCTGCGCCCGCGCCTGGGGCGAGAACACTCCCCAGACGTGACTGAAATTGACTCCAACCTTCTCGAACACCTCACCGCGCATCAGCCGCGACTCGCCGCCGCCCTGCAGGCGGTGACCTTCCGGCTTGCTCCAGTCGCGCGCCTCGAAGCGGCTGCGGGCCTCGAACGATTCGAACGCCGCGCAGATCCGCGCCTGCAGGTCGCGAAAGTACGCGCCCGCCGTGGCCGCAAAATCAGTTGCTGTGCCGGCGCCCGCGTCTGTGCCGCCCGCGTCTGTGCCCGCGCCCGCGCCCGTGTTCGCAGCCACTCCGGCATGCGGCTTCATGTGGCAGTCCGCGCGTGGACGTGGTCGACCAAACGCGCCACGGCATCCGGATCCGTTTCCGGCCAGATCCCGTGACCCAGGTTGAAGATGTGGCCCGGCGCCCCGCGGCCCTGCTCCAGCACCGCATCGGCGTGCCGCTTCAGTTCCTCCGGCGGTGCGAACAGCGCGGCCGGATCCAGGTTGCCTTGCACCGCCTTGCCCGGTCCCAGGATGCGAGTCACCTGACCGAGCGGCGAGCGCCAGTCCACCCCGATCACATCGACATCGAGGTCAGCAACGCATTCCATCAACGCGGAACCCTGATTGACGTAGTAGATGAGCGGCACATCCGTGCGGCGCCTGAGCCCCGCCATGGTCCGTCGCACCGCGCGTAACGCGAAGCGCGTGAATTCCGTGGGTGCCAGCAATCCGGCCCACGACTCGAACAGCATCAGCGCCTGAGCGCCCGCGCTGGCCTGCGCCCCGAGGTAGGCCGCCATCGCATCGGCCAGATGATCGAGCAGCCTCTCGGCTGCCTGCGGCTGCGCGTACAGGAATGAGCGCGCCACCCCAAACTCCTTCGATGGCCGCCCGCTCACCAGGTAGCACAGCAGCGTGAACGGTCCGCCCGCGAATCCGATCAGCGGCACGGCACGCGGCGTGTTTGGCCGGATCAGACGGATCGACTCGAGCACGAACGGCACGTCCCTCTCCGGCACCAGTTCGGGCAGGGCATCGATCTGCGCATCGGTGCGGATCGGCTCGCGCACCACTGGCCCCGGCTCGAATGACAGGTCGACGCCCATTCCCTGCAGCGGCGTCATGATGTCGCTGAACAGGATGGCGGCATCCAGCTCGAAGCGGCGCAGCGGCTGCAGGGTCACTTCCGCGGCGAGATCCGGCCGGCGCGTCAGTTCCTCGAAGTCCACCTTCGCGCGCAGCTGGCGATACTCCGGCAGGTAGCGGCCCGCCTGACGCATGATCCAGATAGGCGTGTGCGGGACCGACTGCCGTCGGCACGCCGCCAGGAATGCGGATGTGGTGGTCATCCTTTCAACCACCCGGCCATCTGCGGCGCGAAGTACGTGATGATGAGGTCCGCCCCGGCGCGCCGGATACCGGTCAGCGTCTCCAGCGCCGCTGCGCGCTCATCGATCCAGCCGCGCTGCGCCGCCGCCTTGATCAGACTGAATTCCCCCGACACCTGGTACGCCACCACGGGAAGATTTACAGCGTCACGCACCTGGCGGATCACATCCAGGTAGGGGCCCGCAGGCTTCACCATGACCAGATCGGCGCCCTCCTCGACATCGAGCAGCACCTCCCGAAGCGCCTCACGCGCATTCGCCGGGTCCATCTGATACGAGCGCCGATCCCCAAAGGCTGGCGCCGATTCGGCGGCTTCTCGAAACGGTCCATAGAAAGACGAGGCATATTTCGCCGCATATGAAACAATCGGCGTCCCGCTGAACCCTTCCCGGTCCAACAGGCTGCGCAAGGCGGCTACCCGGCCGTCCATCATGTCGCTCGGCGCCACGGCATCCGCGCCGGCGCGGGCGTAGTTCAGGGCAACCTGCGCGAGCGTCGCGACGGAAGAGTCGTTGTCGATCTCGGCCTGCGCGCCCTTGGTGACCACATGACCGCAGTGGCCGTGATCGGTGGCACCGCACAGGCACACGTCGGCCCAAACCAGCAACTTCGGACACGCCTCCTTGATGGCCGAGATGGCCTGTGCCGCGAGTCCCTTCGGGTCAAGGGCAGAACTCGCGCGCGCGTCTTTCTGAGTCGGCGCCGCGAACAGCAGTACCGCCGGCACACCGAGATCCGCTACGGCCTTCGCCTCCTTCACGGCTTCGTCCACCGAAAGCTGGCTGATCCCCGGCATGCTCTCCACGGCGTGCCGCACACCCCGACCGGGGACCACGAACAGCGGGTAGATCAGCGAGTCGAGCGTCAGGCGCGTCTCGCGCACCATGCGCCGCCAGACATCCGACTGGCGCGTCCGCCTCGGTCTGTGCAACGGAAATCCCATGTTCAATGCCTCTTTTCCATCAATCGATATGTGGTCAGGGCCAGCCCGCGCAGCGTCGCGGATTCGGCCAGCACGGCGGGCCGGCCGCGATCGGCGAGCTCGCGTGCAGTGGTCGGCCCGATCGCGACCCCCTGCGCATGCGCCAGCAGTCGTTCGAAATGCTCCTTGCCCAGCGCCATCTCCAGCTCGATGACCGCTGATGGGCTGGCGAACGTCACCGCGCCGATCGCATCCCGCGCGATCCAGGCACGGCACTCCTCCACATCCAGCGATGCGGACTCGGTCCGGTAAGCCTCCACCTGCAGCACCTCGGCCCCGAGTTGGGCGAGGCCCGCGGATAGAGTCGGCAGCGCGCGCGAGCTGGCCGGGAAGAAGATCTTCACGCCCCGCAGCGCACAGGCGGAAAAAGCTGCGACCAGGGACGCGGCGCTGGCTTCGTCGGGAACCAGGTCGACGCGCCAGCCGCGTTGCTTCAGCACCTGCGCCGTGGCCTGCCCAACAGCTGCAATGCGCACACCTTCGGGAGCCTTCGGGTGCAGCCCGAGAACCGCCGCCACCGCATGCCGGCTGGCGAACACGATCCAGTTGAACTGCTGCAGATTCCTGACGGCATCCTCCAGCACGTGCGGGTCCGTCGGGCGCACGCTGACGGCGGGCCAAAGCAACACGTTCAGACCGAACTCCCGGAGCTGCGAACTCAGCGGCCCGTCGCTGGCCTCGGCGCGCGTGACCACGACGGCCTTGGACTGGCCGGCGGTCCTGACTTCGTGCGTGTCGGTCGCTGATTTCATCGCCGCGGTCCTGTCAGGCGGAACCGGACTGCCGGCGCGCGTCCCGCTCGCTGCTGATCAGCTTCGCTGCTCCCTGGGCCAGCAGGTCTTCGGCCAGCCGGCGACCGAGAGTCGCGGCGTTGGCGGCATCGGCGGGGATCTCCCCCTGCGCCGAGAGCATCGCCGAGCCATCCAGTGCGCATACGGCGGCCCGCAACCGCAACACCTCGCCGGACGGGCCCGCACCGGCCCCCGAGTTCGCACCCGCGACCGAGTCCGCACCCGCGACCGCGCCCGCAACGAGTGAGCCGATGGCGCCCAGCGGCACCTGACAACCTCCCTCGATAGTACGCAGCAGAGTTCGCTCGGCCGTCGTGGCGAGTCGGGAAGCGCGATCATCCAGGGGCGCGAGCCAACGCCCTGTTTCCGCATCCCCGGTCCGCATGCAGACGCCGATGGCCCCCTGCGAGACTGCCGGCGGAAAGATCTCCTGCGACAGCAGCTCGGTGATGTGCTGCTCGAGACCCAGTCGCCTCAGTCCCGCCGCCGCGAGGATGATGGCGTCGTAGTCGCCCGCCATGAGGCGGTCGATGCGCGTAGGCACGTTGCCGCGCAACTCCAGCAGTTCCACATCGGGCCGCGCCCGCGCGAGAAACGCTCTCCGGCGCAGGCTGCTGGTCCCGACACGCGCACCCCGAGGCAACTCCTCGAGCCGCTGTCCGGTTCGGCTGATCAGCGCATCGCGCGGGTCTTCCCGCTTCAGCGCCGCGACCAGATCGATCCCAGTCTCCAGCACGGTCGACAGATCCTTGAGGCTGTGCACCGCGAGATCCACCTCGCCCCCCAGCAGCGCCTTGTCGATCTCCTTGGTGAAGAACGCGCGCCCGCCCACCTGCCACAGTGGTACGTCGGTGCGCACATCGCCTTCGGTTCGGATCTTCACCAGTTCAACCAGCGGCGCACCGGGTTGCGCGCGGATGAGCGACTGGACGTGATTCGCCTGCCACAGCGCGAGGGCGGAGCCGCGCGTGCCGATCCGCAGTGTGCGTGGAGCGCTCATGCCTCACCCTCGGCGATGAAGCGGTAACCGACACCCCACACCGTCAGGAAGTGTCTGGGGTTGGCGGGATCGCGCTCGAAGCGCTTGCGCAGGCGCAGGATGAAGTTGTCCACGGTGCGCGTGGATGGAAACACGTCGTAGCCCCAGACCCGCTCCAGCAGATCCTCCCGCGAGACGATCTCACCGGGCCGTTCGGCGAGGACCTTGAGGATCATGGCTTCCTTCTCGGTGAGCTCCTGTGCCTGGCCGTTCCACGACTTCGCGCGAAAGGCCCGGAAGTCCACTTCATTGCCGGCGAAGTGCAACACCGCGCCGGCCGGCGTGGCGGAGGCGTTCCGATACCAGTCCCAGCGACGCAGGATGGCGCGCACGCGCAGCAGGAATTCCTGCAGATGGAACGGTTTCGCCAGGTAGTCATCACCGCCTGCCTCGAGGCCGCGTACCCGATCCGCCGGGTCGCCGCGCGCGGTCAGGAACAGGACGGGTGTGGTGTTACCTTCCTCCCGCAGCGTGCGGCATACCGTGAATCCATCGATCTCCGGCAACATCACATCGAGCACGACCAGTCCGCACTGCTCCTTGCGCAGCCACTCCAGCGCCTGCCTGCCATCCGTCACGGCATGGGCGTCATAGCCTTCGGCGCGCAGGTTCTCGACCACGCCGGCTGCCAGATGCGGATCGTCTTCCACGACCAGCACCCGGTTGTAGAACTGCACGGTCGCGTTCATGCCTGTTCCACGTTCGCCACGGGCCAGGCCAGCACGAACAGCGCGCCCTGACCAACACCCTCGCTGTGCGCACTGACACGGCCACCGGCGAGCTGCATCAACCGCCGCACGATGTACAGACCCAGCCCGGTGCCGAAATAACTGCTGCCGCCGCCGGGGTGCAGGCGCGTGAACTTCTCGAACAGCCTGGCTCCATCGCCCGGCCTGAACCCGACACCGCTGTCCCTGACCGACAGCTCGACCTCACCATCCAGCCGACGCGCCGTGAGTGAGATCGTGCCGCCGCCGACCGGCGCCACCGCCGAAATCGCGTTCTCGATGAGATTTCGGACCACGACATCCAGCGCGAGCGGATCAGCCAGCACATACATGCCACGGGCGATGTCGGTCGAGATGGTGATGCGCTCCTTGCGCGCACGCTCCTCGAGCTGCGTAGCCAGCCGCGCTACCGCTCCTCCCAGCTCGAGCGGCTCGCGGCGCAGATCCACGCGCCCCTGCTCCAGGCGTACGCTCTCGAGTATCTGCGTGACCATCGCTTCCATGCGGGCGAGATCCGCCAGCATGCGATCGATGAGGGTGCGCGACTGTTGCGCAGACAACGGCCGCATGGCCATGGTCTCCAGCGACAACTGCAGACTGGCCAGCGGGGTCTTGAACTGATGGGACACGAGCGCGAGAAAGCTGTCCTGCTCCTGCCGGGCGCGCGCTTCGGCATTCAGTGCGCGATAGATGACGCCGATGCAGACCGCCAGCGCCAGCAGGAAGAATCCACCTTCCCACGCATACTGGTTGATCCGCTTGTGCTCCTCGCTGAGCAACATCTGATCGGCGGCCGGCGACAGGCTTGCGCGTTTTCCGTCCACCGCGATGTCGGGCAGCAGCGCCCGCACCTGCGCCGGATCCGTGCCGGAGTCCAACAGTGCCTGCGCCGCGTTGATCTGCTGCGCATAAAGAGAGCGCGTCGCGCGTACCTTCTCGATCGCGTAGCTGCGCTGATCGAACAGCCACCAGCCCGCCTGCACTGCCGCGACGATGACGAGCGCAAGAGCGGTGAGCTGAAAGACGCGCGTGGCCTTCATTCGATCTCGATCAGCGACTCGCGCAGCGCGCGGGCGAACTGTTCCACGTCCGCGGGGGTGACGGCGAGTGACAGGAAACAGGCCTCGTACGCCGAGGGCGGCAGGTAAACGCCACGCTTCAGCATCGCGTGGAAGAGTGCCGCGAATCGGGTCGTCGCCTGCTCGCTGAGCGGTGCGGCCGTGCGGGGCGCGCCGCTGTCATGAAAGGAGAGCCAGAAGAGCGAACCGGCCCGGACGAAATGGATCGGAAACGGTGCCGTTTTCAACACCGGCAACACGGCCTGCTCCACCGCGGCGCCCAGCGCCTCCAGGCGCTGCCAGCCGGATTCGCGGATCAGGATGTCGAGAGTGGCGATACCGGAAGCCATGGCGACGGGATTGCCGGAGAGCGTGCCCGCCTGGTAAGTGTCACCCAGAGGCGCGAGGCGCTGCAGGATGCGACGCGGCCCGCCGAAGCCGCCCACGGGCATGCCGCCGCCGATCACCTTGCCGAAGGTGGCCAGGTCCGGAACGATGCCGGTGAGCTCCGCAACACCGCCACGAGCCAGCCGGAACCCCGAAATGACTTCGTCGAAGATCAGCAGCGCGCCGTGACGGCTCGTGAGCTGACGCAGGCACTGGAGGAACTGCTTCCGCTGCAGCAGCAGGCCATGATTGGCGGGCACCGGCTCGATGATGACGGCGGCGATGCGGTCACCCTCGCGTTTGAAGAGGTCCTCGACTGCGGCTTCATCGTCCAGCGGCAGGACACGGGTGCAGGCGGTGAAGGCTTCGGGCACGCCGGCGGAGGAAGGGCGGCCGAACGTGGCCAGGCCCGAACCGGCTGCCACGAGCAGGTGATCGGCGTGGCCGTGGTAACAGCCGGAAAACTTCACTATGAGATCGCGACCTGTGTACGCGCGCGCCAGGCGGATTGCACTCATGACCGCTTCGGTACCCGAAGACACGAAGCGAACCTGCTCCAGTCCCGGGTAGGACGCGACCAGTCGCTCCGCCAGCTCGACTTCCGCGGCACAGGGCGCGCCGAATGTGGTTCCGCTGCGAGCGGCCTCCGTGATCGCGGCCACGACGGCCGGATGAGCGTGACCGAGAATCAGCGCCCCCCAGGAGGCCACCAGGTCCAGATAGGTCCGGCCGTCGGCATCGACCAGGTGCTGGCCGGAGCCGCGCTGCACGAACAGCGGGGTGCCGCCGACCGCGCGAAATGCGCGTACCGGTGAATTCACGCCACCGGGGATGACCTGGCAGGCGCGCTCGTAGAGTTGCGCGGAACGGGGATGTTGGGGTTCAGACATGGGTACCTGTCACTTATTGTGCTCTTTGGGCGGCTCGGGCGTATCCGCGCCGCGCCGCAGCCGCGCCTCGCGGAAGAAGGCATCGACCGCGTCGCTGCTGGCGTGAGCCGCGGCTGCCCGCAAACCGGCCAGCGGCAGGTGGGCAAGCCGGCGTGCAAGGTTCGAGGCGAAGCGCTGCAGCCGCTCGCGCTGATTATCGTCGAGATCGCGCAATTCGTCGGTGAGAGCGCGATCCGCCTCCTCGGCGGCGATCTGCTCGAAGGTGTCACGCAGGTCGGACAGGCGCCGCCCGATGGCTCGCGTCGCCAACTCCTCGCGCAGGCGCGCCAGGCGCTCGTCGATGGCGGCACGCACCGGTGCCAGCCGCATGAGTTGCGCCAGTCGGCGCTCCTGCGCGGCCTGGATGAGTTCATCCATCCCAACACGGGCAAGACCGGCAACCCGCGTACCTTCCGGGTCCGCGTTCGGCGGCACCCCGAAATCGACGAGCATCGGCTGCCGGGCACCGGCCGCCTCGGCGATCTTCGACAGCGCCATCCCGTCCAGCACCGGCTCGTCACCGCCGGCGGCCAACACCAGGGCGCCCAGGGCGGGCGGACCGGCGCGGAACTGATCCAGCGACAGGGCGCTGCCACCGACGGTGGCAGCAAATTCCTCGGCCGGCTGCAGGGACCGGTTCACGATCAGAAGGGGGAAGCCCGCTGTCTGCAGCAGAGCGCCGCATCGACGGGTCATCGGTGACACGCCCACCAGGGCGACCGGAGCGGGCTTGCCCTCCAGATGCCGCGTCACCCGATCCACCGCCAGATCGGCCAGGGACGGGGCCCGAACGTGCGATTCCAGCCGGCGCACCCGGCTGGCCATCCCAAGAGCTTCGCCGATCAGGCGGTCGAGGACGGGACCGCAGGTGTGAGCGCCGCGCGCCGTTTCCCAGGCCAGACGGATCTGGGCGGCGATTTCCTGTTCACCGGCCTGGGCGGAATCGAGCCCGCAGGCCAGCAGCAACAGGTGTTCGACCGCGGCCTCGCCGGTCCAGGCGCGCAGAATGCGGTTGGCCTCGCCGGGCTGCGGCTCACGGCCGATCAGGGCGCGGAAGACGTCCTGGCGCGCATCCTCCGCCTCGGCGCCATCAGCCACGGCATACAGGACCTCGACTCGATTGCAGGTCCCGACATAGAGGACCTCGGACACGCCCAGGCTGGAACGCAGTACCGGCAGTCGTGCCGCCAGGACACCCTTGGGAACGGTGAAACGCGCCACGTCCTCGACACTCGCGTGCCGATAGGACAGACCCACGACGCCGATCTGGTGCATGGCCGAAGCAGACCACGGCCCAGCCCGGTGAGTGTCACCGAATGGTCACGGCCGGCGCCCCTGCCGCCCCGGGTGTGACGGATTGCCCGCTTGAAAGCGCTCAGCGACGGCCGGTCTTCACCAGGCTCATGAGCAGGATTCCGGCCAGGAAACCCACTCCCAGTGCCCAGGCGCTGGCCCGGTAGGGCTGGGCCTCGACCCGCTGCTGCAGGTCATCGAACTGGTCCCGGGCCCACTTGCCCGCCTGCCGGGCGCGTGACCGCGCTGCCTGGGCGGCAGCATCCCGCGCTGCGCGCAGATGTTCTTTCACCTGCTCGGCCTCGGTTCCTGCTCCGCTCTCACCCTTGTTCGCGTTCATGGCGCCTCTCCCACTGCATGCTCACCCGCAAGTGTAACGCCAGCGGGCAGTCGATGGTTCCGCGGTGCGCGCGGCGGCGCCTTCAGCGAGTGTCCACGGCCTTCAGGGAGTCTGGAACACCGGCCCGCCGTTGTAGGTGAACACCACCTTGCGCTCCTCCGGCAGGATCATGAGGCGGTGCGACATGAAGAAATCGCAGCCGATCAGCATTCCCGGCAGCCCATCCGCCGGGCGCGAGATGTGCGATCCGGTCTCGGCCACCGTATCGCTGCGGAACAGGTCGGCGACGCGCACCCTGGCGCTGCGCACCGTTTCATCCCCGATGGCGAACGTCGTCAGCGTGCCGGTGTAGGAAGGGACTGCCTTGGGCCCGACACCGCCCATTTTCCCGGACTCTGCGCGGGCACCCGCATCCTGCGGAGCCGCGAGGACACCAGCGTTCTGCGCCGCCGCGGTGGTGATGACGGTCGTGCGCGTGCCGGTATCCAGCACCGCCTCCACGGGTTTGCCGTTCACGGACACGTTGAGGCGGACCTGCGGATTGTCGATCTGCGGGCGCGCCAGCTCGGCCATCGAGTAGCTGCGGGCCCAGTAGGCGAGCTCATCGATCTGGCAGCCGGTGGGGCGCATCAGGCGGATCGCCCCTTGCGCCAGATCGAATTCGCTCACCACCTGCGAGAAGAAGTCGTTGCCGAGCACGACGGCCGGATCTTCCGGGCGCAATTCGCGGGCCCGCTCCAGCACGGCCAGACTGACATTGCTGGCGGAGTACGATCCAACCTGCAGTTCCTTTACCGTCGTGCCCAGCACGGTGGCTTCCCCGCCGACTCCAAACACCTTCACCGACCGCACGCTCGCCAGCGGCAGGCCGAGCCGCCTGGCTGCGCCCTCCCAGACGAAGCTGACACTTGTGCCGGTGTCGATCAGCACCCTGACCGACTGGCCGTTGATCTGCCCCGTGACGAGCGGTCTGTTCGCAGTGACACTGACTTGCAGTTCGCCAAGCTGCACGAGTTGGCACTTCGCTCCGGCCGCTGAGGCCACAAGCAGCAGACCGAGTGCCGGATACGCTATCGAGTGAGTTTTCATGCCCTGAATCGTGAACCCGCCCGTGCATGCGGTCAACGCGCAGTGACAGGGGCCCGCGCCCGGGCCCGGGCCACGGCGGCCGGCGGGTCAGCGGTTTCCGGAGGCGGTTCTCATGAGATGGCTATCCGACGGCCGCGGCCGCCGGGCGTGCCGGCGGCTGCAGTACCGAGCAAACCACTATGGTACCGCCTCCCACGCGCGGCCCCATCGACAACTGCCCGTTGATGGCGCTGGCGCGGTATCGCATCGTGTTGGTTCCGAACCCGGAACCCCACGCTTCCTCGTGCCGGATGCCCCTTCCATCGTCGATTATCTCGAGCAGCACTTCGTCCTTGCGCACGGTGAGCCGGATATCGATCCTGGTGGCGCCGGCGTGCTTCAGGGCGTTCTGCACGGCTTCCTGCGCGATCCGGTAGAGGTGATTGCGGGATTCGAGCGGCAGGCGCATCTCGCCCTCGATGTGGGTCTGCGAGGCCACCAGGGTGTCGGAGAGGTTGCTCGATTTCGCCAGCAGGGTCAGCGCTGCGCCCAGGTCACCCTGCGAACTGGTCAACGGCGACAGACCGTGCGCCATGGTGCGCGCGCTGCGGATGCTGGCCGTGATCCGCTCGCCCAGCGCTTCGAGGTCCTTCAGGATGGGCAGGCGCTGTTCCTGCGCCTCCAGTGTCAGCTCGTTGGTCAGAAGGGAGGCGACGGTGAGTTCCTGCGCGAGGCCGTCATGCAACTCCTGACCGAGTCGCCGCTGCTCGCCCACCACCGCGTTCATGAGCGCACTCTCCAGCGCCTTGCGCTCGGACACATCGAATGCGAACACGAGCCACGCCGGACGGCCGCCATAATCGATCAGTCGTGCGAAGACCTCGACCTCGATGAGGACTCCGCTGCGGGTCCGGTGGCGCATGGCGATGGGCTGCGCCGCCGCCGAATCCAGCAAGGCCGGCAGCGAGCGCGTTTCGTCCGACGACGATGCCAGGATGGCGACGGTTGAAGCCAGAAGCTCGCTGCGGCTGTAGCCGTATTGCCGCTCTGCGGCAGCGTTGACGAGCAGGAAGCGCAGCGTCTCCTGATCGTAAACCCACAGGGGCTGCGGACAGGTTTCAAACACCTGTTCGTAGCGATGCTCCAGGCGCCGCTGTTCCGCCAGCAACCAGGTCAACAGCAGAACCACGCCGATCATCGCGCTCAGATGCGACCACAGCATCACGAGCCCGGGTACGATCTCGATGCCGCGGAACATCCCGACATCGAACGCGAAACAGAACACCGCGGTGGCCGACAGGACGAGCGCGGCGGTCACCGCGGGGACCAGCCCGAAGCGCAGGCACACCACGATGACCAGCACCGTTGCTGCGACCAATACCGGCTCGGGCGCGAACTCGTAACCGGCCCATTCGGACGGCACGGCCATCATCAGCACGACCAGACCCAGGAGGGCCACGATGCTGACGAGGCTTGCCAGGGGCTGCGCCAGCATGGGGTCGAAGCTCTCCTTGCGCAGCGCCACGAGCAGCGGGCCGAGCAGCATCAGACCGACGAAATCGTTCAACCACCAGCGCAGCAGGTCACCGAACGTCCATGGCGTGTTGTCCATGGGGTCGATGGATTGGAAAAAAGAGTACACCCCGACGCCGCACAGCGCTGGCAGCGCCATGCCGATCAGGCCGGCGGTCACGAACAGAGGGATATCACGGCTGCGCTCGAAACGCGTGTCGAACCGGTAATGCCGCAACAGCCAGACGGTCAGCATCACTCCGCCGGGCAGCCCGAGCGCGGCCAGCATCGCGGGCCCGGGCGCCCGTTTGTTCAGCACATCGATCGCGACTTCCGCCAGGTATATCGGGATGCACTGGATGGTGCCCCAGCGAATGACGGCCGCCAGGGCAATGCCGCTGCCCAGCAGCCAGATCGCCAGGCGCCCGCCCCAGTTGGGAGGTGCGATCGCGATGGCCCCGGTCGCCAGAATGGCGGCGAAAACCAGTGCTGCGCGTCCGAAGGTGGCGGGGGACAGGTGTGCGCCGGGCGGGTCGCCCTGGACAGCCTCGGCTGACCCGGTCACCGGCATCGGGGCATCCCCCCGACATTCACCGGGGTGCCACCGCGCTGCCTGGCTCCTGAGGTCATCGCCCCGTGCTCGCGTTGAGCCCTTTTGACGCCATACAGTACAGCTACAGGCCCGCCCTGAGTAGTGGCAGATCCTGGACCCGCGCAGACGGGCGGGGCTTGCTACGGGATGCGGGTGTGCCGAGGGCTGCGAATCGTTACGGCCTGCGATTGCAGCGGGCCCTGGTCGGGCTTGGATGTGGTCGGACGTCCGAACAGGTATCCCTGCATCAGGTCGGCGCCCAGCCTGTGGATGACCGCCGCTTCCGCTTCGGTCTCGATGCCTTCCACGATGAGCTGGATGTTCGTCGCCTTCGCGAAGCGCGACAGCATTTCCACGATGCGTTGCTTGCGCTCGTCGCGATCGATGTTGCGCACGATGCTCATGTCCACCTTGGCGAAGGAAGGCTGCAGTTCCGCGAGCACCGACAGCGAGTTGTAACCCGAGCCGAGGTCATCGACAGCGAGCCGGAAGCCCGCGCCGGTGAGATACTCGGCAGCCGCGCGCCAGTTGAGGATCTGCAGCACCTGACTGCGCTCGGTGAACTCCAGGATGATGCGGTGTGCCCACGGCGCCAGGCGTTCGAAACGATTGCGCACCTTGTCTACGTCGGCCAGTTCTCCCGGGTGCACGTTGATGAACAGGTTCACTTCGGTGGGCAGCGTCTGCAGCGCGTGCAGCGCGCAATCCACGACACGGTCGGCGAGCCGGTCGAGCATGTCATGCACTTCGGCTGCGGCAACGACCCGCATGGCGGTGTCCAGTGCCGGGTGAGTGCTGCGCAGGAGCGCTTCGTAGCCGCGCACGATCAGGTCGCCGGCGCCGACAATGGGCTGGAGTGCCAGACTCAGGGCGTCGGCGGACAGACACTCCTCGAGTTGACGGCGTTGCGCATCGAAAGCCTCGTGGCGCGCGCCGATGTACAGCTCTTCGAGGCGTCCCCGCGCGGCGATCGCTTCGTCGAGCGCATTGACGATGACCTGACGCTGGAAGGGCTTCTGGATCACACGCGTGACCTCGCCATTGTTGATCGCGTCCATCACAACGGGCAGGTCGAGTGTTCCCGACATCAACAGCCGCACACAGCGCGGCTGGATCTCACGCAACCGTGTCAGCAACTCCAGGCCGTTCGGGGGCGGCATATGGTAATCGACGACCGCCGCGTCATAGCTGTCCCTGGTAGCCTTTTGAAGGGCATCGCTGCCGCTTTCGGCCACCTCGACCTGATGCCCGCAGCGAATCAGCACCGTGCGTAACACGTTGCGGAGACCGGGGTCGTCGTCGACGACCAGGATGCGCGCCATGCCCAGACCTTGCCTGGAGTTGTATTCTGGCCATGATGCGCCGCGTTTTGCCGGCGGCACAAGCCGCACTTTTCTCATTCGCAGTTGCAGGGTGGCGGCAATGTGCTCCTGCCAGTGGCTCGAAACACCGGCGGCGGCGGCGAATGCCGCCAGTCGCCCACGGCCGCGGCGTTACTGAAAGCAACATCGAACGCGGACGCGAACGCGCACCGGCCCTCCCTGTCCATCAGGAACGCGATGTTCTTGCCTTGGTGACTGATCCCGCTCCGCGACGTTGAACAGCATCCGGCGCAACTGCTGCTCGATGACTTCCAGCGGCATGCCCAGTCGCTTCATGACATCGAAGGCCTGTTCGCAGGATTGTGCATCCGCAGCATTGCAGCCCGCGCCGGGCTGGGCGGTTCCCCCAGCCGATCCGCGTATCGCCAAGCAAGCGCAGCGGACGGGAAGTGGCTCACAAGCTATGATGCGGCGTCGCGCTGTGTGATGAGCATCGCAACAAACTGCGGCAACGACTGCCGCGAGGCGCACAAGCCGTGCACCTGTCAGTCAACCGTGTTGGCCTGGTGATCTCCTCCATTCTCGCGGCCACCGCCGCCCGCGCGGCTGACTTCGCCGCCGACTCCGCCGGGGCGCTCGAGGAAGTCATCGTCACGGCGCAGAAGCGCACCGAGAACCTTCAGCAGGTGCCAGCCAGCGTCATGGCGCTCGACACGCGCCAGATGCAGCAGCTGCACATCAATGATTTCGACGATTACACGAAGTTTCTCCCCAGCCTCTCCACTCCCAACGGTGCCCCCGGCCAGGACGAACTCTCCATCCGCGGCCTGACCAACGGCACCGACGGCCTGCGCGTGGGCTCGCAGCCCACTGTCGCCGTCTACCTGGATGAGCAGCCCGTCACCACCATCGCGAACAATCTCGATGTCCACATGTACGACATCGCGCGCGTGGAGGAGCTGTCCGGCCCGCAGGGCACACTGTTCGGATCGAGTTCCATGGGCGGCACGCTGCGCATCATCACCAACAAGCCCGGCACCGATCACTTCGAGGCGGCCTGCAACATCGACGGCAACATGCTCCCCGGTGCCGGCAGCAAGGGAGGCCAGATCGAGGGCTACGTCAACGTACCGGTGTCCGCCCATGCCGCGGTGCGACTGGTCGCCTTCACCGAGCACGACGGCGGCTACATCAACAACGTGCCGGGCCCCGCGGAAGTCTGGCCCACCGCGGGGGTCCCGCGCAGCAACGCTGCTTTCGTCGAAAAAAACTTCAATCCGGTGGACACGACGGGTGCACGCGGCGCCCTCAGGATCGATCTCGACCGGAACTGGACGATCACGCCAACCGCCATGGGTCAGTATCAGCGGGAACGCGGCATCCCCGCCTACAACCCGGCCGCCGGCGATCTCAATGTGGTGCAGTACTTTCCCAACGAGTCGGCCGATCGCTGGTGGCAGGCGGCCCTGACCATCGAGGGACGGATCTCCCAGTTCGACGTCGTGTACGCGGGGGGTTACATCGATCGGCAGGTTCATACCGAGTCGGATTACTCCGAGTACGCTTTTGATTACGACGTGTACTTCGCAGCCGCCCCCCAGTACTTCGGCGACTGGTTTCGCAATGACGCCGGTCAGCTCATTCCGCCGGCCGAGTACGCGCGGTTCAACGACCATTACACCAAGGTATCGCACGAACTGCGCCTCTCATCGCCGCAGTCCTGGCGGCTGCGCTTCGTCGCGGGACTGTTCCTGCAGCACCAGATCGATGACACGCGCAACGAATTCAACATCGATGGGCTGGCGAAGACCTACTCGATCACCGGCATGCCGGGTATCTACTACCTCAACGACATGTCGCGCGTCGATCGCGACCGGGCAGCCTTTGGCGAGATCTACTTCGATGTCCTGCCGAAACTCACGCTCGCGGTCGGCGGACGCGAGTTTTCCTACGACAACACCGTCTACGGGTTCTTCGGTTTCAACGGCAACCCGGTGTATGGACTCGACTACATCCATCCCAGCGGCGAAATAACGTGCCAGCCCGGCAGCGCGGCAATCGCGGGCCCCGATCGTCCGTGCATCAACGTCGATCAGCGCGCGGCGCGCAGCGGATCCACTTACAAAGTCAACCTGACGTGGCAGGTCGACAGCGATCGACTTCTGTACGGAACCTGGTCCACCGGTTTCAGGCCTGGAGGAATCAACCGGACGCGCGACCTCGCGCCGTACGCTCCCGACTATCTCGTCAACTTCGAGGCAGGCTGGAAGACTGAATGGCTGCAGCACCGGCTGCGCTTCAACGGCGACCTGTTCTACGAACGCTGGAAGAATCCCCAATTCGCGATATGCGGCCTCAACTGTGTCGTGGAGGTAATCAATGCAGGCAGCGCCCGGGTGCGCGGCGTCGAAGGCAATCTGCAGTGGTCCGTCACCCCTGAGCTCACGCTGACCGCCGCAGCGACCCGACTCGATGCGAATCTCACCGGCAATGCCTGTCTGTTCGGCAATGCAGGCTCCCTTTGCAGAAATGCGGACGGCGAGGCGGATCCGAGCCAGGCGCCGTTGGCGCGTGCCGGGGATCCGCTACCGGCACCGCGGTTCAAGGGCAGCCTGATAGCCCGCTACTCGTTTCCGTTGACGGGATTCCAGGCGCATATGCAGGAGGCGCTGAGCGGACAGAGCGCGACTCTCGCTCAACCACCCGGTGTCAATGGAGGCCTTCAGGCTGGCGATCCCCGCTCGTTCACGGTCCTGGATCTGTCCGCCGGGCTCGGGCGCTCGAGCTGGGAAGGGGAGCTGTACGTCAAGAATGCGCTGGACCGGCGTGCACAGCTGGGGAAGGGATACCCGTGCGGTTACCCCACCTGTAACCAGCTCTTCGTGCTCACCAACGCTCCGCGCCTGGTGGGAATCTCCTTCAATCAGAAATTCTGAGGTGGGGTGAGGCGGAATCCCGAGGTCGACTACCTCGAAACGACGCGCTGGAATCTTGCCTACCTGCTGGCAACGCGTTTCGAGCTGGATTCACGTGGCGCCCCGCGCGGCAGCAGATCACGGTGCACAGCGATGTAACCGGGCGCCTGCACCCGCACTCTCCCTCCGATCAGGACATGGAGTTCAGGCAGGGCGTGAAACGGAACGGAGGGGTAGCAATGATGTTCCGCGTGGTAAGGCATGCGCCAGGCAAGTCTTCGCACAGCGGCGACCGTATGCGTCGTGCGCGTGTTTTCGAGCATGTCGGGACTCATGGCACAGCCTGAATGCTCGGCCAGCAGGAACAGGCGCAAAAAGGGTTGGCCCAGAAGTGCTGGAACCACCCAGTAGATGAGCGCTTCGTCGCGCCGCCAGTAGACTGAGACTGCAAACAGGATGAGATAGACGATCCAGTAGATCCGCGCCTCGCGCACGACAGGCGCAGCCCTCTCGGATGGCACGAATACCTCGCGCGCACGTCCTGTCAGTGCGTGGACCAGCGTGGTACTGACCCGTTCGCGCCAGTACGGGATGCCGGAGACGCGCCACAAGTAATCCGCGAGCGTTTGCATACTCTCTGCGGCGAGTTCCGGATCGCGCGACGCATCCTGTGTGAAGCGGTGATGCGCGAAGTGAAACTGTCGGAAGTACTCCGGGGGGAGTATCAGCAGCAGTCCACACACCCAGGCGACGGCATCGTTGAGCCCATGGCTCGCGAATGCGGTACGGTGGATGGATTCGTGAAGAGCACAAAACAGGAAGACAAGCACGATCCCGTGCAGCAATAGCGCACCCACCATCCAGGGATGGCCGCGACTCGCCCAGACTCCAAGTCCGGTGACGGCAAGGAGTCCGGCGTGGGCGCCCAGCTGCAGGAGACCTTGGGCGTCGGATCGGCGCGCGAGTCGGCGCACGGTCTCGCGGGTAAGCAGTTCGCGGGGTATCGGCTCAACGTCCATCGGACGGGGGTGGTGATGCCTGACCTGCCTCCCGGGCGCAGCTGTACGTCGAAAACCTTTCCGCCGCACTCACCGCCGAGCAAACGTAGGTCTGCCCATTGCAAGTGGCCTTCCAGAGGCCACTGCCATCCGCTGTGGCGAAAACGATCGAGATCTGATTATCGTCCGGGAGGCACCCCGTGTGCCCGGCGCTCACCAGTTGCAGCTGCTTGAGGACGGTAGGTGAATTCACCGCCATCTGCGTGACCACCGCCGTGGTGCAGCTGGTACACCCGATCAACACTGCGGTGGCCATCAGCGGCGCTCGGCCCCAATACCTCGCACTGCGCAACGCCTGTATGAATGAGAGAAGGTATCGCATCTCATCTCAGCATCGAGCGCACGCGGCGGATAGTCAATTGTTTCCCGTGCATGCGGGGGCGCCAACCTGACCTCCCCACGAACGCCCGCCGGGCACTGCCCATCGTTCCAATCGTGGAGAACATGTCTGAGCAGGCAGACATCGCCTCGGGCCCGTGTACGAAGACGTTACCTCCGGCAGCCTCGGGACGATCACCCAGCCCGCTGGCCCGCAATGCCAGGTTGACGGCGCAAGGATGACACTACATGATACTTCGCTATATGGCGAAGCATTACTCCGGCGGCATGGACCGCACGTTCTGGGCACTTGCGGATTCCACCCGGCGGGGTGTGCTGCAGCGTCTGATCGACGAACCCGGTCTCTCCGTCAGCGAGCTCGCCCGGTCGTGTTCTCTGAAACTCCCCGGCATGACAAAGCATTTGGATGTGCTGTCCGATGCCGGCCTGATCACCCGGACCAAATCCGGACGCACGGTCTCCGTGACTCTCTCGCCGGCGCCGATGCGGGAGGCAGTTGCCTGGCTCAACCGCTACGAGCGCTTCTGGTCAGTGAGCCTCGATCGACTGACGGCCCTTGTGGAACAACGCGGCAAGCCATGACGAGCCGCTTGCCGAGCCTCACTATCGTGCGTCGGATCCAGGCCCCGCCGGCCAGGGTCTGGGCGGCGATCACCCAGCCAGACCTGATGCTGCAATGGTGGGGTCCCGACGCCGGACCAACCTTGAGCGTGGTCGCGGACGTGCGCCCGGGCGGCCGCTTCAGTGTTGTGTTCCGGCTGCTCAACGGCGACGAACACAATCCGACCGGGATCTATCAGGAGGTGGTTCCCGAAAAGAAGCTGGCGTTCACCTGGGACCTGCCCGGTACCCCGGAACCGCAGTCGCTGGTGACGTTTCGGCTCGAGGCGTGCGACGGTGGAACCGTGCTGACCCTGACTCACGAGCGCTTGCCCGACGCGGCGACCTGCGCCAGCCACACGAAGGGTTGGAATGGGCTGCTCGAAAAACTTCCCGTCTTCCTGGGAGCCCGCTGATGAGCAACCTCGTTCTCACCACTTATGACTGGGTTCCCGAGCCGCCGCGGGGGTTTGTCCGCGACCTGCGGGTGCGCTGGGCGCTGGAGGAGGCGGGGATGTCCTATCGGGTGCGGAGCACGCCGTTTCGACAGCGCGGTCCTGAACATTTCGCTGCGCAGCCGTTTGGTCAGGTCCCCTGGCTGACCGATGACGACCTCACCATTTTCGAGAGCGGTGCGATCCTCCTGCATCTCGGTGCGAAGAGCACGGCACTCATGCCCACGGATCCGCGCGGCCGAGCCGAGGTCCTGGAGTGGCTCATCGCCGCACTCAATTCCGTCGATCTGCCGAGCCAGCCGTGGGCGCTGTTCCGCTTCCAGGGCCTTTCCGGCAACTCCCCCGAGGCACAGTTCGTGGAACAGTTTCTGAAGGCACGGCTCGAGCGGATGGAAGCGGTGCTGGCTGGCCGCGAGTGGCTGGCCGCCGGCCGGTTCTCCGTAGCCGACCTGCTGATGGCGGACGTGCTGAGGCCGGTCGACCGCTTCGATGGGCTCGCAGGATTCCCTGCGTGTCGCGCTTACCTAGCGCGCGCCACGTCCCGGCCGGCCTTCCTGAAAGCATATGAAGACCAGATGGCCCACTTCGCCGCGGCAGATGCAGCCTGATGCTCGAAAATCCCGGGGCTTGCTGTCGAGCAGATTCTCGCCGTCCCTCAGGAGCGCCGATGCCGGCGCCACGCTGCGACGGA
>Ga0335070_10000559_pt1 | contig 41659 bp, 35 predicted proteins | sample Lox_Sample_13_FD_206722 | JGI IMG/M metagenome (GOLD analysis project Ga0335070, IMG submission 206722) | Soil microbial communities from Loxahatchee National Wildlife Refuge, Florida, United States - Lox_Sample_1.3 | ecosystem: Environmental > Terrestrial > Soil > Wetlands | place: USA... | reverse complement strand
GAGTCTAGCGTGTGATAGCTTCGTGCCACGGCGGTTCTCCTTTTCAAAGAGGATTTCGCATCCCGATTCTAAGCAGAACCGGGATTGAACCGCCGCCGTAACCTTCAACTAACTCTGGGGCACCATCGAGTCTTGGGTATGATGACGGAGATATACGCTCTGCTCGGGGAGAAAAATAAGTACGAAGAATACTTGAGTCGTGTTACCAAGTATCGCGATGCACATTCTGCCGAACTGTCACAATCAATTCTAGAAGCGCTTTCGGTTCCGTACTTTGCTAACGACATTCCTGAGTAATCGCAAGGATCTCGTATGTACGGGTTGTGCTCGTCGTACCCGCAAGATAGTATGTCTGCTCAAGCCAGTTTCTCTCTCCAGAGTTTCTAGAGAGATTTGTTGCAATACCTGCCGAAGGTTTGGCGTTGATGAGTTCTTGTCGTCCGGATATGTGATGATCATTGGCACTACGGTGCTGATGTCATCATTCTGCTGCCAGCTGCGTTCAGTTTCTTTGCCTATCAGGTGGAATTCAGAAGCTGTGATGCAGAACCGTTTCAGCAGCCCCGCAGAATCAGCTCCGCAGGGACAGCCGTCAGGAGCTAGACTCTTTGCTTCGGGGTGTCTGCGATATTGTGAAAAGATGATATCGAACGTTTCCGGGACCAGGGGAACCGTCGGGTGATTCAGGTAGTGAACAGAGCCATCATTAACATCAATGTACGGCATTTTCATCCACAAAGCTGGATTGCTTTCGAATGGGGTGAGAAGGTTCGCTCTGAGCCGGTCAGGTTAACAAGGACCGGCGACATTGCAAAATTGTAAGGACGAGCACGGTTGCGATCTAACCGACGTAAGACCGCCATTACGTTTGGGGTGCTGATCGCGATCCGCCGCATCGCAGGAATGTTGAACCACTGCGGATCATCGCAGGGCATACCGAGTGCGCGACACACAATCCAGTGCCATCCCTCTTTTATCCACACAGCAACGTCACATTCCTTGTCGCGGCCTTCCATGGGACGGTAATAGATGCCGAGCCCATGCTCGCTGGCCTTTATAATCCGGATTTCCGATTTCTGTTCCGTGTAGAGTGCGTAACGCTTCGCGGAGATTCCATACCCGCACCTTCTGGCAGGCGTTCGAAATGCTCGCGAAGCCAATTAATTGCGCGGCTGATTTCCAAGCGAGGTCCCTTTTCAGAATAATGCTTTGCGGGTGCAGCGGGGTGTGATTGCAACAGTTACTCCACCGCCAAAGGACCGAGGGAGGAAATTGCTGACGCCTCGTCTTCGGGCGGGTTAATTCCGGATCGCCTGTCATCGCTCCGAACGGGAGGCGAGATCAAATGCTATGCTCCATCTACGCAGCATCTCACCGCGAAATTTTCAAGTATTAGAGCATTGCAAGACGATTACTAGCTCGGCTCCCCAATCATCAATTACTACGCGGTCACCAGGCGCTGCCAGACCTTGTTAAAAATGGAGGAGACAAGTGAGTTCGTTTCCCCGCGCTTGCGCGAGTTGTAACTCGTGGGATAACCGTTGATTTCGCCAGTCGGCGCTTCGAGATAAGCGGCAGTCCGAGCGCTGAAGCTCGGTTGGAAGTGGATTGGTCCTTCGCATCACCGAAACCACTTCGATTTCTACAGCCTTAGCTGACCTCTTCTCACAAGGCTTTGACTTCGGTCTCGTATACAGCTTCGCGAGTTTCCTCCTCACAATTGAATGCCACATTCTTTAGCCTGCGAGGAAGGTGACCCTCACCGCTCACGAGCTAAAGCACATGGCATCATGCTCGCTAAGAAAAGACACGTCTGCCAGACGGTTGCAAACCTTGTGCTTGCGATGTTCCCCATGTATCATCCGGCCGTCCTGTGGGAGGGTTCTCTTGCAGCGAGGCGGACGGCGATCGGGCTGCGATCCTAGGTGCAGAACCGCCGTCAGCCGGGCAGGACCAACCCTCAAGGTGATGCTGCTGTTTGCGGTCCTGTTGACTTGGGCAAGCCCACTCGCCCGCGGGCAGTTCCTGAGCGGGATGGAAGGGACAGTGCGAGACCAGTCGGGTGCTCTAGTCGGAGCAGCTAAAGTAACCGCCACAAATTCCGAGCTCGGAGTCACAAGGACGACCGCAACCAGTACTGCTGGCTACTTCCGGATCGACAGCATAGCCGCATCCACATACACCGTCCGCATTGAGGCAAGCGGATTCCAAAACTGGGAACAGAAGGATCTCGTTGTCACAGTCGGTCAGATCAGCACCGTTGCCCCTGTACTCAGGGTGGCATCGGCACCGTCCGAGATTACGGTTTCGGCTTCGGCTGAAGCAGCAGTCAATCTGGCGGCGCCGCAGACAGCTTCAGTCATCGAAGGATCCGCGCTACACGAAGCACCGCTGCCCGGCCAGAACATTTTCCACCTATTGCCTCTGACCGCGGCAGTCACGGGAAACGGGATCACTTCCGGCGACATATACACCACCGAGTATGCCATCAACATCAATGCAGCTGGGCTGCGCCAGGAGCAGAATGGATTCACCATTGACGGCGTGCAGACTAATACGCCATCCCGCGGGGGTAGCACTTCAATTACCCCGGGTCCCGCGATCGTAGAATCCGTTGAGGTCAGAACCAACGACTTCGACGCCCAAAAAGGAAGAAATGCCGGCGCGATCACAAATATTTTTACCAGGTCCGGCTCTAACCAATATCACGGTAGCGTGGACTACTTCTATACCGACGACAGCCTTTCCGCGCTCACCCATTTTGAATCCACGCTTCCGCCGTCCCGGCGCAACGAGGTGAGCGGCGCGGTGGGCGGCCCCATTCTCAAGAACAAGTTGTTTTGGTTTGGCGCCTTCGATGTGCTGCGCTCACATGTTACGAACTCCGGCTCAGCCACGGTCGAGACACAGGATTTGTACAACTGGGTGAAGGCCAATCTGCCGAACACGGTCGCCTATCAAGCGCTCACGATGCAGCCGCCGGCGTCGTACGCGACTGCCGCAAGTCCCGGCGGGCTGAGGGTCGGTCAGATAAAGGGGAGTTTCTTTCCGCCGCCTTCAGGTATCCCCGCCGATCTGGATGCTCTTGGGAACGTGAATTACACAACCACCTCGCCCAAGAACGGACACCAGGAGAGTTTCCGAATCGATCTCTACTTGAACGACAAAGACCGCATCTACGCGCATGTTCTTCGCACGGACTACAATTCGACCTTTCCGTCTCCTCGACCTGCGTTCAGCGTCCCTACGAACAGCCACACGACTTTTGTCAATGTCGACTGGACCCACACGTTTTCTTCGAAGATCCTGAATGAAGCGGGAGTGGATGTCATCCGTCCGTACGGCGAGAATCTGGCAAATCCCCAATTTGCGGTGCCCAACATCAATGTTACGGGAATGCAGGGATTCGGGAATTGGGGACCCGGAAATTTTGCGCAGCAAACAGTGGGCTGGCGCGATGTGATGAGGGCAATAGTCAAAACCCACTCCCTCAAGTTTGGTTTTGAACAGTTCAATATTCGCGAAAATGACTCGCAAGGCGGGGCCTTCGATCGACCGACATACAATTTCGACAGCTTGCTCGATTTCATCCAGGATGAGGCAGTCACGGCAACGGGAACTCCTGTCAATCTGCAGACGCACCAAGAAGCACCGTATGAGCGGCGCTACCGTGAACTCTTTTCTGCGTTTTACATTCAAGACGACTGGAAGGTGATTCCAAGGCTGACTGTGAATGCTGGTTTACGCTACGACCAGATGACAAATATGTTTTCGATTTATAGTCCGCCCTTAACGAATTTCACATTGGGCAACGATGGTGACTTCAATAACAGAATTAGAAATGGTACTGTCGGCCTCAATCCGAACCGTAATGTGCTGGACCATAATTTGTGGGGTCTGACCCCGCGCCTCGGATTTGCCTGGGATGTTTTCGGGACGGGTAAGACTGCTTTGCGTGCCGGCGTTGGCGCTTTCCGAGATCAACCGCCATATCTGCATATCACCGACCTCGTCGCCGGCAACCCGCCCAATTTCTTCACCCCGGGGTTAGACGTGCGATCAGGCCAGACGATCGATTTCCAACTTTGTCACCCTCCTCAGGGATTCACCATCTCTTGCCCGGTGGTGCCCACAAACAATGTCACCGTTGACCCGAATACCGGCGCAGTGATCATTGGAGGGACGGTTTCGAGAGCGGCGCTCGGAGGATATTCCCCAAGTTACAAAATGGGCCAAGTCTTAACCTGGACCCTAAGCGTGCAGCACGAATTAAGAAGGGATCTCGTCGCTGAGGTCAATTATTCCGCTACCGCCGCCCATCACCTGCCTACGTACAACCAGGACCTGAACCGATTTGCTGGCGATTTGATCATAAACAAAGGCACTTTAGTACGCCTCAATCCCAACTTTGGCCCAATCAATTACGCCACAGCCGAGGGGAATTCTTCGGGAAACTATGTCTCTGGGATCATCTCGAAACGCTACTCCCACGGTATTTCATTCCGTGGTATTTACACTTTTGGGCATGCGATCGATACTTTGAGCAATTCGGGCTCACTCGCTAATGGAGCAATCACATCTTCCAACCAGAATGGGCCAGTGGTCGAGAATGGAAACTTGGTTTACCAACGCGGACGGGCTGATTTCGACATACGCCAGCAGTTCGGGTTCGAGGGTTCTTGGCTGGTTCCGAGCCACTACAGCAATGCATGGGCGAGAAATCTTCTGGGAGGATGGCAGTTCACCGGCATGTGGCTCATGCAAACCGGATTGCCATTCTCAGTTTACACCGGCGCTGGTTTCGCACCAGTCTTCGACAACAACGGCAATGTCATCGGTAACACTGGAGGCGATTACAATGCGGATGGCAGCAACTATGATGTGCCGAATGTCCCCAGTTTTGGCAGGCACTTGAGCGGTCGAGGCAAGGACAAGTTTCTGAATGGGCTGTTTCCTGCGTCGGCTTTTCCGGCGCCAGTTCTGGGCCTGGAAGGTAGTCTCGGCCGAAATACCTACGACGGTCCGGGATACAACAATGTCGACTTCACAGCGGCAAAGGCCTTCTCGGTGCCTTGGTTTTTCGGGGAAAAATTGAAGCTGGAGGGAAGGGGCGAATTCTACAATCTGTTCAACCGCGTTAACCTTACCGCAGTCAGCGGAGATCTATCCTCGGGCACGTTTGGGAAAGCCAGCAGTCAATTGCCGGCACGCAGTATTCAGCTGCACGTGCGTGCTACGTTCTAGTCGTGGGGGCGATGCATCGCATTCTAGCGTATGCCTCTCTGCTACTTACGGTGTTTGCGCCGCCAGTTCTCAAGGCACAAGAAGGTCGTTCAGCTGTTGCAGTCATACAGTCGCTGATTCGTTCTAAGGATTACGACCAGGCCTTACGAAAAACGCGATCAGCCCTGCGCCGAACTCCGAACGACTATAGGCTTTGGAGTTTTCAAGCCATCATACTTTCGAAAACCGATCATAAGCCGGAAGCGGGAGTGGCCTTTGAAAAGGCACTTAGGCTTGCGCCGAACTACCCCCCGGCTTTGCAAGGAAGAGTGGAGCTTCTGTATGAGGCACAAGATGCCCACGCAATCCCGTTATTAGAGAGATTGTTGAAGATCAATCCTGGGGATGAGACGGCGCATGAAATGTACGCCGTACTTCAGGCAAAACAGGGGAACTGCTCTGCTGCAATCACTCACTTTCGATCAGTTTCGAAGGTGATAGCGAATCATCCCGCATCGCTAGAAGCCTATGGTGATTGCCTCGCGCGCGCCAAAGAGTCTGAGAAAGCGATCGCGGTCTTCAAGCAGTTGTTGGTGTTACTGCCAGAGGAGACTTATCCGAAGTACGACCTTGCGACCCTGTTGATCGACTGTAAGAAGTATGGCGATGCGCTCAAGGTCCTAGAGCCCTTGCTGGTTGCGGATCAATCAGACCCGGACATATTAAGCCTGGCATCGGAAGCCTACGAGGGTGCCGGTGACACGCCCAAAGCAGTGGCTCTTCTGAGACAGGCGATCGTGCTGAGTCCCACTACTGCTGATTACTACAGCGCGTTTGCTTTGCTGTGCCTTGATCACGAGTCTTTTCAAGTCGGCATCGACATGATGAATTTCGGATTGCAGCGTATTCCGGGCGATGCGTCCTTATATCTCTCGCGTGGCCTGCTCTACGCGCAAGTCGCGGAATATGAGAAGGCAGAGGCAGATTTCAGGACGGCCGAGGTTCTGGATTCGAAACAGGCCCTAAGCTCGTACGCCATGGACCTTTCAGAACTGGAGAAACATCAACCTGAAAAAGCACTATCGCAATTACGTGCGCAAGTAAAGGCGCACCCTGAAAGTGCCAGGCATTATTATTTGCTTGCCGAGTTGCTGGACAGGGACATTTCTGGCGATCGCCCCCAAGCCCTGAAAGAAGCAATAGGATCGGCGCAGAGCGCCTTGAAGTTGAAGCCGGACTTCGTTCCGGCAAGAGACCTACTCGCCCGTTTGTACCTACGTTCGGGCCAGTACGCGCTGGCAGCGGAACAGTGCCACCTGGCCCTACACTATGACCCGGCGGACCAGAGTGCCATTTACCACTTGATTATGCTGCTTCGCCGTTCCGAGAAAAGTGAAGAGCGCGGCAAGATTCCAGAGCTCGTCAAACGTCTTTCCGCTTTGCAGCAGGCGGCGCGCCAGCAGGAGACCGATCGGAAGCGATTCAGATTGGTCAAAGAGTGAGAGCTACTTCGGATCGTAAAGCCAAAGGTCGCCGCGGTACTCTGCCTGATTGAAAACCAGCATGCCCGGACCGATTGCGAGTTCAAGTCTTCCCATGGGCACGTTGCCGATAGCGCGTTTGAACAGATGAGAGTGATACACGGCGAAGGCATCGCCTGCCGGGTGCATGTCCGGTGTGAGCCGTTGTGCCCAGATGCAGCGAAAGCCATCGCGGTCCGAGACAAAGAAAAGCAGCTTGTCATCCCATGAGAAGCGTGGTTTGTCGTCCCAGGTACCATTCGTGACGCGAATCCAACTCGTCGTAGGAACCGGCTCTGTACTGAATGGTGCTATGTAGATCTGTGATCGCTGACTGGTGAGACGGTTGAAGGTGACCCAGCGGCCATCCTGCGAAAAGTGCCCTTGGAAGAGGTCGCTCCCCGGATCCGAGAGGAAGGGCATGGTGTGCAGCGAGGCGCGATCTGCAAGGCTGATGCTGTGGCCCAAGGGGGTAGGCTCTTCATAGCTGCTCCTGATTCTGGCATTCTGATAAGTGCTGTGTGTGAGCAGCCAGCGTCCGTCGGCCGACGAATCCCAAATGCCTCCCGCCACGTTCTCGAAGAGTGTCTCTGGAACGCCGCCTTTCACCTTTACCTCGTAGTTCGATCTCGTGTTGCTATTGCTCAGTTGCCCAATGTAGTTGATCCGGTCGCCTGGCCCGTTAAATACGGGGGTGGCAAGATAGGGGAGTCTCGGCCCCAGGTGGTTCAATGCACCTGTGGCCAGATCCATGGTCTGAAGTTCCCAAAGCCCGGACGCGCGCGACGCAAAGGCGAGAGTTTTCGCATCTTTCGATAATGCCGGCTGTATGTCGACAGCATCACCCGTAGTCAAAGCGGCCGGCTTGTCTATCGCATGGCCGGAAGAGTCAACCCTAAGCTTCCAGATTGTTGAGCTATCTTCCACGCTCGATAGTACGGTTTCCCCGGTCGCCGAGGTCGACGCATGTGTGATCTTGGCGGGACCGAAGAGCAGCGGCCGAAGCGGTCCGGACACATCGCTTGCATCGGCAGCGATTGGAAGAGTCGCCTCGAAGCGGACATCCTCGCCGCCCTGAAGCGGTGTCAGCAAGCGTGGTGGATTATCCAACCACTCATCAAACCACGGGGCACCCTGCGGGTCTGGTGACTGGAGCTTCTCCTTCTTCCAATATTTATAGAGCGCAGTTTCTTTCAGGGTCTTGCCGTCCGCCGAGGCAAGCCAAATGCCTGTCCGGCCGTTGCAGACACCCGCGAAGAGAATCTGCTTACTGTCCGGCGACCACACAGCGGAACGATTTACGAACTCGCAATTACGTGAAATTTGAGCTGGCGACCCTCCGACTAAGTCCTGCACCAAGAGCTGCGCGCCGAAACCTCCCCACTTGTTCGCCGTTTCGGGAGCCGCTTGCCAATACAAGAGATAGTGCCCGTCCGGCGAATAACGTGGCCCCCTTCCAGCAGGCACAATCAGACGCGCGACCCCGCCGAGAGTCGAAATCTGGTAGATTCCTCCTCCATTGCGTTCCGACCGGAATGCAATCTGCGACCCGTCGGGAGAAAACACCGGATCATAGTCATCGACGGGAACGTCAGTGAAGCGGGCAACCGTGCCCGCCTTAATGTCCTGGACATAGATGTTGAGGTTATCCGAGTTCACGCGATCGCTTGCGTATGCGACCAACCGCCCGTCATGTGAGATTGCGCCGTTTGCATTGTAGCCGGAAGCCATTGTCAGGCGAATTAACGCCCTATTGAATGGGACTGGGGCCGGCTGCGTCCGATCGTTGTTCAGGGAATATACGATGATGCCCACCAGCCCAGACACTGCTGCACCTGAGAGCCATATCCAAGGACGTTTCCAAGACCGACTTACCCTCGGAGGAACACAAATCTCAGTTTGCGAGCTCGACGGGATTGATGGCTCCGGTGAAGGCCAGTGGAAAACTGGAACGTACGTTCCGGTTGGCAGCTCAATCCACACCGCGTCCTTTTCCGTGCCTTCTTCGGCATAGTAGTGAGCAAGCCGTCGGCGAACTTCGTTTGCCTTGACTCGAACGACCGCGTCGTTTGCCGTGTCGTAATCAATCGGTCGCCCAAACATCTCGGCCCCGATCATTCGCTCCCTAAGGTTGTCCACACGGCCAGCCAGGGCGTGCTCCAGAATCAAACGTAGAAAATCCTGGGATCTCTGGGCACCGGCGAAAGCTTTACTGGCAAGTACTCTCTCTACATGGTGCCGGATCAGACTAGCGCGGTCCAAACTCAGTCCTTCGTGCTGCATCGGCGATGGATTCGCGCTCGACACCCGCTATCCGCCTTAGCTGAGGAGTCAGTATGCGTACGACAGCACATCATAACGTACCCCGTAACGGGGAGCAAAAAAGCAGAAGCGATTTTGGACGTAATACCTTCATTCTACGCTGATTATCTCGTAGGCAGCCCCAAACAAACGTGCTCCTAACGTGACGTCACAGCTCCCAAACCTAGCCGACATCCTCGTCGTTACTGTTCCGAACATTCCAGAAGGGGGGTTCTCTTTGAGAATCTCGATGCGGGCGAGGATTCGAAAGCAAGACAAGCGAAACGTGGGAGGACATTATGGGCACGAACGTCGCTTTCGCAGACCTGGAAGGCTTGGGGGGAACAAGCTTTGTCGGTCCCGCCGGGTTCCAGCGTGAGCAGGTGTTACTGGAGCCAGAAACCAGCTCTGAGCACTGCTTCGAAGCCATTGTCGGCAAAAGCCGAGCCATTCAGAACGTGCTACAACAAGTTGCCATTGTTGCGCCGACGGATTCGACCGTGTTGCTTCACGGCGAGACCGGGACCGGCAAGGAGTTGATTGCACGTGCTATACACAATTTAAGCTCCCGGCGCCAGCATTCGTATGTACGTATCAATTGTGCCGCCATCCCCTCCGGACTGCTGGAAAGCGAACTATTTGGATACGAAAAGGGCGCCTTCACCGGCGCCCTGATGCAACGAAAGGGCCGATTCGAACTGGCGCACCGAGGTTCGCTGTTTCTGGATGAGATTGGTGACATCAGCCTGGAACTGCAGCCGAAGTTACTGCGGGCTATACAGGAGCAGGAGTTCGAGCGTCTGGGAAGCACCAACACGATTCAGGTCAATGTGCGCCTCATCGCCGCAACGCATCGCGACTTGGGGGCCATGATTCGGGACGAGAAGTTCCGTGAAGATCTCTTCTACCGATTGAACGTTTTTCCGATTGAGATCCCACCACTGAGGGAGCGGCGTGAAGACATTCCCCTGCTGGTGAACTACTTTGTCTCCAACGTCTCCCGGCGCATGAAAAAAGAGATCAGGTCGATATCGACGCATGCCATGGAGGGGTTGACGAACTGTCCGTGGAAGGGCAACGTCCGCGAGTTGGCAAACTTCGTTGAGCGCGCCGTGATTCTTACACGCGGCCAGGAGTTAGAGATACCGATTGGCGAGATTAGTCCGCCTTTGGAGATCTCTGTCAGCAGCAGCACGACAAGCAGCTTTCGACAAGCGGAGTGCAGAGTGATCGTTGGGGCATTGAAGGCGGCAGCTGGACGGATCGCGGGAAAGGGGGGAGCAGCGGAACGTCTGGGACTGAAGCGCACGACTCTGCAAAACAAGATTCGTCGGCTTGGCATCACGAGAGCAGAATACGCATGTTAGTTTCGTAGCGCAGGCTACAAGTGCCTTCGCTAGAAATGACGCTCCGAACGGTGTGAATGTAAAGACGAGGCTGCAACGGCATTGGCCGGGATCGCGTAGAGAACCCGATGGAGTGGACTCATCGTGAAGCAATTGCGAAAAACGTTCTTTCTCTGCATGGTTTTGCTTCCGACCTCGTGGGGAATGGATAAAACCACCGTTCAGCAGTTGATCGACATGGCGAATTCGCAAAGCTTCGCTTTACAGAAAGCCATCACGTCCACTTTTGACCCCAAAGATTTGAAAGACGGAACGGCGTGGATTGGCCGAGGCTCCGATTTCTTTTTTGCCGTCGATGCGAAGTCCCAACCGCTCCTCTTCATTGACGACGCTGCGGGCCCTGACATGAAGCACGCTGCCGGATCGAATCTTTGGTACGCGGCCGCACATATCGAACCCACCGGCCGTCTCCATTCTTTTCATTACACGCTCGAGGGCGCAAGGTTGGGCGGACGTCTTGATATGCCTGCATACGGGCCGCTTTCTTATCGTCAGCCCGGAGTACCTTCTGGCCTACTGTCGGCGAAAATTACACATTCCAGCAAGATTTATGATGGCATGAAGAGCCAGTACTCGGTTTATGTTCCTGCACAATATGATCCCAAAATTCCGGCTGCCCTGATGGTTTTCCAAGACGGAAGCTGGTACACAGACCGCAACGGCTGGTACACAGGCAGCAACGGGAATATTCCGATCATTGATGCGATCGACAACCTGATTGCAAAGAAAAAAATCCCAGTGATGATCTGCGTCTTTATTGACCCCGGTGACATCACTGACTCGCCTGGAACGCAAACCTATGCATTCGCAAAAGCGTATGCCGAAAAGTGGCATCGCAAGCTGAAAGACTCGATGCGCAGTACGCTGTACGACACAGTCAGCGATCGCTACCCCCGCTTCTTGCGCGATGAAATCCTGGTGGAAGTCGAATCCAAGTACAACATCCGTAAGGACGCGTACAGTCGTGCCATTGCCGGCCAATCTTCGGGCGGCATCTGCAGCTTCAACGCGGCTTGGTGGATGCCCGAGCTGTTTAGCCGCGTAATCTCGTGGATCGGCAGCTTTGAAAGCATTCAATGGAAAGAAAACAACAATGCCCCCGACGGTGGGCAGGACTACCCCAACAAAATCTTGCGCGAGCGCAAGCGCAACATACGGGTCTGGCTCCAGGATGGGTCCAATGACGCGGAGAACGAGGAGTACGGCAGTTGGCCGCTGGCGAATTTACGAATGGCCAATGCACTGAAAATGAAAGGATACGATTTCCATTTTAGCTTCGGAAAAGGAACGCACAACCCGGCTCATGGAGCGGCTGAATTTCCGCAGGAAATGATCTGGTTGTGGCGAGATTATGATCCCAACAAGACTGATCAGACCTTCACGACGGACCCGTCAGAAGCTGTGGAACCTGTGTTCCGGGTACAGGTTATCAATCGAAATTTTGAGTAATTGCCGGGTACCATCGGGATCGCTAAAGAAGAACGCGCACGAGTGAAGCTGAGCACGAGAAGCGAGGACTCATGAGTACCGGTCCTGGTTTAATTCGGATCATGACGGTGGATGATCATGAACTTCACGGTCCAGTACACGAAGTATACGTTGCAGACAGCATTCAATTGTCCAAGCGTTACCGAATATTCTGAACCGAACTTTCCTCTGGCAACCACGATTAAGCTCCCGGCTCTGCCGAACGGAACGGTTCCAACCTACAGCATCACTTACGAAGTAACGCCTGGCTACTCTCCTCCTCCTACCGCCTATGTAACAACGGGAAGAATCGCCTCTATTACGCTGCCCACCGGGGGCCTCATTCTCTTCTCTTATACGGGAGCGAATGATGGAATCAACTGTACCGATGGCAGCACAATGGGTCTCACCAAACAGACACCGGATGGAAACTGGAGGTATTCGCGTTCAATTACCAGCTATGGCTCACAGCTAACAGTCACGTCACCCACCCCTGACAGCAACGTCACAGTCATTAACTTCGACGCCGCAGGCCATGAGCTTCAACGGCAGATTAAGCAGGGCTCAACGTCGCTGCTTCGGACGATTATTACCTGCTACAACGGAACGTTGCTTGCGAATTGCCCGACACAAGAACCGGGTACTGCAGCTATCACTCGGATCACAAGCTATACCCAAATTCCGGATGCCAGCGGAATCCAGTCCAAAGTGGATGCAACGTACAATCCCATTGCACTGCCCACGGAAGTTGATAGCTACGACTGGAGCGCATCGACACCGACCACTTCGGTTACGATGAGCTATTGCACGGGTCTGGCGGCAAATATCCAGGACCGCCTTTGCACGAAAACAACATATGCAGGCACAACATCTGGCACGAAAGTAGCGGACCAAAGCTTCTCGTATTTTTCAGCAGGCGATTTAAATCGGCATCGGATTGGGTTTCTGGGACGGGAACGGGAGCTACCTGGCTGACAAAGAACTACACTTACGACGCTTATGGGGTTCTGCAAACCGCGCAAGATGTCAATGGCATGACCACCAACTACTCCAGTTTCACGTGCAATGGCGCTTTTCCACAAACGATATCGACTACGCCAGCGACTTGGACGACCGCGCAGACGTGGGACTGCAACGGCGCGGTAAAGACTTCCGTGACTGATGGCAACAATGAGACCATCACTTATACTCACGCCGACCCGTTTTGGCGGGTCACATCTGTCGGCGACACGTTAAGCACGACAAATACAACGTACATCAGCCCCACCCAGACCGAATCCGTTTTGAACATCGGTACGTCTTCGACAGAGGACACACTAACCACTTTGGATTTCTTGGGCAGAGTCTATTGGGTTCAGAAGAAGCAGAGTCCGACTGCGACTACTTGGGATTCGGTTGCGTACTTGTACGATAGCAACGGACGACAAAATAAGGTGACGGTGCCCGCACCGTGCCCCTCTGGCGGTTGCACAACGATACCTGCGACCACAACCACGACCTACGACGCGCTGGGCCGTGTTAAGAGCGTTACCGATCCAAGTACCACAGCGACGACAAATTACACGTACACGAAGAACGACGTTCTAATTGCTAGCCCAACTCCAACCATCAGCAAGCAGCTTGAGTACAATGCACTGGGCCAGCTTAAATCAGTGTGTGAGATAACCGCCAGTGGTCAGAATGCCGGACCTTGCGGTCAGGCGAATCCCCAAAACGGGTACTTAACGACGTACGTTTACAGTCCGCTGTATCTCCAGACAGCCACGCAGAATGCCCAAGGGACACCTCAACAGACCCGCAGTTTTGGACCTTACGACGGCCTTGGGCGGATGCCTTCAGAAACAAACCCCGAGACCGGAACGGTGCAGTATTTCTACGATAGCTTAACGAGCGACACTGCCTGTGGATCAGCTTCTTCAGGGGGCGATCTGGTCAAGCGAATCGATAACGCAAGTAATGCAACGTGTTTCAACTACGATGGATTGCATCGGGTCACAAGCGAAGGCAATACAACCGTGTCAGGAAACACCGAGCGGTACTTCGTTTACGATTCAGCATCTCTGAACGGCACGGCCATGACTAATGCCGTTGGTCGCATGGCCGAAGCATATACAGCCGTCGCGCCAAACCTGACAACCAAGACGACAGACGAATACTTCGGCTATGACATTCGCGGTCAAATGACCGATCTCTATCAATCGTCGTCCCACTCTGGCGGTAACTTTCATACAACCGCGTCGTATAACGTGAACGGTACCCCAGCGGCTGTGGGCGGAACTTCGCCTATGACTGCGCTCACGTATGGACTTGACGGCGAGGGTAGGGTTTCTACCATTTCAAGCGCATCAGGGCAGAACGGGTTGACCGGCACTACGTATGATGAGTGGGGACACGTTAAGGAGATTGATTTTGGTTCTGGCGACAAAGAGACCTTCTCATTCGATCCCAATACCGGTCGTATGACTGAGTACAAGTCGTTTGTCGGTACGAACCCGAAACAGGTCTACGGCGATCTGACCTGGAATCCAAATGGCACGCTCCAACAGCTGCTCATCACGGATCAGACGAACACTGCAAATTCGCAGACCTGCTCATACACGTATGATGACTTGGGCAGAAGCGCGGGAGTAAACTGCGGCGCCGCATGGGCGCAAACCTTCACTTACGATGTCGGACTTGGGACAAATGCTTTCGGCAACGTGAGCAAAACGGGAACACCCCCCGGGGTTACCTTCCAACCAACGTACAACAACAACAATCAGTATCAGAGCATTTCAGGTTTCGCAGCCAGTTATGATCTGAACGGAAACCTGCTGTCGGACAGCTTCCATACGTATACATGGGACCCAACTTGGAACGTGCTGAGGAAAATTGACAGTACGCCGGTTCAGTACGATGCGCTGGGCAGAATGGTGGAATACAACGCCGTTGGCCAGATCGTTTACTCGCCGTTCGGCAGCAAAATCGACTACATGACCGGCCAGAGCACGAATAAAGGCGGGTTCGTGAACGTGCCGGGAGGAGCACAAGTATTATTCTCCACAACAGGGGTAGTCAGCGCTTACCGCCATGTAGACTGGCTGGGCAGCAAGCGCCTGGCTACCGGAACGGGTAGAGGCGTTACGTTGAACGTTGCCTACGCGCCGTATGGTGAGCAGTACGCCAACTCTGTAGGCACGAACTTCAATTTCACCGGGATGGATAATGACACCAAATCGGACCTGTTCGACTTTCCAGCGCGGGAATATCATCCCACCCAGGGACGCTGGATTTCCCCCGACCCAGCTGGACTGAGTGCAGTCAACATGTATGATCCGCAGACATGGAACCGATATGCATACGTGGCGGGCAATCCATTGAACACAGTCGATCCGACAGGGATGTTTATGGCCACGCCGCCTCCGCAGTCCCCTGGCATCACTCTTGAGGATGGGAGTGGCGGGGTTACCGGCGGCCCTGGTGGTCCCGACTGCAACAATCCAGCGTGCTCACACAGTCTCACAGCAAACCAAGACAAGGGCGGCGGACTAGGGGCGGGCTTCATCCAAAGAGCGGCGAAGTTCAAAATCCATCCGGGCACAATTGCAAATCCAAGCAGCGGTCCGACAGTAATCGCCGCAAACAACGGGAACGTGCCGAACTCGGTTACAGCTCAGTGCTTAGCGGGCTATAACAACTCAGCGGCGGCCAAGGGTATCCAGTTCTTTAGCCTGTACAACCTCGCAACCAATGTCAAGCAAGCTTGAGCGGACTGGACAGTTCTTCCGGCGGCGAAAGTCACAGCGGGATATATCATCGATAAGGTAAGCCAGGCCATTGGAAATACTGAATTTTGGTCACTGACTTCCGGTGCGAGCGCTCCGTCAAGCGTGGTTGTAGCGCCAACCGCCGCAGGCGTAAGTGCAGCAGAAACGGCTGGTAAGGTCGCGGGTGTTCCCACCATCGTCTACGCTACCGGTCTGGAGCCCTTGCCAACGCTGGATGCTCAACGATAGGTCGCCAGGCTGCGGGGCAAATGACACCATTGCCGCCGGGTTGGAATCCGTAGCTTCTGACACTTGATTCAGGACTCGGCTCCGACAAAGTTTCCTATGATCACGTGAGGGACAAACAATGTTGAGTGAGTGGTCGCAGATTGCGGAACGGCATTGGATAGGAGGTGGCATTCTGGCGTCCTTGTTGTGGTTTTTCGCAGCAAGACAGTCGCTCTCAAATAGGAGGCCCGATGCTGCGATCTTTTGGCAGAGCGTGGGAGTGATCATCGTGCTGATCGTTTGTGGCTGGGCTGTTGCGGAAAGGGAGTGGCTCGGTCTCGTCTTCGCAGTAGCTGTTCTCTTTGTAGAAGCGCTCTCGATCAGGCGCATATATGCGACACGAGGCAGTCAGCACTAAGATCGGAACAGGAAAGCATCAAAGCGTGTTTTTCGTGCTCGCCGCATGGGTGCTTCTCCCGCTCGATTGCCGAGCCAATCCTGGCCCTCTTGTCTCAAATGCTTCATCGTTGCGACGAGCTGAAGAGAAATGGATGCGGAATCATCAACCCCCTGTCGACTAGACCAGCCGCTCGTTAAACCTCCGCAGCACTGCTTCCATTTGGTGGAAAAGACAGCGAGTGAGGTAATTAACAATTTCCCTCTTGTTTTTTAATTTTATTTTCTACAGGGGGGCGCTCGAACAAACAGCATAGCAATGGCGACCCGGTTTTTAATTCACGTGGTTGCTCCCAAATTCCAGGCTTCGCCTATCACATCCAGATGCGTTTGTGATCACAGGAAGAAACAATCAGGAGAACTTAGGATGGAGATGTTTCCGATCCTCAACTGCTGAGGTAAGCTCGATGATTCTACGGACTGTGAGTGAGGTGATTCTGGCGCTCTTGTTTGCATCGTCAGTTCTAGGGCAGGTCAAGATTGCCGGGGAGCAGCATTGCCCGAAACCGCAGGCGCTTGCCACAGCGGAAGCTGGCGACGAACCAGGGCACACGATGACGTTGGAGAAAAGCACTTGTACGTGGTTAACTCCGCTAGAAATAGCTGGCGAGAGATCAACGGGCGGAACCTTCGTTGCGTTCTCCGAAGCGAGTCTCCACCGAGCTGCAACCAATGGGACATACGTGGGCAGTATGGAGAATGGCGACAAGTTCTACATTGAATTTCACTGGGCTACTTTGAAAGATAGCACTCCGTCCGAGAGCGTAAAAGGCTATTGGGCGTTCACAGGCGGAACTGGAAAGCTGAAGGGGATAGCTGGTGATGGCACCTACACTGCCACGGAAAACGAGAACGGAGGTGAGGTGAATATGGAAGGCGAATACTCGCTCGCGAAGACGGATAACATCACAAAGTGAGGTGATACAATCATCTTATCTCTGTGTGCTCTACAGTGGGCTCAATTGCCAGAATACGTAGCCACTCGTATACACTTGCGGAGATTCTTAATTTCAAAGGAACAAATAATGAATGTACAAGTCGTACTCCGAGAATTGAAAGCAGAGAAAGCTACTATACAGAACCAGATCAACCAGCTTGACTCAGCACTCTCGGCATTGAGTGGTCTGAACGGGTTTGGCGGGGGTGGGCGACCGCTGACATTCTCCACCGTAACTGCGATGCCTGGACGGGACTATACTGCACCCATGCCGGTCCACATGGGCATCATTCTTGCGTAGTCGTTATTCGGCATGGGTCTGCTCGATGGTCTTATCGGATAGCCTTCCTGTAGGCTGTTACAATCGTTCGCACCAGAGGATGAATGCCCGACCTATCCAAGGCAGTCCGCGATCTGCAGGAACAGCGAAACGATCTTCAGGCACAGCTCAGCGCACTCGACAATGCAATTTCGCTTCTGAGTGGCCCTACTCAAAGAAGAGGCAGAAGAGGCTTACCCCGCAGGATGTCCGCAGCGGCTCGGCGTCGCATTGCAGCTGCGCAGAGAGCGCGTTGGGCAAAGTGGAAGAAGAGTAAGAAGAAGGCTTAAGGCGATGACAGCGAAGACATTCACGAAACAAAGTCATGCCGCCCAGGGGATTCACTTTACCTCAGGAGCGAAACTGAAATACAGCCATATAGCCGCTAAGACGGTCAGGATCATCAGCGCATGGGGCCAATACATTGCGAGTTGTCGCTTCCATTCCATCAATCGAATGTACCTGATCCCTGCTCCGGCTCTCTGCGACCCTTTTTTCGAGCACGCTTTCGTGCCAAAGCCTGCTTCAGTCGCCGCTTCTCGCCGGGCTTCAAGTAGTAGGAGTGACGCTTCACGTCTCCGATGATGTTCTCCGTCTGAACCTTGCGTTTGAAGCGACGAAGGGCATTCTCCAACGACTCGCCGTCTTGTATTCTAATTTCAGCCAATCCATCACCCATGATTTTGCAAGGGTCAGGCAGCTCCGCTGAAATCGGAATTCACCAGTATTCCCCACGCTTCCAGTAGCCATTCTGGGATGTAATACCGATTGCAGTTGCGCTCACACCAGATTCGCAGCTGGGAAGATGCCGCACAGGTTTCTTTTGTGAGTCCCAATTTTCGAACTTCTACTTCGAAGGCAGTAGGCGGGTACGGGATGTGTGCCAGCGGCCTTCCCCAGTTCGGATTTCCCCGTCTCCGAAGCATAACGGATGATACTCCGGAACTGTGACTCATGGACAGGGCTATACTGCACCCATGCCGATCCACATGGGCGTTATGTGCGAGACGTGCCGGAAAGTCCATTTTATAGCCACGTCGCCCACTATAAGGCCGAGCACGGCGAACCCTGGCATGTATCGGCTCACCTGTCGCGTTGGCTGCGACGAAACCAGGGAGTTCAGAAAAGACACCATGTGTCCATATCGCGTAAAGGATAAGGTCTTTCAAACCGGCTTCGCCGAGCAGGGCGAATACGAAGTCATCCGACAGTCGTAACAGAAAGCACCGTTTGGGTATTTCCAGAGATTGTCGTTTGCTTAGATTGCGGTCTAGGGGAGTTCTCTATCCCAGAAACTGAGTTGCGTAGCCTTGCAAAAGGTATTGCAGCGTGAGTTTTCGGCCTCGTATGCCTTACCGGAAATGAACGGCTGAATGTGCTGCACAAATTCTTTGGAACATGTCGCTATTTCTACTCCCCTGAAGGCTTTTTAGCGGATACGCGCAAAGAACATCAACGTTGTAAGTATTTGTGATTTTGTTCCAGAGTTGTTCCAGTTGAATGGCCGCTTCTCCATTCCCAATTGTCCAAAGAGGAGGATCACATTCTCCACAGATGGAGACACGGGGATACTCTGCTTCCGCAGCATCACCAGCGACCTTAATGAGATTGTCCGCTGCCTGTAAGAATCGAGCTGGATCGGGCAGGTCATTGACCATGAATGCTGAGACCGTCTCCGCTGCGTCCAATGCGATATATCTCCCCTGTTCAATAGCAGCACCGACATCCAAGCCGTACGCCTGTAGCCTTGGAAGAAGGCCCTCCCGGTGCGACTCGGTAGCAACAACGATAGCCGCATTCCCGATCCTGAGAGCAGTCCCGATGAAGTGCGTAAGGCCATTTAGCAGAGAACGATCATCGGCATAAAAACCTGCGTCGTGGTGATGAGCAATTTCTACCTTCTGGAGCGGAATCGGCGCGACTACCTTTTGGTAGTGAGGGTTATCTACAGTGTACCCATTTAGGTTGCCAAGATCGTGGCCAGCCAAACTTCTACTGATAAACCGCTTGCCCTTGAGGACTGCTTCTACACCACGCAGCAGGTCACTTCCTGCATCAGACTTGACGATGTAGCCGCTACCACCAGAGCGCAAAGCCTCTTGTGCGATGTCCCAAGAGTGATTCTCGCTTACGAAGAGTATTTTGGACTCTGGGGAAAGCTGTCGAATTTGACGGGCAGCCTCAATTCCATTCAGTGTCGGAAGCCCGATGTCCAGCAAGATCAGGTCTGGTTGTAGTTTTTGCGCTCTGTGAACAGCTTCCAATCCGTCCAACGCTTCGCCAATCACCTGTAATTCGGGCCTCGTTTTTAGGGTCGTTGAGATGAAAAGACGCCAAGGCTCGTAATCATCTACAACCAGAACCCGAATGATTGACTTTTCCAACCTAGTCCCTTCTCCGATTTCTTAAGACACGTCGCCGGAACGCTTGAGATGGGCGTGATCTTGAAGATGGACGGCAGACAGCGCAAGCTCGAACCGAACTCGGTTCCCACAAACTATTCAGTTTGGGAAGGTCTCTCCGTGGAGCGCAATAACGTAGTGCGGAGCGATGTGGTTGTTGGCGTGTACGGTCTTATATACACCTGAAGAGAGGGCGGTCTGACCTGTCGTGAAAATAAAACTCATTTGGGGGAAAACCTCTTTGTTATCCGATCTAAACCACCAAACAATGCCGGATTTGGGTCGTCACTGTAACGATTTAATGAACAAGACATCAATGGCCCGATAGTGCTAGTCGCCAGCGAAATGGACTCAAACTCATGCGAACCTGAGTCGTTTTGTTATGCAGCCTTCGGAGGCGAACTCTGGTCGGCTTTATCATCTGCCGATTTCTTTACCACGTCCCTCGGTATTACTTTTATTCCCTCAGCAGAGTCATGCACGACGCGCATAGACGGGGCACACGCTCCACAGAGCCAGTAGCGTTCCACTGTTCGATTCGGCAACTCGATCAGGAACCATTCGCCGTCATAAAGGTATAGGAACTCGGCAGTACAGTTTCTTGATCTTATAGCACGAGTACCTGCGGTCCTGTGGGCGCCTGCCGCGGTTATGGAAGACTTGGGCGTTTCCCATGCTTGCGATTCTTGGGGCTGGCATACTGCTGGTTCACGACCACGGGGGCAGTTCAGGTCTGCCCGCGGGCTGGGATGAGGCAGAGAAGGCCGCCAGAATTGCCGAAATGTCGGGGAACCTAACAGGCCGATTGAGGCCGCAATGGAAAATATGAGCGGACACGGTCACATGGAAGGGATGCATCATCCCTCGATGGCCAGTAGCGGTTCACCTTCGGCACCGGGTCACAGCGGGCACGTCATGACAGCCTCAATGCTGCATGTAAAAGAACAGCACCTTTGGTTTACGCTAGTCGGCATAGCCGTCGCAGTTTTCAAATTCGTTCACGACGCCGGCTTCTGGCGCAGGCGATTTGTGCCTTATCTGTGGCCGGGGGCGACCTGGGCGCTCGGTATTTTGCTGACCTTGTACGCGGAAGCAAGCTAAGAGCGGATTCGCCTGGAATCTTTAAACTGACACGCAGCATCACCGAAGTGAATGCGCGACGCCCATGCAGTCCCGGATTTCCTCAAGCCACGCCACCTTGCGTTCGGGGAGCTTGTTGATGTTTGCAAGGATGCCTTCCGTACGAACTGGGTGCGCTTTGGCCTCACTGCCATGGGAATGGTGATTGGAACGGCCTCCGTGATTTGGGTTGTTGGCATTGGCATGGCTGGCAAAGAGTATGTTCTTCGACAAATAGAATCCATCGGCGTGAATTGGGTATTCGCTGAATATCAGGGTGGGGCTCAGAAAGCCGGTGCCACTCCAGACCCGCTCACCATCAGGGACTTTGATGCGGTTGTTCAGCAGGTACCCGGGATTGTTGCCGGATCGCCCATCCTGGAAATTCGCGAGCAAATGGCCATAGGTACTGGCCACAGCCGCCCGATTTACATCTTGGGTGTATTTCCGGGATATGTTCAGGTCCGAAATCTATTGGTGTTAACCGGCCGCGTTTTCGACGAAGCGGACCTGAAAGCGCGCAGCAAAGTGGCAGTTATCACCGAAAATCTGGCGCGACAGGTTTTTGGTTCGACGGATGCCGCAATTGGCCAAGCAATAAAACTAGAGGGCCTGCCCTTCACGGTCATCGGCACTTTCAAAGAGCGGGTCGATACCTTTGGTCAATCCGAGGTGTATGAGTACACCCTGCTCGTGCCCTACAGCGCCACCAGGCTGTTTACAAGCTCGGAACAAGTTAAGCAACTGTATTTTTTGGTTGCCGATCCCAGCATGGTTGTTCCGAGCACCAGTCAAATTCATTCCGTGCTCCAATCACGCCATCGTCCCGAATCCATTTACTGGGTGAGCAATCTCACAAAGCTGATCTCCGTCGCCGACAAATCAGCGGACGCTCTGACCATCGTGATGCTTCTAATTGCCGCGGTGACTCTTGTCGTCAGCGGCCTTGGAATCATGAACATAATGTTGGCTACCGTAATGGACAGGACTCGAGAGATTGGGATTCGCAAGGCTGTCGGAGCCACGCGAAGCGAAATCGGCTTGCAGTTCCTTGCAGAGGCGCTAATGATTTCGCTCGCGGGAGACATAATCGGCATCATTGCTGGTCTGTCGCTTCCTGTTTCGATAAGACTGCTCACTAACTATGATTTGCCCATTTCCTGGATGTCCATCCTGATCGGTTTGGCCGTCTGCTCCACGGTTGGAATCACTGCCGGAACTCTCCCCGCGATTCGGGCAGCGAGAATGGATCCTGTCGACAGCTTGCGGCGCGAATAAAGAGCGAAAGCCAGAGATCAGTGATGTCCATCACTGATTCTTAGTTAAACGTCCGCCATGCTGTCAACTGTTTGGTAGCAATGGACTTCACGATCTCGATTCAGTGTAGCTGCGAACAAGTTCCAGGACGCAGCCACTAAGCAGCGCTCACGGCAAATCTTAGGACAGAGGCAGACCTCGATGAATGATCGTTCATTGGGCTCTCAGGAAGTTGATGTTCGTGAGGCCTTTGAACATGTGCCCGTAGCGCTAGGAATCGCCGACCTCAACGGGCAACTACACCGAGTAAATCAAGAGTTTTGCGCTCTACTCAACCGCCCGTCGGAAGAGCTCCTCGCCACCACTCTACAAGAGCTGACCTCGCGGCAGGATCTGACAGCTGATGACCAGTTCAGATCATTGATAGAGGGAAAAACAAAGTCTATTTCGGTACAACTACTGTACAGGCGTCCCACTGAGAAGCCAGTATGCATTGAATTTGTGCTTTCTTTGCTCTCCGGCAGTTCCAAGCTGCTGGTAGCCGCAAACGATTTATCTGCTGTCAAGGACGCGGGCGCACTACTCGAACGAGAAAGGATTGACCGCGCACATCTTGAGCGACTGGCCAAGGTAGGCAGCTGGCGTTGGGATGCCAAGAGCGATGCGATCGAGTGGTCGGAAACCCTTGCTCTAGGTTGTGGCTGCGATCCTAAGCTGCCGGCGCCTCCCTTCAAAGAACATTACCGCTTTTTTTCTCCTGATAGCTGGACATTGCTTACGGAGCACGTGTCAAGGGCTGTTGGCGACGGCACTGGTTACGAATTGATCTTAGAAGCAGTAAGGCCAAGTGGCGAGAAGGCCTGGGTCATAGCACGCGGTGAAGCCGAACGCAATCAGGATGGGCAGATCACCGGCCTGCGCGGAACGATTCAAGACATCACCGATCGAGTGCACGACCAGAAGGCACTGCGGGACTCTACAGAGAAGTTTGAGAAAGCATTCCGTTGCAGCCCACAGACGTTCACAATATCGACAATTGCGGATGATCGTTATCTGGACGTCAATGAAGCTTTCGAACTGACGACCGGCTACACGCGCGAGGAGGCAATCGGGCGCACTACGGAAGAGCTCGGAATCTGGGAGAACCGGCCAGAGCGGGACAAGCTTGTGGAGCGGGCAATCCGAGGTGAAAAGATACGGAACGTCGAATGCCGCTTCCGCAAGAAGAACGGGGAGACATTTATTGGCTTGCTCTCGGCGGAGCTAATCGACCAAATCGCGGGGGTGCCGTCCGTGGTTGCCAATGTAATTGACATCACGGATTGGCGCAAAGCCGAAGAGGCTTTGCGAGCCTCGGAACGGAATGCCGCGCTTTTCACCGAACAGACGATGTTTGGCGTCGTCGAATGGGATCAGAATTTCCGAGTAGTTCGGTGGAATGAAGCTGCCGAAGCCATCTTTGGGTACGCGCAGGCCGAAGCGGTTGGCCGCCATGCGAATGAACTGATAGTGCCTGCACATTTGCAGAAAAACATTAATATCATTTTTCAGGAACTCATCCACGGACAGGGGAGCGGGTCCCTTTCCGTCAATGAGAATGTCAGAAAAACTGGTGAGCGGATCCTGTGTGAGTGGTTCAACACGCCACTGACAAGGCCGGACGGCCAGGTAATCGGAGTCATGTCCCTTGTGCTCGACATCACGGAAAAGAGGCGGACGGAGCGGGCGCTCAAGGAAACTCAGGATCGCTACCGCGGACTCGTTGAATCGTCGCACGATTGGATCTGGCAGGTTGATGCTGAGTGCAGATATACCTATGTCGGTGCGCAATGCCGGCACCTGCTGGGGTATGAACCTGAGGAGATCCTGGGAAAGACTCCGTTCGAATTGATGCCTGAACAAGAGGCCGCTCGGGTCGCGAAGGTCTTTGGTCCTATTGCCGCTGCACACCAGCCATTTCGCGGTTTGGAAAATACAAACGTAACCAAGAGCGGGCAACGTATCATTCTGGAAACGAACGGCACACCGGTTTTTGACCACCAAGGAAACTTCGCTGGCTATCGAGGTATGGACCGCGATGTCACCGAACGAAAACGCGCGGAGATAGCCCTACGCGAGAGCGAAGCTAAATATCGAACACTGGCCGACAATCTTCCTGGGGTCGTGTTCCAGTTCTATGCCAAGGAATCAGGCGAATGGGGCTTTCATTTTGTACACGAGAGTGCAGGCACGATCCTTGGAATAACAGCAGAACCACTGCATAGTTTTGCGGACCGATTTAATGCGTGCCTGGACCCGGTTGACCGATCCCGCTGTGTGCAATCAGTCCAGCAGGCAATTGCGTCTTGTGCTGCGTGGGATTTCGAAACTAAGTTCACCAAACCGAGTGGTGACGAACTTTTTATACGGGGCGCTTCGCGGCCTCAGAGGAGAGACGGTGAACTGGTTTTCCACGGAATCTTGTTTGACACAACAGCACGCAACCGGGCGGAGGAAGCACTTCGAGAGAGCGAAGACAGATTTCGACGCGTTGTCGAGCACATCGGCGACGCTTTGTTCGTAGATGATGTTGATGGCCACGTCGTCTTTGCGAATGACAGATTTTTGAACCTGTTTGGCTTTAAGAGAGACGAGTTGCCGAACCTTGCACTGGAGGACTACATCGCGCCGGAATACCGGGATGCTTTGAGAGATCGCCATGACCGCCGGGTCCGCGGCGACGTTGTGCCGAGCCACTTTGAATACGAGGGCTGCCGGCGTGACGGCACTCGACTCTGGCTGGAGGTTGATGTAGTGGCCGTTAAGGACAAACATGGCGAGGTAATAGGGACGCAGTCGGCCTTGCGAGATGTAAGCGAGCGGAAGCGCATGCTGGAGGCACTTAGAAAATCTGAGGACAAATTCTCCAAGGCGTTCCGGGAAAGCCCCATGGCGCTGACACTCACGAGCGCGGAGGACCACCGGTACTTAGAGGTAAATGAAGCTTTTGAACGCTATACGGGCTGGCACCGGGACGAGGTTAAAGGAAAGACGCCATTCGACCTTAAGATTTGGGATCTGGAGCAGCGACAAGAATTTGTGCGGCGGGTCCAGGCTCATGAATCGGTCCGTGATTTTGAACTGCGTTATCGCTGCAAGGATGGTACGGAGCGCTGGGCACTGGGTGCAGGAGAGCTAATTAACATCGATGGCGAACCCTGCATCTTGGCGGTAATTGCCGACATCACGGAACGCAAACAGGCCGAAGCGGTGCTCGCCGGCGTGAGCCGCAGATTAATCCAAGCGCAGGAGCAAGAACGTACACGAATTGCACGAGAACTTCATGACGACATTGCCCAGCGGCTTGCTTTGTTGGCGAACCAGGTTGAAATGATACGAGCGAACACCCGCCGCCCCGAACTCCGTGCCGATATAACTGAGGTACGAGAACAGTTGATTAGCATTGTCAGCAGCGTCCAAGGCCTGTCGCACGAGTTGCACTCTTCAAAGCTGGAATATTTCGGCTTGGTCCCCGCCGTCAAAAGCTTCTGTACCGAGTTCAGCGAAGGCGAGAAGGTCGCGATCGATTTCCAGAACGAAGACGTGCCCGGGTCTTTGCCGGTTGAGCTTTCTCTGTCATTGTTTCGGGTGCTGCAGGAAGCCTTGCGTAACGCGGTCAAGCACAGCAATGTACGGCACTTCGACGTGCACCTTTGGGCCGCTTCTGGCGACATTCATCTCACGGTCGTGGACGACGGTGTAGGTTTCGACGTCGAAACTATGATGAAAGGCGCTGGGCTGGGGCTCGTCAGCATGAGAGAGCGCCTCAAACTTGTTGGCGGGGACCTCTCAATCACATCGCAGCCACTGCGAGGTACGACAGTCCATGCCCGCGCGCCTCTTTCTTCTACTCACGACTTGGCTAAAGCAGCCAGCTAGCCAGCCTGCGGTGTGCGTTAAAAGCACGGTGAACGGCGCCGAAAGGGATGCATCCACTGCCATGGCGCGCCGTTAATTCTTACGGAACCAGCGGAATCTCAGAGGCCAGTTGCATGTTGATCATGAGCGTGAGCCGATTGTCCACCTGATAGAACTTCGCAGCGCGTTTGGCGCCCAAAACTTTCTCGAACTTCGGCCAATACTCCTGCCTCAGGTTGAGAAACTTAGCATCAACGTTGAGCGAACGCTGCGTCATGTCCAGCGCCTTGTTATTGTCGATGGAGTCGAAACCCATTCCTGCACTTCGATTGGCACAGAGCGTCGGGATAAGAACGGTAATCGCTTATGCGCACCGTTTCGGTATCGAGGAGAAGATACCCGCCTATCTGCCGGTTGCTTTGGGAGCTGCAGAATTGACCCTGCTGGAACATACTTCCGCATTCAGCACCTTTCCAAATGATGGACTTCGCGCAACTCCGCGCTATATCTTGAGAGTCACTGATTACGATGGCCGACTGCTGGAACACGATTACCCATCCGTTCACGACGTCATTAGCGAGCATACGGCGCGCGTGATGACCTCCATGCTGCGGGAAGTTGTACTGCACGGGACTGCTGTGGCAGCCAACCGGCTGAAGTACCCCGTGGCAGGCAAGACCGGCACAACGAACGATTTCACGGACGCGTGGTTTATCGGATTTTCGCCTTCCTTGACCTGCGGCGTTTGGGTAGGTTTTGACGAGAAGAAGACGCTGGGTAATAAAGAAACGGGCGCGATGGCGGACCTACCTATTTGGATGGACTTTATGGCGACAGCATTACCTCGACAACACAACAATGGTGATTTTCGTGAGCCAGCGGAAGAGGTGACTCGAGCTTTGACGCGTAAGAATGCTGATTTACCAGTGCATGACAAAACTGGGCGCGTCGTGCTTGCCATCCAGGCGAGTGACGCTCATGTAAATCCCGCCAGTCAGAGAAATGCTGAACCTTCAGTTTCGCCGCAAGCACACTGAACATTCGCCGCCTGTATTTCGGAAGCCGGTTACCGCCGAACTATGCTGTTCCGGCACCGAGCAGCTGCTCTGTATCCAAGCATATGACGACCGGTTCTTGGCCCACGTCGGAGATGAGGGTCATTGTCGACGCGCAGTCCTGACATAACCAGAAGTACTCGGCGACATTGCCTGTTGCACCAAAGACATGTTCGTGGCCCAACGGTGCCTCAAAGACGAAGAGCCTACCTTTGCCAAAGCCTTCCAGCACTTGCGAGCACAACGGGTTCGCACATTTCCCTTCCATGCTGATCCATCACAGTCGGATCTGCCGCCCGGATCCGAGCCGCATGCATCGTTTGCCCTTTTAAGGGAGCACCGAACTGTCACATGTGACAGGCACCGACAAGGGAAATGATTTGCCTCAAAACGCAATGACGTCCAGACTGTCCCAAACAAAAAAGCCCACTACCAGGGCACAGCTTTTTACCGCGAATGTTTTCCTTGTCGCTGGATTTGAGCTTAGCTTCATTCGAGAGATCATAACCCCGAACGGCCGGACCATTCGTTTTGTTACGAACCGGGAGATCGCTGTCGGCGAAAGTTATTGGAGTACCCAGACGAAGAGTTTCAATTTAAGGCAATTCTGACCATTCGCCGCGCGACGCAAAATACCAGCGAAAATTGGGACGTCCAAACGCGTCCCAGTCATCCCGGACGGGAAGGGCGATGAGTACTAGGAAGCGAGGTACCGAGTGCAAGTTGCTGGCGGTCGGATGCGTTTTGCGTGGGGAGCCGGTCTCCTTGTGCTGTCCCTAGTATGTCTCAGCGCAGGGCAACAACCCGGCATACAGGATCTGATCGCGAGCGGGACTCTCGATGGCATGCGCTGGCCGCACTTCAGCGACTATCGCAACTGGCTTCAGAAGTTCTACGAGCCAACAGGATATGCTCCGGCCTGGGTCCACGGATCGCAGCCGGTGCCGCAAGCCACGGCATTGATCGAGATCTTCAAAGTCGCCAGCAAAAAGGGGCTCGATCCAGAGGACTACGACAGCTCGCGGTGGGAGGAGAGAATCCGAGGGCTGCAAGACCCGTCGAATGGCCCAGCTGTGGCCCGATTTGACGTGGCACTCACCGTCTGCACCATGCGTTATGTGTCCGACTTGCGCATCGGACGCGTTAATCCACAACATTTCAAGTTTGGATTGAACGCGGAGCAGAAGAGATACGACCTCGCTCAGTTTGTACGCGACCGAATCATGACCGCTGCGAGCGTTCAGGCAGTTTTGGACGAGGTGGAACCCCCGTTTGCAGGCTATCGCAGGACCGAGCAGGCGCTCGCACACTACATCGAACTGGCAAGTACCGACGATGGCGAAGAGCTTCCTGCCGTTACGAAGCCCATCGATCCAGACCAGCCATATGCCGGCGTGCCTCGCCTCGTTCGTTTTTTGCGACTCGTGGGCGACCTCCCGGCGGATACCACTCTTCCAAACGACACGCATATCTACGGTGGGCCGCTCGTGCACGCGGTCAAACGTTTCCAGCGGCGCCATGGTTTGGATGCTGATGGACGCCTCGGTGCCACCACTATCAAACAATTGAATGTTCCTCTGCAGGGACGGGTCCTCCAACTCCAACTCACTTTGGAACGTTGGCGCTGGTTGCCGGCCGAGTTTTCGGCGCCTCCGATCATCGTGAATATCCCCGACTTCCGGCTTCGGGCCCTGGATGAAAATAATAACGTCGTAATGGATATGCGCGTGGTTGTCGGAAAAGCGATGCGCACGCAAACTCCCGTCTTCACTCGCGATATGACCTATGTTGTCCTGCGTCCGTACTGGAACGTTCCGCCGAGCATTCTCCGTAGCGAAATTGTTCCCGCGATCCAGCGCGATCGCAGCTACATTGCCCGCAAGAACTATGAGGTCACGACACAAGACGGTAAGGTGGTGACCTCAGGAGAGATTTCAGATGAAGTATTGACTCAACTGCAGGCGAGAAAGCTAGCCGTGCGGCAGAAGCCCGGTCCTTCCAACGCACTCGGCCTCATCAAGCTGATTTTCCCCAATGAGCACAATGTCTATCTTCACAGTACGCCCTCTCAAAACCTGTTCTCGCGCTCCCGCCGTGATTTCAGCCATGGTTGCATTCGCGTCGAAAAACCCGCGGAACTAGCCGCGTCGGCGCTGCGCAATAATCCCGATTGGACGCTTGAGCGAGTGCAGCAAGGAATGCAGAGCGGCAGGGACGACGTCACCGTGAATCTCGTGAAGCCGGTTCCAGTATTCATCGTGTACGGGACAGCGCTCGCCTACGAGAACGGCGAAGTTCATTTTAGCGATGACATTTACGGACACGATGCCAAACTGGCGGGGGCGCTTGCGAAGGGTTATCCCTATCCCTGATCCGCGTCTGACTACCAGCGCCGGACACGTCCCACGTCGACGTGCACGAAGTTCGACACCGCGTAATAGCCTACACCACCTCGACGCAGTGTCAGAGCTGCATCTCTCAGTCGTGCAGTGGGGACCCCGCGCACACGAATGTCGATGGCCATCGCCTGCATATGGAGACTGCGCCGCATCGTCGCCAAAGCCGAGCACTCCGCCACCGGTACCAATCTTCGCTTCCTGGTCACCAACTGCCCCGGCCGCAGTGCCCAGGTCTTTCGCTTTTACAACGAACGTGGAGAATGCGAGAACCGGATCGAAGAGTTCAAGAACGGCTTCCATGCCGACCGGCTCAGCTGTCATCGCTTCCTGGCCAACGCATTTCGCCTGCTCCTGCACACCTTCGCCTACAACTTGGTCAACCTGTTTCGCCTCCACCTGCCTCCCGCCTTACGTTCTGCCCAGATCGAAACTCTGCGCACCCAGCTGTTCAAGATTGGAGCTCGGGTTCGGCAAACCGCTCGCTGTGTCCGCATCCACCTGGCCAGAGGCTGGCCTTTCCAGTCTCTGTTTCAAACCGTGGCCCGACTCGGCGACACCAGTTAAGCCGCTCGTCTCGCCTTCGAACTTACTTGCTCTTGGCAGTTGCGGGCCGAGCCTCGTCGCAAACTAACCTTCCCGATCGCTTGCTACACTCTCTGCGCCTTGCCCAATCCCAATCTGTCTCTCCTCCTACCTCTCACCTTCGCTTCCAACCGCTCTTCTGCTCACAATCCCGCGCTGATGAATAATGCAGGCTAGACGCATGTATGTCGCCAAAACCTGTGCGGGTAACTTGCACGCCAGCAATACTACAAGTATCAGGATACTTGGTGGATCCTGCCCGCATGGTGGCACTGCCCTGGAAAGGTCAAGAGAAGCAGACTTCGAGTCTCACAGCAGCGAGGAACCCTCAGTTCCCGTGGAAGTTCGAGACTGAAAGATACGGCTTAGTCCTCAAGATTTCAGTTTGTGATCAGAACGACAGGCGCTTACAGACGGTTTCCGGAAGCAATCTGATGGCAGCCATGATGCCGCGCCACATTTTCGGCGTGTAAAGAACGTCGGGGGAGCGGCGTTCGAGAGCAGAGACAATGTCGCGAGCCACCCGACGAGGATCGGCAAAGCTCATGGCCATGGGCAGGTCGTCGGTCATAGGAGTTTGTACCGGGCCGGGTTTGATGGTGATCACAGAGACCCCAGCTGGGTGAAGGCGGCTTCGGAGGCCTTGCAGGAACAGGGATAGCCCCCCTTTGGCGGAGCCGTAAACGTAGTTGGAGCGGCGTCCGCGATCCCCAGCGACCGAAGTTATCGCCGCCAGGCAGCCTTTATGCCGCCTTTCCAGATCCGCAGCGAACAAGGTAAGAATAGCGGCCGCGCTCACATAATCAATTTGCAATTCCTGCAGCAGAACCTCAACGGAATTTTGGGCAACCGTCTGGTTGTGCATGGATCCGTACGCCAGGAGCACAGTGTCAAAGTCGGGAAACATGCGACAGGTGAATTCGAAAATACCCTGGTGCTCTGCAATACAGGACAAATCTGCCGAAAAGGTCAACACTTCAGGCGCACCACGCACCAGTAGATCTTGCTGGATTTCTGCCAGGCGTTGACGTGAACGTGCCACGAGCAACAACTCGCATCCTCGAATCGCCAGCTGCCGCTGAACCTCCCCTGCGATGCCAGATGTCGCTCCGAGGACAACAACCTTGTTCATCCGAAGCTTATTGCTTTTGGTGAGAGTCGATTTCACAAAGTCTATCCCCTTAGAAGCGTCAGCATGATTCCGTCACACGTCTCCAAAAAGATGAGGAAATCTTCGGATCGATGTAAGGAACAAAGTCGCGCCAGTGCGGGAATGAGATTTCAAAGAGTGCCGGACTCATGCACGCGTCTTTCGCCGGGTAGAGAGCTCCACCACTCTGCTGTACAACTTCATCGAGTGATCGCATAAGGTTAAGAGTTCGTTCACCGCGCATGGCGAAATCCAGCGCCATGGTGAGTCCGGGTCGCGGAAACGAGAGGATGCCTGCCGGCGGCGCTGTTCCGAACTGCTTCAGCACACCCAGGAAAGAACCCATCTTGGAACGCGCAATGCGGTCGAGCAACTCCTCGAAGGCGGCCAGGTTCTTTTCCGGAATAACGCACTGATATTGAAGAAAACCTTGTTTTCCGTAGAACAAATTCCATTGCTGAACGGAATCCAGCGGATAGAAGAATCCATCGTAACCGGTTACGGTCTTCCCCTTCTTCGCTGCGTTAATGGCATAGAAAGTCTGGTTGAAGGCACGCACCGACCAGCGATTGAGAAGCCACGGGGGAAGCTCAAACGGAAGTTTTGGGCCACGCTTGAGGCGGAATTTCTTTTGACAATCGGCGGCGTGATTGCCGCGGAAGAAGATGCCGCGGGCGTTCTTCCCTGCGAAACAATCGATCCAAGCCACGGTGTATTCGAAATGGTCGTTGCTGTCATGGCTCAAGTCGAGGAAAGTTCGCAGCGAGCGAAAAGGGATCGATTCGCTATCAATCCACGGCCCAGCCACTCGTTTTAGTTGAATGTCAGCCCAGGCGATTACGCCCGTGAGACCGAGTCCGCCGATGGTGGCGCGGAACATTTCGGGATTCTCGCTGGAACTGCAGGACACCAGACCATAGTCGGAGCGATGCAGGGCAATCTGGCGGACGTGATCACCAAAGGTGCCGGCACAATGGTGATTCTTGCCGTGGACATCGTTGGCAATGGCGCCCCCGACAGTGATGAAACTGGTTCCCGGCGTGACTGGCAGAAACCAGCCTTTCGGGAGGAACACCTGCAGAATATCCGACAGGCTAACCCCGCTCTCACAGCGGGCTACCCCCGTGGACTCGTTGAAACCGAGAATCCTGTTGAGACGCCAGCATCCCACAAGATCGCGGCCGCCGTTGAGACAGGAGTCGCCGTAACTCCGTCCCAGACCAAAAGGAAGCAGCGAGCCGGGTTGGGCGGCCCTGAGAAGGTCGGCGATTTGATCATTCCAGGCGGGCTTGTGCAGGTAGCGATGCGTAACCCTCGGATAACGGCCCCAGGAAAGAATGCGCTCCGCCGGTCGTGAAAGTACCGCTTGCTCGATCAGTGTTGTGGACGGCTGCTGTTGTATTTCAGGTGCTCTGCAAGCGGGTTGAGAAGAGGAGTTCATCCGATATCGCCGCTAGTCAACATGGTCCGTGCCGGCTCGCCGAGCCCTTATCTAAGTAGATGTCGAGGCGGGCGATCTGGGTACGGTCTTTTTACGTCTGCGCGGTGGATGCTTGGCAAAATGTGACAGCGATTCTGTTGTACGCGATAAAATAGTGGAAGTGTTCGATACCATTTTGACCCGCGAGTCGGCTATGCGTAACCGCAGTCTTCGAGGTACGATTCTGCTGCTGGTTGCTGTGGCAGTTCTTCCTCGCAGCGCGACTGCCGGGGTGCTCCCCGAGACAACGCCACAGGTCCAAAAACTGACGCGAGACATCCCAGCCAGGTCGGGAACGGACCTAACTGGATCGCAGTTTGTGCGCTATGTCTCGAAGATGGGTTCCCGGGAAAGGGAACAAGCAATTTTGGATGAAGTCTCAAGGGGCAATTTACCGGAGTTCCTCAGGAAGCTTGTGCCGGTCGAACTGCGGTACGAGTCTGCGGCGGGCAGGCAAGTCACTGCAACTATCTTTGTGAGTCCTGACTACCTCGCCATCGGTTCGGACAATGATTTCGTGCGGATTCCGATGAATCTGCACACGGCGGTCGCGATCACGGAGCGGATGGGCTTCGTCCTGCCCACAAAGAAGATGGTTGACGCGATCTACCAACAGTCTCGGTATCACCTGTCCCCCCAGCCTCTGCCGGCTGGACCCGAGATGAGATCGACGGAATACTACTGGACCCATAACAAAATGATCGAGGACCAGGTGCGAGCAATGGGCGCACGCTTAGGGGAACTGGTTTCGGGTGACAAGAAAGATGTTGTAATGACGAATCGATTGCTGACGCATGCGGGGCGTATTGCCATTTACGGCTGGCATCGCGGACCGGGCCAGCCTATCCAACCATTGAGCACTGTTCACGGGGCTAACTACGCCGATTACAGTCATGGCATCCGTTTGGTTAGTGAATGGACACTGATCAATGGGAAGCTGCAATCCATTCATGACATTCTGCGCGATCCTGCAACGGCAAAAATCCTTAGCGACGAAGGTCCCATTCAAACCTGGAGAGTTTTCGGGGAAGAGCCGGCTACATTCCTGTTTCCGTCAACCCGGAATCCGGAGACTGAGACGCCTCGCTCCAGCCTGCGGTAATTCTTTACTGGCGACGCTGGCAGGCGTTCTGGGCGCTTCCGGTCAAGCATTTTTTCTGGACACGATTGCCGCTTGCACGCGCATCCAAGATCCGAAAATTACGACACTCTCCCCACGACTGCTATCGCGTGCAAGCTGGCGTCGATCGGATCACATAAACAACATTAGAACGGACGCTGGCCCGTTCACTTCACGCTCTTACAGCAGCGAAAGCTCAGGTGGTAGTTAGCATGACTTCTCTCATCCATTACACGGGTACCGTGCCAGAACGGTGCTCGCCAGCGGCACCAGTCCTCATGAGCTCGGATGGTGTCGAAAACGAACCAGCTACCTTTCATCTCTGTATAGCCCAATTCTCTGCTGCCGAGACTCGACATCTGACTCTTATTCAGCGGTAGATTCATGTGCTCGGCGGCATTGCCGTTCAGGTCGTAAACCTCCAGCGAACTCTTGCATGCGGGAAAATCGCCGGTCGGATAGGTGTTTGAGCCGCATCCCGTCCAGCTTCCACCATTGCAACCCGGAGTTTTCTTGCTCCCCGTCGCGCAGACGCCTTTTTCGTACTCCGGACCATAGCTCCAGGATTTGCTCGCGGCGTAAGCACGATTGTGGGTGTAGCGCATGCGGTGAATGGCGCTTCCCGGGTCGAGCCCGCCCAGGCGGTCGAAGTCGTAGTCTGGCGGCTCGAGGGCTCCCGCGCACGCGCCTTCCCATTCATGGGCATCGCAGAGGCGCTTTCCGACGGCCCAGCAGATCTCCGCCGCCTCGCGAGCCTTGACCCAAACTACGGGGTAGCTGCAGGGGATGTCGGGGAACTCAAACTGATCAATGCAGGCTTTGGCGTCCTCAGGTTTGTCTTTAGAAGGATCGTACAGGGGAGCCATGTATTTCGCCTTGCAGATCTTCTCAAACCGGGGGTTCTCGTAATCAACTCCCGATTGCTTTAATTTTGCCGTACATTGCTCGGGTGTCACGGGGTGTTCGGTTACTGCGGGATTCCCCTGCCCGAGAATGCGGGAGCCCGCGAAAATTTTGCGGACAACGTTGATCTGGTCATTCGAAAGTCCCTGCACGCGCTGCAGCTGCTGGAAGAGATTTTCATTCTGTTGTTGCAGCAACTGTGGGGAAGCAGAGACGGAACCTAAACGAATCAACAGGAGTCCCAAAACGAGCGACAATGCAAATGAAAGTACACGGAGCAGTTTCATCGGTGAATACCTCCTGTCATGGACTGCGCTGCATCACGAAGAAGAAATCCCTGTTGTCTGGATAGCCAAGAAAGCGAGGAACAGAGCCTCCGGAATCGGTCTTGTCCACCAGACTCATTTCTTGCAGCAGGTAATCAACAAACAGCTGTGACCCGGCTCGGCGGTAAAGAGCCACATAAGTATGCTCGAGTGCGTTCATATCCAAGTGCATGCCGTAACGGCAGCGGTAAGCCTGAAACACGCGAGCCATGGCGGAAGGAGTGGCATCCGAGAAGACGGCGTAAATGAGGTAGCGCTTCTTGCCACTCCATTGCAGAGCGGCACCGGCGCGAATGGTGCGCAACTTCATGTCTTCGGAGCCGGACCAGTTTCCCGGGCCCCAGCGGTTGACGGACTGTCCCGGAACTGTCGATTGCGTTTGCTGATCAAAGTCCACCAGTGGCACGCCGTTCTGTCGCGCATGTTTGATTCTGCCAAGCAGGTGGTCATCTTGCGTGCCCCAGGTCTTCATTAGGACCGAGCCATCCACGAGCACAATGATGGTCGCCAAGCCCGGCTGGAGCTTGCTCAAGACAACGCCATTCTGCACGAAACCGTAGTGGCTGCCATGGTTCACGGTAGCAAGTTGCCCATACTTGAATGCACCATGGTCTCGTTTAAATCCACCTGTGAATGTCGCCACCGTTCTGCGGCCAGAAACCGGATCAATCAGCCCGGTCGCCACAATGGGAGAAATCGTTCCAATGCCATCGGGACCCGGCAGGCTGGGATCCTTCATTTGGGGCGGGATGTGTCGAGACCACTCGACGGAAGGATGTTCGGTTCCCAGCGCATAGCCCAATTCGAAGCGATCGAGGTCAAAAGCAACTAAGTAGCACAGGGACGAGGCCTCGACGGAGTCGAGTACGTTGATGCTGGCTCTGTGACCTTGCAGGATCGCCCCGTCGATTAGCCGAGGTTCGACCAAACTCACGTACACGCCGAGATTGCCGCTCACCGGATACCAGGCTCCGAGTCTTGTTCCCGCGTGGGGATTTTGCAACGTAAGCCCAAGCCCGGAGGGAGTCAGAATGCGGTCTGCGTATCTGGCATCAATGCTGGCCGGAAGAGGGACGTCTTCTCCGTTTTTGGTTCCGGCATTCGCACTGGCCTGATCTCCCGCGTCCTGAAGCTCAGAGGTTTGGCGATGAGTGTCCTGCAGCAGGTGGTGAAAGATTACGGTCACGTTTTCTCCGCCCCAGACTTCTTTCCGAAAGAACTCGGCCTCGGCTTCTAGTCTTGTTCGATGTCCCTCGACTGGATTGCGTAGGAACAGCCGTGCTTCACACAGGGAGGCATAGGGAGCGTGCGACTGTTTCGCTTCCTCTAAGGGGTTGGCAGGCCCGCCTGAAAACAGGTTACAGGAACGGCGACTGTTCCCTCCGACGATTTCGATACCCGACGGATACTTTGGGTTCAGGACCAATTTTTGAGAATGCGGCTGCGGGTTTTCCAAGTGATAGGAGGATTCGGAACCGCCCTGCCAGACGACCTTGAGCAGGTACCATGCGTTAATCGGTGGGTTCAGATTGACGAGCGTGACCGCGCCTTGAACACCATGGTCCGACCAGATGGCCATTGAGCTTGTTTCTCGGAACTGCTGGAGCTCCACGATGCTCGTTCGAGCAATCGCTTTAGGTTCTTCGACCTTATTGTTCTTGGATGTGGCGGCTCCTTCGCTGGTGAAAACGCGGTCTGTGGGCGCCGGCGACATTCCGCCACAGGTAAACAGCACGATTCCGAGCATTAGCAACCCGATCTTGCAGCGGATGAGCGGCGACTCTTTCTTGCTCGTGGGTACCTGCACCTAATCATCCTCCGTCGCGCAAAGCTAGATAGATAGCAGGAAAGTGGCCAGCATAAGCAGGATCAGGATTCGACTTGTGCGGTCGCGCAATGCAAAAACAAGTGGATCGTGATGCATTTTTCCGCGATGCGCAATCAGCCAGACATATCCCACCCAATACAAGAGCAATGGACACGCGCACCACATCACCTGATGCCTGGAATAAAGGACTTTGGCGGCACCGCTCGCAATGTAGAGCGCAAGCACCACGACCGCCGCATATCCGGCGGCCGTTCCCTTGGCAGCCAGCAACTCTGCATCGCTCAATTCATAGCTTCTGGCCATCGCGTGGTCGCCGTCGACGCTGCGCATAATTACGAGTTCTGCATAGCGCTTTACAAAACCCAAGCTGATAAACAAAAAGATTGAGAATGCCACCAACCAAACCGATGGCCAGATTCCAATCGCAAGTCCTCCCGCGAAGATACGCAGCGTATAGAGCCCGGCCAAGACCACGATATCGAGAAGCGCGACTCTCTTAAGGCCGAGGGAATACGCCAGAGTCATGACAAAGTAGAACAGCAGACACGCCAGCGAAATTGACGAAAGCATTCCGGCTAGCACACAGCCAAGGACAGCCAAGGCAGGAGCGATCACGAGAGCATAAGCCAACGGCAATCGTCCCGATGCAAACGGACGCAAGCGTTTGTGCGGGTGACGCCTGTCGGCTGGCAAGTCGCAAAGATCATTGATCAGATAGCCGCTCGATGCGCAGCAGCAGAAGCCCATAAACGCGAGGAACGTCCTTAGCCAAAGAACCGGCTCAAGAAAGAGGTGTGACGCGACAATCGGAACAAATACCAGAATGTTTTTCAGCCAGTGCTGAGGCCGTAGTGCACTCACATATTCCCGAAAACTCGCGCGGGGCTCTACAAAAGCGCTTTTAGCCTGGGTAATCCTCGCAGCAGCGGTCAGCAATCCCGGCTTGGGATCGACTACAACGCCTCGCTTTGCCGAGGACCACACTGCCAGATCGCGGGATTCATTACCCGCGTAGTCAAAGCCTTTGTCGCCGAACTCGTCGACAAGACGTGCTCGTTTGCTCTCCCCTGAAAGATTCGTGCTGCCGTTGCTCGCCAGAACCAGATCAAATAGCTGCAGGTAACCGGCGACTTGTCTCGCCAGTAACTCGTCGGCGCCTGTTGCGAGCACGATCAAGCGATACCTTCTGTGTTCGGCTCGAAGGTAGTCAACCAGTTCTGTCCGATAAGGCAGGAGTGTCGCGTCGAACTCTATTCGCCGGGCAATCTCGTGCTTTAAATACGCCCTTCCCTTGAGCAACCAAAAAGGCGCAGCAAGCAATGCTACAGGCTGCTGACGCAGCAACCTGCAAACCGACTCCAGTAGTAGATCGGTTTTAATCAGCGTGCCATCGAGATCTACAACGAGTGGCCGGAATGAAGGGGTCAGGCGAAGGGGCAGTCTGCACGGTTGAGTCCTGCTCTTGGGTAGCAGAAATCGAAGGGGCGTGGGTGCTTACGCTAAGAGTTACCGCTTGGTCGCCAGCCGGATTGCCGTGCTTCGGACCAAGCTGCTGAATCAGAATGGGAATCGGATCGACAGGATAGCGTTGTGGTTGGTGGTGTGAAAGTGCGTTGTCGCGATTTGGTATCCGCCTCCGATTGCTAAGCCAACTCTTTTCCACAAGTGCAATCGCCCTATCACCAAACCGGGCGTGGCAAAGTTCTGTTTCTTACCATCACTCGTTCCGTCCTGAAAAAATGTCGAGTTCATCTCCACTTCGGGCCAGAACTTGCGAAAAAGACGGTACTGAAACGTGTTGTTCCAAGCGTACGTCCGTCCCATTAAATTGGTATCGGCAACTGGAAGGCCGACTCCGAATGTGCCCTGAGCGTCAAAGTGACCGAATCCCTTTCCGTAGGCTATCGTTGGCGTGATGATTGCGTGCAGTGAACCGTTGGTATAAGAACCAGTTGGTAAACTCCACCCCAAGAAGGCTGTCAGAATGTAATTGCCATGCTCCTCGTTTGCTGAGAGAAACCGGTACTTGATTAGGAACGCCACATCGCCAAATCCGTCGTGGACGGCGGGATTATTGTGAGCGAGATAGGGGGGCACGTTGAAAATGACCTCGACCTTCTCAAACGGGATTAACTCCAAACCCTTCCCACCGTCGTAGTTATCGGTTGTCACCCCCTTTGTGTTCACCTGCCAACGTTGGTCGTAACGGGGCCCTTCCTGAAGACGGGGCGTGGTCGTTGCCAAAGGGTTAGCCCAATGTGGCTGTTCCGCCTGCGTTTTGTCCACTCGGTGGAACCAATCGGCGAAATACCCATCCTGTGCGACAACCGGTGATGAAACAGCAAGAATCACGATTGCGATACTCAGACACGTGTTGCGCATCGGTCTGACCTGCCTCGTGCTTTCGTACACGTCAGGATACGACCAGCTCGGTTGTTTGCGGTGCGGAAAAGCGCTGCAGCCAAGACCGACGAATGTGATTTCCGTCACCGACTTCAATTGACCTCTTGTGCTAGGGGTAGTTTTCGGAGGTAGTTATGCGTACTGATCAGTCTGCGGAGGGCCTCCGAAGCTGGCGCGAATTGTACAACGCCGCCTTGTTCGAGACCGACGCGAGCAAACTACCACTGCGAATCGAAGAAGCCCGGCAAGCACTGGTCTTTCGATCCCGAGAACTGTTTGCAACTTCTCCCAATTATGACGGCGAAGTGGAGGCTATCGAGGATGCACTTTATGCTCTCCACGCCTTGATGTATAGGAAAATCAAAAATCCATTTCTGTCGGAATAATGTCGCCGTCCAGCCTGAAAAGGGTCCCGCAATTTACCTCCTTCCAGAGGCAGCTTACTGGATTACCGGCTTACAACCTGATCTTGCATCAGGAGTGGATCTGGGATGGCCGACTCCAAGATATGCGCGAGCTTCAGCTGAATGAGCAAGCGACCATTCTTCCAGAAAAAAATATGCATCGGCGATTCTTTGGATGATTTCCGCCGCCGTGAGTAGCGGGCCAATGGAGAACTGCACTGGCATTACCCACCCCAGTGTTTCATCTAACAAGAGCGTCACTCGCACTTCAACAAAGATCGGCATCGGAAACGAGATCGAGTTCCTAGTGCACGGGTCGAAGGGTAACGGCTGGCAACTGCGACCCGTGCAGCTGTCATTCATTTCGACTTGTACGTTTATGGGGAGGCTACGTTTAATTATCTCGATGACTTCGCCTAACTTTTCCCAACTGTCGACCAGCATGTATCGCCCCCAGTGTCTTTTACGTCTTGACCGTCCCAAAATCTTTTCGCTCATGTAGGCCTCCGGTTCTGCTGGCCCTAATGTTCACGCGTTATCCCTGCTCGACCGGCGCTCGTCGCCCAACCCATCGCATGCGCTGACCTGCACTGTCCAGCAACGGATCTGTGCCGAAAGTCTTCACGCGAAGCCATCTCCAAGGCACTCGGGGAGGATGCGGTCGTTGCTGCTGATTCAAAAGGACGAAGACAGCGGCCCAAAATCGTGCTTTGCTGCGAGGGGAAAGTAGCCCAAAATACCGCATGGCGTGCCGCCCTGGATCGGGAACATGCTGGATCAAGATGTTGACAAATTCCGTGTTTGTGTATCGGACCGGAACGGACCGCTTTTCTCGTGTGTTCTTCGCTAGGTACTCGACGTGACCATTTCCGATCAGCTTGAGGCGATGTTGGGCGACCGGCGGCCGTCGTATGTATCGCCCATCGTGTTTAAGACGGTACGACTTTGAACCCATTCTACTGACGAAGACATTCCAATCGCGACCGTGTTGGGTCTCCAACAGTTTTTGAAACTCCTCATTGGAGAGAGTGGACCGAAGCACGCCCTTTTTATAGGCCTCCGACAACAGGGCACCTACCGCAAAGCGCCAGGTGAGCATGAGCTCGCGCGAATTGTAGGCAAGGCGATGAATCCAACGGCTCGTAGACTCGCGCAGGCCACCGGCCGAAACCATCACGTGGAGGTGAGGTACAAAGTTAAGGAATCCCCCAAACGTTTGTTGCACAACAATGACAAGCAAGCGCACACCGAAGCGAGCTTTTGCCCATTGTTGCACCGCCTCCGCTCCCATCGCCGGCAGGCCGTGCAAAATATCGCGGTTTTGCTGAAGGATTGCCCGGAATTCCATGGGCAATGTAAGTGTGATTCCAACGTAAGGGATGTCAGGAAGCGTGGCCTCCAGGTCCTGCTGCCATGCTTCTGTTGAGCGCTGACCACAACTTGTACAGAATCTCGACTTGCAAGTGTGGAACACTAGCTTTGGTGCAACCCTAAGCTGGATTTTCTTGACTGCCTGAAGAAGGCTGCCGAGCGTTCAGAGCTAGACAAAGAGAACTTCTGGCTTCACAAGTTTCGGGCCACATTCGCAACGTGGTCGCTGTGGACTGGCGTCGATCTGCGCACAGTTCAGCAGTGGCTCGGGCATTCGGATATGGAGAGCACGGTACGGTATCTCAACCCCACTCGCAGCCAAGCCATGCGCGAAAGGGTAAGTGGGATCTTCGGCTAGGC
>Ga0335070_10000558_pt1 | contig 41692 bp, 37 predicted proteins | sample Lox_Sample_13_FD_206722 | JGI IMG/M metagenome (GOLD analysis project Ga0335070, IMG submission 206722) | Soil microbial communities from Loxahatchee National Wildlife Refuge, Florida, United States - Lox_Sample_1.3 | ecosystem: Environmental > Terrestrial > Soil > Wetlands | place: USA... | reverse complement strand
CGCGCGCCGGCCTGCTGCAGCCAGCGCAGCGAGGCAAGCGACATCTCCACTGCCTCGCGCGACGGGTTGCTGCGCGACTTCAGGGCGATGATCACGCAGTGCGCATCGGGAACCTCGAGGCTGCCGCGCGGTACGCCCAGCAGCTGGATGGTGCGCATGCCCGCTTTCACCAGCGTATTGGCGAGATCGGTGGCGCCGGTGAAGTCGTCGGCGATGCAGCCGAGCAGGATGCTCATCGGAAGCGGTCTCCTCCCTTATGCGGGCTGGCTTTGACGCAATGGTAGCAGGCCGCGCGCGCCGGGGTGCATGCCGGCCAGCGCCGGCGCCCGGACACAATCCCGGGTGCGAGGCGCTGCAAGACGCGCGCGGTATGCCAGAATGCGCGGCTGCGGCCTACTGGCCAGCACAAGATCCGTCAACGGAGGAGACAATATGCAGCGCAGATCGTTTCTGAAGAAAGCCAGCGCGGGTATCGCAGCCGGCGCCGTAGCCACACCCGCCATCGCCCAGTCCAACCCCACCATCCAGTGGCGGATGGCGGCAAGCTGGCCCAAGAGCCTGGACACGCTGTATGGCGCCGCGGAGCACATCGCCAAGCGGGTGGGCGAGGTCACCGACGGCAAGTTCCAGATCCGTACGTTCGCAGCCGGCGAGATCGTCCCCGCGCTGCAGGTGCTCGACGCGGTGCAGGCGGGCACGATCGAGATGGGGCACACGGCTGCCTACTACTACTACGGCAAGGATCCCACCTTCGCGATCGGCACCTCGATCGGTTTCGGCGGCAACACGCGGCAGAACTACGCTTGGTGGTTCAACGGCGGCGGCGCCGAGTCCATGGCACCGCTGTTCAAGGAATACGGCTGCGTCGCGCTGGCGGCCGGCAGCACCGGTTGCCAGATGGGCGGCTGGTTCCGCAAGGAGATCAAGACGGTTGCCGATCTGAAGGGGTTGAAGTTCCGCATCGGCGGCATGGCCGGCCTGATCCTCGCCAAGCTCGGTGCGGTCCCGCAGATGATCGGCGGCCCCGATATCTACCCGGCACTGGAGAAGGGCACTATCGACGGGGCGGAGTGGGTCGGGCCATACGACGACGAAAAGCTCGGCTTCAACAAGGTGGCCAGCTACTACTACTATCCCGGGTGGTGGGAAGGCGGGCCGATCAGCACGATGCTGGTCAACGAGAAGAAGTGGAACGAGCTGCCCAAGGCGTATCAGGCCGCGCTCCAGGCTGCCTGCAACGAGGTCTGCACCATCACCACCGCCCAGTATGATGCCGTCAATCCCCCCGCGCTGCGCCGGCTGGTGGCGAGCGGGACGAAGCTGCGCCCCTTCCCGAAGGAAGTCATGGAGGCATGCGAAGCGGCGGCCTACGAGCTATACGACGAGCTGATGAGCAAGAGCGAGCACTGGAAGCGCGTGTACCCGGCGTGGAAGAAGTTCCGCGACGAGCAGTTCCTGTGGTTCCGCGTCGCCGAAGTGACCTACGAAAGCTACCTCTTCAGCTCGAAGGTCGGTTCGAAGAAGAAGTAACTCGGTACGGCCGCAAGACGCGACCCGACAGACCCCGCCGCGGCGGGGTCTGTCGTTTCCGGGCACGCGCCGGATGTAGCCGCTATTTCTGCTTGAACAGGTCCTCCATCTCCTCGCCCTCTTTGGTCGACTCGCTGCGCTTGTCCGGGGCCTTCTTGGCTTTGTCCTGATCCTGCCCGCCGAAGTCGGGCGGCGCGGCTTCCTCCGGCTGCTCGCCTGACTCCATCGAGGGGATCTGGATCTCGATCTTGCTGGGATCTACCGTGCTCTTGGTCAACCCGCTAGTGACCAGACCGGGAAAGAAGATCAGGATGGATACCATGACCAGCTGGATGATGACGAAGGGCACCGCTCCCCAGTAGATCTGGCCGGTCGTGATCGGTGCGGTCGCCTTGCCGGTGAGCTTGTCGAGGTATTCCTTGGCCGGCGCGACGCTGCGTAGGTAGAACAGCGCAAACCCGAACGGGGGGTGCATGAACGATGTCTGCATGTTCACGCCCAGCAGCACGCCGAACCAGATCAGGTCGATGCCGAGCTTGTCCGCGACCGGCCCGAGCAGCGGCACGATGATGAATGCCAACTCGAAGAAGTCCAGGAAGAAGGCCAGGACGAAGGTCAGCAAGTTGACCACGATCAGGAACCCGGTCGGTCCGCCCGGCAGGCTGGTGAGCAGATGCTCAACCCAGAGGTCCCCGTTCACCGCGCGGAAAGTGAGACTGAACACGGTGGAGCCGACCAAGATGAACAGCACGAAGGAGGACAGCTTCGCGGTGGAGTTCATCGCCTGCTTGAGCAGCGACCACGTCAGGCGCCGGTTCACGATCGCGAGTAGCAGCGAACCGGTCGCTCCCATCGCACCGCCCTCGGTGGGCGTCGCCAGGCCGAGGAAGATCGTCCCCAGCACCAGAAAGATCAGGGACAGCGGCGGGATCAGCACGAAGGTCACGCGCTCCGCCATCCGCGACAGAAAGCCGAGCTTCAGCCACCGGTTGATGACCGCGAGCACGAACGCCGTGCCGATGCTCCCCATCAGCCTGAGCACCACCAGCTCTTCCGTGCTTGCGGTCGGACGCCGGCTGAGGAACCAGCTGCCGACCGCATAGCCGACCGCAATCGAAACCACAGCCAGCAAGCCGAGCGACCTCACTCCGCTCGAGCCGTCGGCCTCACGCAGCGTGCGCGCCTCCAGCGGCAGAGCCGGGGCCAGGTTCGGTCGCAGGGTGGTGCTCCCCATCACGTACAGCAAGTACAGCCCCGTCAGGCAGAACCCGGGAATGAACGCGCCCGCGTACATATCCCCCACGGACTTGCCGAGCTGGTCCGCCAACACGATCAGCACCAGTGACGGTGGAATGATCTGCGCCAGCGTGCCGGAGGCCGCGATCACCCCCGAGGCGAGCCGCCGGTCGTAGCCGTAACGCAGCATGATCGGCAGCGAGATCAGGCCCATGGAGATCACCGACGCAGCCACGATGCCGGTGGTCGCAGCCAGCAGCGCGCCTACGAAGACGACCGCGTAGGCCAGCCCGCCGCGCACCGGGCCGAATAGCTGCCCGATCGTGTCGAGCAGGTCTTCCGCCATGCCGCTGCGCTCGAGCACCAGCCCCATGAAGGTGAAAAAGGGCACCGCCAGCAGCGTGTCGTTGGCCATGATGCCGAACAGCCGCTCGGGCAAGGCTTGGAACAGCGCAGGATGCAGCAGCCCCAGTTCGACCCCCAGCACCCCGAACGACAGCCCGATCGCGCCCAGCGCGAAAGTGACCGGGTAGCCCAGCAGCAGAAAGACCACCAGCGCCGCGAACATCAGCGGCGCCATGTTGCTGATGATGAAGGCGGTCATTTCGCCGCCTCGCCATTGGTCTGCGCCATCTCCAGTGCCGGGTCCCTGTGCTTCTCCCCCGGGTCGGGGATCAGCCCCATGAGGAAGGCGATGCGCTTGATCAGCTCCGATACGCCCTGCAGGCTGAGCAGGAAGAAGCCCGCCGGCACTATCAGGCGCGCCGGCCACCGGATCAGGCCGCCGGCATTGCTGGACATCTCGCCGCTTTGCCAGGCGTTCACGAACACCGGCCACGACAGCCACAGGATGAAGATCGTCATCGGCAGCATGAAGAACAGCGTACCGAAGATATCGATCCAGATCTGTGTGCGGCGGGACAGGTGCGAGGAAACGACATCGATGCGGATGTGCTCGTCGTGGCGCAGCGTGTAGCCGGAGCACAGCAGGAACACCGCGGCGAACATGTACCACTGCAGCTCCAGCCACGCGTTGGAGCTCATGTTGAACAAGTAGCGGAACACCGCATTGGCCGTGCTCACCAGCACCATCGCCAGCACCAGCCAGAGCACGATGCGTCCGACGCGCTCGTTCGCCGCGTCGATGGCGCGGGAAATCGACAACAGGACATTCATGGTTCTGAGAACTCCTCCTCCCTTGTGCACGGCTTGGGCCGTGCCTGCGCCTCGTGGGGCAGAAGATCGGGCGCGGGCGGATTGTCGCCGATACCGCGCACGGATGCAAAAGCGAACACCCGCCGGGCAGCCGCGATTTGCGCTCGCAGCCGGCCGCCCGGCAGGCTATCATCTTCGGCCGTGCACCGGCGCCGCGCCCGCTCAGGCCGCGGCCGGGCCTTCCGGCACCTGACCAACCCTTGACGAGGACAGCCCGCATGTTCGAAACCACCATCGCCGGCAGCCTGCCCAAACCGTCCTGGCTCGCCGAGCCCGGTAAGCTGTGGCCGCAGTGGAAGCTCGCCGGCGACGCGCTCGCGCAGGGCAAGCGTGACGCCACCCTGCTGTGGCTCAAGCTGCAGGAGGACGCCGGGATCGACTTCGTCACCGACGGCGAGCAGTCGCGCCAGCACTTCGTGCACGGCTTCCTCGAGGCGGTCGAGGGGATCGACTTCGAGCACAAGGTCAAGATGGGCATCCGCAACAACCGCTACGACGCGATGGTTCCGCAGGTGGTGGCACCGTTGCGGCTGCGCGGACGTGTGCACGAGCCCGAGGCGCGAGCGGCCCGCGCGCACACCGCGCGCAAGCTGAAGTTCACGCTGCCGGGCCCGATGACCATCGTCGACACCATCGCCGACCGGCACTACGGCGACAAGGTGAAGCTCGCCATGGCCTTCGCCGAGTTGCTCAACCAGGAGGCGCGCGCGCTGCAGGCCCAGGGCGTGGACGTGATCCAGTTCGACGAGCCGGCCTTCAACGTCTACATGGACGACGTCAAGCGCTGGGGCATCGACGCGCTGCACCGAGCCATCGAGGGCCTGCGCTGCCGCTCAGCCGTGCACATCTGCTACGGCTACGGCATCCAGGCCAACATCGACTGGAAGAAATCCCTCGGCGAGCAGTGGCGCCAGTACGAGCAGATCTTCCCGGCGCTCGCGGCCAGCCGCTTGGACCAGGTGTCGGTCGAATGCATCCACTCGCACGTGCCGATCGAGCTGCTCGCGCTGCTGCGCGGGAAGGACGTGCTGGTAGGCGTAATCGACGTCGCGACCGACCGCGTGGAGACGCCGGAGGAGGTCGCTGGCGTCATCGCCGAGGCGATGAAGTACGTGCCGCGCGAGCGGCTGTACCCCTGCACCAACTGCGGCATGGCGCCGATGCGCAGCGACATCGCCGAAGCGAAGCTCAGCGTGCTCGGGGCGGGCGCCGCGCTGGCCCGTCAGCGGCTGGGTTGACCCGCGGCTCAGGCTCGCCCGCGCAACTGGCGGCAGTCTCGGGGCGCTGCGCCGCCCGCTACCTTACTTACGCATGAGGCGGGCGCCCCGCCGAACCTCAGTCCGCGGTCGCCTTTATCAGGTAGTCGACGATCGCGGCGCGCTGAGCCTGATCCGGGGCGAAGTGCGTGCTGAGGAACTTGTCGAAGTACGCCGCGCGCTTGGCCGCTTCGACCTTGCGCACGCCCTCGATCGCCTTCTTCTCGTTGTGGCAGGTCGTGCACTTGGAGTTGACCAGCTGCTGGCCGTCCGCCGCCTGCGCCGGCGCGATCATCGCCAGCGCCGCCACCATTCCTATCGTGAACCTGCGTCCCATGTCCTTCCGCTGGCCTCCCGACCGTCAATCCGTTTCGCGTTCCACCCTCACCGTGTCGCCGTCGCGCACCGTCTTCAGCTCGCGCGCGTCGCCTTGGAAGGTCCCGAGCACGTTCACCTCCGTGACTAGCCGGCACTCGCCGCCCTGCGACACCGGGGTCGGCCCGTAGGGCAGCGCGAGCGAGCTGCCCTGCACCCAGAAGCATACCGTGCCCGGCTCCACCACCTGGCGGGCGTCGGCCTCCAGCTTCACCTTCACCGGGACGCCGAAATACACCTCTTCGCCCCAGGTGTTGGCCCGGGACTCCACCGGCAGCGCCGCCAGCAGCTCCTGCGCCGTGGGCGTGTCGCGCAGCACCGCGGTCAACGCACCGTTGGGCCATGAAACCCGGATTCTGTTTACCGCCATCGCTGTCAGCTCACTTCCAATGCGGAGGCCAGGTCTTCGCGAAAGACGGCAACCCCTCCACCCGCTTCATCCATGCGGCTACCGCGGGCCCGATCATGCCGGCCACGTCGAGGTCCGCCTTCTTCCTCTGCATCCGCTGAGTCAGAGCGATCAGCGGGTAGAGCGTGAAGTCCGCCGCGGACGCCTGGCTGCCTGCCAGGAACCCGTTGCTGGCGGCCGGCTCCCAGCGCTTCAGCTCGTCGGCTAGCGCCGCGCGCGCCTGCGCGATCGCCTCCGGGTCCCACTTCTCCTGGGGCGTGAACAGCACCTGGTCGACGATCCTCTCCATCGCGATGGCGTAGTACTGGTCGGCCTCCTGCACCTGCCGGCGTACCAGTGCCCGCTGCCGCACGTCTCCCGGAAACAACGGCGGGCCCGACTCGTAGCGCTCTTCGAGGTACTCGTTGATCGCTACCGACTCGTACAGCGCGAAGCCGTCGTCGACGATCGCGGGCACCCGCCCGCGCGGGTTGATGGCCAGGAAGGCCGACTGCTTCAGATCCCCGGCGGAGAAGGACATGGTTTTCAGCTCGTAGGCGATACTCTTGTGCTCCAGCGCCAGCCACACGCGCCAGGCATAAGGGGAGCCGGAGCCATAGTAGAAGGTAAGCATGCGATACTCCGTCCAACGATGGGACTTGCCGTCGCTGGCGGCATGCTACTCCCGTCCGGCGAAACACGCGACCCGAACCATGGACGAGATCGTTCTGCAAGCACTGCGCAAATGGCCCAACGTGCCTGCGGTCTACGGCTGGCTCAGCCTGGACCGGCGCGGCAACTGGGCGATCAAGGAGGAGCGGGTGCGGCATCCGGCGATCGTCGACTTCATCGGCCGCAACTACGCGCGCGACGATCAAGGCCGCTGGTTCTTCCAGAACGGCCCGCAACGGGTCTTCGTGCGGCTGGCCTACACGCCGATGGTCTATCGCACCCAGCCGGGCGCGCAGGGGCTGGCTTTCACCACGCACACTGCAGCGCCGGTGAGTGAGGTGCAGCGGGCCTGGCTCGACGAGCACGGGTCCCTGTTGCTGGAAACCGAGCTGGGTCTCGGGGTGGTGCATGACCAGGACCTGCCCGATGTATTGAGCCGTCTGTTCGGCCCCGACGGTGCACCCCTTGGGGACGAGGCGATCGAGGCGTTGCTCGACGCTGCGGCCGGTGCCGACACCGAGGAGGGCATCGCGCTGCACACCGCCGCCGGGCCGGTGACAGTGTTCACCGTGCTGAGCGACGAAGTCGCCCAGCGCTTCGGCTTCAACCCGGATCCGCGGCCCGCGACCGGCGAACCGGAATGCTGAAGCCGCACGGCGCTCACCGGACGCGCTTGCGGCTGTAGTCCTCTTCGATGTTGTCCCGGTAGTAGCTGCCCATCGTCGGCGCCGCCAGGAAGCGGCGATGCACCTCGGAGGGCACCCGGGTGTACTGCCAGATACTGCCGTCGCTCAACTCCACCTCCAGGGTCTGCGAGCTCGGCTCATAACCTACCGAGCGTATCTTGTCCGAGTTGACCTTCTTGCGCTCCATTCGCCGCTACCCCTTCCTTTGCGTTCTCCCACCCCTTGTCACCCTCTCCCTCCGGGAACGGGCCGAGGTGGGGGTGAGGGTCATTTCGCGTCCTCCACGATCGCCGCTAGCACGCTGTCGATCTTGCGCAGCACTTCGGCGGCGGCGGGATCCACGCCCTGCGCCGCCATGCGCCGGTAAACCAGGTGCACGGAGCCGGTCTCGCCCGGCAGGGTATAGATGCCGACGCCGAATGGGCAAAAGGCCAGCAGTCGGTGGTCCGCCTCCATCATCTGGCGCGAGAAGTTGGCGCTGCAGAACTGCAGCACCTCGGCGCGGTCGTAGAGCTTGCGCGTCGCGCCCAGATCCTTGCCGGTGCGCTCCAGCATCTCGCCGACCTTGGACAGGTGGTCCACCACCAGCCCCTGGTTCTCGATCGCCACCACCAGCAGCTGCTTGATCTCGTCGAAGCTGCCCTTGGTCACCGTTTCGGCGACCGACTGGGCATGGGACAAGGACGCGAGCCACAGGCTCGCGAGGACGGCCAGGAAAGATATGCGGGTCATGCTTCTCCCTCGGTGCGGTTTGCGCGCATCGGACGCTCACGCAAGCATACACGGGTGCGCCCGCGCGGTGCACGATGGCGTGCTTGGTGGAGGGGAACGGGAACGCGAGCGCCACGCCGGCATCGGCGCGCGGACTCGAGACACCGGCGCGCGAGGCTGCGGCCGGCAGGTACTGCTCGTCAGTCCAGGTCCTGACGAAAGACAAAGCCCGCGGAGGTGACTGGTATCCTCACGGATGCAGGCCTCCCGCGAGCATCCTGGAAGCTACAAGCGCATCGGAACCTCACGCAGCGACCGCTCCCCCGCGTTCCAGCCGATGGCATGCCTCATGGACCGCAGGCGCGCCCACCTACCGTTGCCGGGGACGAAGGTCAACCTGTGCATTCCAAACGCCTGTCAGGCCCTAGTTCGGCCGGTTGCCAGAAACCGGGAACGGCCAAGCTGCCGGCGCGGGAGCGGGTTTGGGCGCTGCCGGGGCAGCCGCCGATTCGGCCGGCTTCGCGGCCGCTTTTTTGGGCGCGGCCTTCTTCTTCGCCGCTTTTTTCGCGGCAGGCTTCTTCGCAGCCTTCTTCTTCGCAGCGGGCTTCTTGGCAGCCGACTTCTTGGCTACCTTCTTCTTCGCTGCTTTCTTGGCGGCCGGCCTACGGGCAGCCTTCTTCGCCGGGGCCTTCTTCTTGGCCGCGGGCTTCTTCGCCGCTACCTTCTTGACTGCCGGCTTCCTGGCGGCGGCCTTCCTGGCCGGGGCCTTCTTCTTGGCGGCAGGTTTCTTGGCCGCGGACTTCTTCTTCGCGGCGGGTTTCTTGGCAGCTTTCTTAACAGCCATGGTGCTTACTCCTTTCAGTGATGAACAAGAAAACGCGCCTCGCGGCGCGACCACGATGCCGCGCCCGACGCCTCGACGAGCGCATCGGACACGGCTCCGCAGTTAGGTCGCCCCGTCGCCGGACGGGGACAAAAAAAGGCCGGAGCGTCCCCAGCGTGCTGGCTGAAAACGCTTCCGGCCCTGCTATTCGGGTGCGCTTCCCAACAGGAGAAGCGCCGCTGTTTGGATCCCGCTATGTGACTTCGCATCAATCCCAGTTGAGCGCGCCCCCGGTCTGGTACTCCGTGACGCGCGTCTCGAAGAAGTTCTTCTCCTTCTTCAGATCGATCATCTCGGACATCCACGGGAAAGGGTTGGTCGCACCCGGATACAGGGTGTCCAGCCCGATTTGCTGGCAGCGCCGATTGGCTACGTAACGAAGATATTCCTTGAACATAGGAGCATTCAAGCCGAGTACACCGCGCGGCATCGTATCTTCCGCATATCGGTACTCGAGTTCAACCCCTTTTTGCAGCAGAACGCGAATTTCTTCGCGAAATTGCGGCGTCCACAGATGCGGGTTCTCGAGTTTGATCTGGTTGATCACGTCGATGCCGAAATTGCAGTGCATCGACTCGTCGCGCAGGATGTACTGGTATTGCTCCGCGGCCCCCATCATCTTGTTCTGGCGCCCAAGCGCCAGGATCTGGGTGAAGCCGACGTAGAAGAACAGGCCTTCCATGATGCAGGCGAAGACGATCAGGCTCTTGAGCAGCTTCTGGTCGTTCTCCGGCGTCCCGCTGCGGAAGTTCGGATCGGTCAGCGTGTCGATGAACGGGATCAGGAACTCGTCCTTGTCCCGGATGCTGGCGATCTCGTGGTAAGCGTTGAAGATCTCGCCTTCGTTCAGCCCCAGGCTCTCGACGATGTACTGGTAGGCGTGGGTGTGGATCGCCTCCTCGAAGGCCTGGCGCAGCAGGTACTGCCGGCACTCGGGGGCGCTGATGTGCCGGTAGGTCCCGAGCACGATGTTGTTGGCCGCCAGACTGTCGGCGGTGACGAAGAAGCCGAGGTTGCGCTTGACGATCAGGCGCTCGTCCTCGGTCAGCCCGTTGGGGTCCTTCCACAGGCCGATGTCCCGGTTCATCGGGATCTCCTGCGGCATCCAGTGATTGGCGCAGGAGGCGAGATACTTCTCCCAGGCCCACTTGTACTTGAACGGGACGAGTTGGTTGACGTCGGTCTTGCCGTTGATGATGCGCTTGTCCTCGACGCGGATGCGGCGCGTATCCACCGCGCGCACGGCGAGCGGCGCCTTGGCGATCGCTGGAGCGTTGGCGTGCGCAGGCGGCACGAAGCTCGACGCGGTTTGCAGCGCGAGACCAGGCAGCGTGTTGTGTTCGTCGAATTGCAGCATCGTCAAATCCTGATGGTTGTGCGTAAAGCAAGCTCCATGCCGCTCAGATACTTAGCGCGTCGATGCTCACTGGCACGCCTCGCACGCCGGATCATCCACGGCGCAGAACTTCGGCTCCAGTGCTGCGTCGACCGGCCCCGGCGCACGTGACAGCGCGCCGCCGCCGATTCCTCCGTCGGTCGGAACCGCATTGAGCGAGCCCGCTTGCACCGTCGACTTCTCGGCGTGGGTCGCTCCCAGCGTGCGCAGGTAATAAGTAGTCTTCAGCCCGCGCAGCCAGGCCAGCTTGTAGGTCTCGTCGAGCTTCTTGCCCGAGGCGCCCGCCATGTAGATGTTGAGCGACTGGGCTTGGTCGATCCACTTCTGGCGCCGGGCGCCGGCCTCCACCAGCCAGGCAGGGTCGACCTCGAAGGCGGTGGCGTACAGGCTGCGGACGTCGGCCGGGATGCGGTCGATCTTGGCGAGACTGCCGTCAAAGTACTTGAGGTCGGCGACCATTACCTCGTCCCACATGTTCAGCCGCTTCAGATCCTGTACCAGGTACTCGTTGACCACAGTGAACTCGCCGGACAGGTTCGATTTCACATACAGGTTCTGGTAGGTCGGTTCGATGCTGGCCGACACCCCGACGATGTTGGCGATGGTCGCCGTGGGCGCGATGGCAATGCAGTTGGAGTTGCGCATGCCGAACTTGCGGATGCGGTTGCGCAGGGCGGCCCAGTCCAGGGTTGCGGTAGTGTCGACCTCCACATAACCGCCACGCTCCTCCCGCAGCATGGCCAGGGTGTCCTGGGGCAGGATGCCGCGGTGCCAGAGCGACCCCTCGAAAGTCGAGTAGGGCCCGCGCTCTTCCGCCAGCTCGGTCGAGGCCCAGTAGGCACAGTAGGCCACCGCCTCCATCGAGCGGTCCGCGAACTCCACCGCTTCGCGCGAGGCGTACGGCAAGCGCATCAGGTGCAGGCAGTCCTGGAACCCCATGATCCCCAGCCCCACGGGCCGATGCTTGAGGTTGGAGTTGCGCGCCTTCTCCACCGCGTAGTAGTTGATGTCGATCACGTTGTCCAGCATCCGCATGGCGGTGCGGATCGTGTTCTTGAGCTTCTGGTGGTCGAGGCGGCCGTCTACCATGTGGTTGGCCAGGTTCACCGACCCCAGGTTGCAAACTGCAATCTCCGACCCGGAGGTGTTGAGCGTGATCTCGGTACAAAGGTTGGAGCTGTGAACCACGCCCACGTGCTGCTGCGGGGAGCGGATGTTGCACGGGTCCTTGAAGGTGATCCAAGGATGGCCGGTCTCGAATAGCATCGAGAGCATCTTGCGCCACAGCTGCACCGCCGGAATCTTCTTGAACAGCTTGAGCTCGCCCACGGCCGCCCGGCGCTCGTACTCCACATAAGCCTTCTCGAACGCCTTGCCGAACTTGTCGTGCAGGTCGGGGCAGTCGGCCGGGGAGAACAAGGTCCAGTCCCCGCCCTCCATCACGCGCTTCATGAACAGGTCTGGGATCCAATTGGCGGTGTTCATGTCGTGGGTGCGCCGGCGGTCGTCACCGGTGTTCTTGCGCAGCTCGAGGAACTCCTCGATGTCCAGGTGCCACGACTCGAGATAAGAACAAACCGCCCCCTTGCGCTTGCCGCCGTTGTGCGCCAGGCCGGCGGCGGTCATGTACGACTCGTCTACGTCGACCTCGAGGTCCATCACGAACGGCTTGACCGGGATCGGCTCCACCGCTCGCACCCGGGTGAAGACGCAACCTCGGTGCTCGAGCCAGTTGCGCTTGCGGATTGGCCGGCAGCCGACCAGGGCCGCTACTTCGGGCACGGCAGGGATGCGCAGATCCCATGCTCGGCTCGGCCGATCGAAGCGCACCAGCGAGCCGTCGGAGCGTTGCCCGGTATGCGCGTTGTGGCGCTCGCGCAGCTGTCCCGCCGTCGGGACACCCAACCGCAGCAACTGATAGCGCACGCCATCGATCAGCGGCCGCGACGCGTTGGTAAAGTAGATCTCCTTGCCGCGGGAGACGCCCCCGTCGGTCTCCAGCAGCCCGCGCAGCATGGCCAGGGTCTGGCTGCGCGGCAAGTGCGACAACCGGCGCGCGATGCGCTTGTTGCCTTGCTCGTCGTATAGATCATCCCGGGAGAAAGGCAGCGTCGGGGCGCCACTGCCGGCGCTGCGTCCGGTGGTGCCGTCGCGGACGGCACCGCGGCCGGATGCCCAGTGGATCTGCGCGTAGGACTCGCCACGGGCGCTTTCCCAATAGTGGATGCCGCGGGCGGCAAGATAGGCGCGTACGAACGCGAGGTGCTCGTCGGTGCGAGGATTGCCCGATACAGCCCACTGCGTTCCCTGCTTCGCTAGGTGGCCGTCGCCGAGAAGAATGCCGTACAGGCGCGCGTCCTCTTCCGAGAGGCCGGCGACCGGAACAATTTCGGCAGGCACGACCTGCGCCACGTAGTCCCCCGGCGCCAGCTTCCCGGCCTCGATCCAGTCGGCCCTGACCTTGTTACGGGCAAGCCAGGCCTTGGTGCGGGAGATTGCCTGCTCGTTCGGCACGCCCTGAATCGAGAAGAACGGGTGGCCGGCCGTGACCTCCAATGGCTCAAGGCTGTGCTTGAGCCGCAGCGCCAGCATCGGGTCGCGCTGGTTGTAGACGAAGGTGCGGGTGACCTCGCGGTAGATGCCGCTCTTGCCCAGCACGAGGTCGCCGGGCTTGACGGCGCGAATTGGCTTGGCCCCATCGGCGGTATACACCGTCGTGTCCGGCGCGAAACACTGATTGACCGCTACCGCCGTGTCGTTGACCACCTTCAGGAACGGCACCACGCCTTGCGACTTGCCGTTGGTGCCCTTGATGTGGGAGCCGAGCGCCCGCACCGGGGTCCAGTCGTTGCCCAGCCCGCCGGCGAACTTGGACAACAGCGCGTTCTCCTTGATCGCGTCGTAGATGCCCTCCAGGTCGTCGGCCACGGTGGTCAGGTAGCAGCTCGACAGCTGGGAGCGGTGCGTGCCGGAGTTGAACAGCGTGGGCGTCGAGCTCATGAAATCGAAGCTCGACAGGACGTTGTAGAACTCGATGGCGCGGGCTTCCTGTTCCGGCTCGTTCAGTGCCAGGCCCATCGCCACGCGCATGAAGAAGGCCTGCGGCAGCTCGATGCGCCGGCCCTCGACATGGATGAAATAGCGGTCGTAGAGCGTCTGCAGCCCGAGATAGGCGAACTTGTAGTCGCGGCTGGCGTCGAGCGCCGAGCCCAGCGCCCTCAGATCGAACTTCTTCAGCCGGGGATCGAGCAGCCCGGCGGCCACCCCCTGATCGATGAAGCGGGGAAAGTACTCGGCGTAGCCTGAGCGCATATCCCCCTGCGTGGCTTCGCGGCCGAGCACCTCGTGGCGGATGCTGTGCAGCAGCAAACGTGCCGTGACGTAGCTGTAGCCCGGGTCCTTCTCGATCAGAGCGCGGGCGGCCAGGACCGCACACTTGCGCACCTCTTCCATCGGGACGCCGTCGTAGAGATCCTTCATCACGTTCTGCAGGATCAACTCGGGCTCCACCGCGCGCCCCAGCCCCTCGCAGGAATCCTTGACCAAGGCAGTCAGGCCCTCCATGTCCAGCGGGCGGGTGCGGCCGTCCTCGGTGACTTGGATGACGTGCTGCTCTCGCGCCTTGGACTCGGCTTGCGCCGCCTTCTGCTGCGCGCGCAGCCGGGCCCGCTCTTCCCGATACAGCACATAGGCGCGCGCCACTTCGTGCTCGCCGGCGCGCATCAGCGCCAGCTCGACCTGATCCTGGATGTCTTCGATATGGAACGTGCCGCCGCTGGGCTGGCGCCGCATGAGCGCGGCGACCGCCTGCTCGGTGAGCTTGCCGACCAACTCGCGCACCCGCGCCGAGGCCGCTCCCTGGGTGCCGTTGACGGCGAGAAACGCCTTGGTCACCGCCACCGCGATCTTGCCCGGCTCGAAGCCCACCACCGCGCCGTTGCGCCGGATGACCTTGTACTGAGCGTAGCGCTCGTCGCGCGCGGGCGCGTCGTTCTCGACGGGAAAAGTCGCCGCCGCGGCCGGGCGCAGCGTCTCGCTGACCAACTGCATGTATTTCTCCTCTTGGGTTCGGCTGTCGTTCGAGCGCGACAGCGGCATTCTGTCGCAGTGTGCTCGCGGCGCCGACCACTATATCTTGTGTACGTGCGACGTCGACAGCACTAATTCTAGTGGTGTGTGCCGCGCTGTCAAGGATTATGCGTTTCGCAACGCACATGCCGTCGTGCTCCGGCGGCTCACGTCGCAGCGCAGCGCGAAGCCCGGCGCGCATGCGCCGCACCGGTGCAACTCGGGGACAGATCGAAGGCGAAGCGCAGTCAGCCGCCGAGCTGCTCGGCGGCGATCGACACGGTGGCGAAGTGGATGTCGACGGTGTCCTCGACACGCTGCGCGTAGCCGCCGGCCATCGCCACCGCGACCGGCACGCCGGCCGCCTGGCACAGCCGAAGCACCAGCCGATCGCGCGCGGCGAGCCCGCCCTTGGTGAGCTTCAAGCGCCCCAGCCGGTCGCCCTCGAACGGGTCGGCGCCGGCGAGGTAGATGGCGAGATCGGCCTGCGCCGCGGATAGCGCGCGGCACACCCCCTTCTCGAGTGCGCCGAGGTAGTCGGCGTCGCCGGTGCCGTCCGGCAGCTCGATATCGAGGTCGCTCGCTTCCTTGTCGAAGGGAAAGTTGTTGGCGCCGTGGATGGAAAAGGTGAACACCGTCGGGTCGTCGGCCAGGATGGCCGCGGTGCCGTTGCCCTGGTGCACATCGCAGTCGAGGATGACCGCGCGGCGGATGCGACCCTGCGCCTGGAGCGCGAGCGCGGCGATCGCGCTGTCGTTGAACACGCAGTAGCCCTCGCCGTGGGCGCGGAAGGCGTGGTGGGTGCCGCCCGCGAGGTTCACGGCCACGCCGTCCTCCAGCGCCGCGGCCGCCGCCGCCAGCGTCGCTCCGCTGGAACGGCGCGAGCGCTCCACCATCTGCGGCGACCACGGGAAGCCGATGCGCCGCTGCTCCTGCGGGCTCAGCTGCCCGGCGGCCACCCGGCGCAGGTACTCAGGATCGTGCGCGAGGCAGATCTGCTCGTCGGTTGCCGCCGGCGGCAGCTGCAAGCCGTCGTTGCCCGCCAGCCCGGCGGCATGCACGCGCGCCCGCAGCATCGCGTACTTCTCCATCGGGAAGCGGTGCCAGGGCGGCAACGGGAGAACGTAGCTGTCGGTGTAGTAGATCCGCACTAGGGTGAAAAGTGACAGGTGACGGGCGATGCGCACACCACTCTCCCTCTCCCCCGCTGGGGCGGGAGAGGGCCGGGGTGAGGGCGGTCACCGCTTACCCCTCACGCCTGCGCCCCCGCAATCATTGCTCGAAACCGCGCCCAATCGAAAAACGGCCCCGGATCGGTCTTGCGTCCCGGCGCGATATCGCTATGCCCGGCGATGTCCTCCAGCGGGTAGCGTGTGCGCAGCTCGCGCGTGAGCCGTGCGAGCTCATCGTACTGCGCGTCGCGGAAGGGCACGAAGTCCGACCCCTCCAGTTCAACGCCGATGGAGAACTCGTTGCAGCGCTCCCGCCCTTTCCAGCGCGACACGCCCGCATGCCACGCGCGCAGGTCGCAGGGCACGAACTGGATCAGCTCGCCGTCGCGCCTTATATAGAAGTGGCTGGACACCGTCAGCCCGCGGATGGTCGCATAGTACGGGTGCGCTTGCGGGTCGAGCCGATTCTGGAACAGCTCGAGCACGCCGTCTCCTCCGAACTCGTACGGCGGAAGGCTGATGTTGTGGACCACCAGCAGGCTGATCACGCTGCCCGCCGGCCGCAGATCGCAATTGGGAGAGGGCACCTGCCGGGCGCGCAGCAGCCGGCCCCCGTCGTCGAATGCGGCGTCATTCATCGATCCTGGCCCGACGCTGGTCGCGGACCTCGGCGTTTGCCGCGCGCTACTTCTCTGGAAGCTGCGGTGCTGGCGCAGCCGGCTCGGCCGCAGGCTTGCCTGCGGTCGCGGGAGCTTTGAGCTTGTAGTCGTGGGGCGCTTTCCACAGCGTTGCGCGCAGCCGGCTCTTCTGCGCGGGCTGGCCCACCGGTGCGAGCCCCGGCGCGCTTCCCGGCAGGCCCACCGCGGCCAGAGAGACCTTGTCCGAGTAGCGCAGCCGGTCGTGCACGTCGGCGTAGCTCACCGTCACTTCGTTGCCTTTGAGCGTCCACTTGCCGAAGGTCGTCGCGCGTCCGCGGCGCTTGCCAGGCTGGCCCGGAAGCTGGAAGTCGTACTCGGAGACGATCTGCGCCTTGTTCATCGGCAGGAAACGGATATAGGTGCGCTCGTCGTCCGGCGTGCGCGCCGCCTCCCAGGTGTTGTCGACGAGCACTTCGGGCTTGACCGCCCAGGCAGGGGCCGCCGCCAACAGGCACGCGACAACCACAGAACGCGGTTTCATCTGGCTCAGGTCTCCGACGGCCCGCTTGCGCGGGCTCTTTGTTCAGTGTTAGTTGATGCCCAGTCGCTCCATGCGGTAGCGCATGGCGCGGAAGGTAATGCCCAACAGCTTCGCCGCCGCTGTGCGGTTGTAGCGGGTCTTCTCCAGCGCCTCCAGGATGGCTTCCTTCTCCACCCGGTCGAGGTATTCCTGCAGCGGCCACTTGCCGCCGTCGCCGCCGCCTTCCGACACGGTAGGCACCATCTCTACCTGCGGCGGCGTGAGCTGCAGATCGTCGGTGGTGATCTGCTGCCCGTCACACAGCGCCATGGCGCGCTCGAGAATGTTCTCCAGCTCGCGCACGTTGCCGGGGAAATCGTATTGCGCCAGCGATAGCATCGCGTGCGGCTCGAGCCGGGGCATCGGCACTTTGGTCTGCTGCGCGAGCTTGTCCAGGATCGAGCTGGCGATGGCGGGGATATCCTCACGCATGTCGCGCAATGCCGGCATGCGCAGCTCGATCACGTTGAGCCGGTAATAGAGGTCATGCCGGAACTTCCCGGATTCGACACAATCGGCCAGGTTCTGGTGGGTGGCGCTGATGATGCGAACATCCACCGGCTCCTCCTGCGTCGAGCCGACCTTGCGGACCTTCTTCTCCTGGATGGCGCGCAGAAGCTTCACCTGCATCGCCAGCGGCAGATCGGCCACTTCGTCCAGGAACAGCGTGCCGCCGTGGGCGGCCTGGAAGAAGCCGTCGCGGTCGGCGTCCGCGCCGGTGAAGGCCCCCTTGCGGTAGCCGAAGAACTCGCTCTCCATCAGGTTTTCCGGGATCGCGCCACAATTGACCGGCACGAACGGCTTCTCCCGGCGCACGCTCTTCTGATGGATTAGACGCGCGGCCAGCTCCTTGCCGCTGCCGGACTCGCCCGTGATGTGCACCGGCGCCTCGCTGCGCGCCAGCTTCTCGATAAGCGCGCGCACGTTGAGGATGGCGGGCGATTCGCCCAGCAATCCGCGCTCGCCCTGCGCCTGCTCCGCAGCCTTGGTTTCTCCCGCCTTGGGCAGCGACAGCGCCGACTTCACCAGCGTGCGCAGCTGCTCGAGGCTGACCGGCTTGGACACGTAATCGAACGCCCCGGCCTTGAGTGCGGCGACGGCGTTCTCGGTGTTGCCGTGGGCGGTGATCACCGCCACCGGCAGATCCGCGCCGCTGCGCGAGATCTGCTCCACGATCTCCAGGCCGGTGCCGTCGGGCAGCCGCATATCGGTCAGGCACAGATCGTAGTGCCGCCCGCCGGCGAGCTTGGTGGCGGCGTCCTTCACGCCCATGGCGCGTTCCACATCCAGGCCCATGCGCAGCAGCGTCAGCTCGATCAGCTCCAGAATGTCGACCTCGTCGTCGACCACCAGCACGCAGCGCTGGGGCGCGGTCGCGCGCCCGCCAGCGCCTGTCCGTTCGGTCCGCTTCAAGTCTTGACCCCCCTGATCGCAATCATGAACTGGGCGCCCGGCCCATCGTGCTCGAGATATTCGAGCGAGGCGTTGTTCGCGTCGCAGATCTCGCGCGCGATGTACAGACCGAGCCCCGTACCGCTGGCCGCGGTGGTGAAGAAGGGCTCGAACAGATGCGGCCGAATGGCTTCGGGGACGCCCGGACCATCGTCCGTCACGAGCAATTCTACCGTAGCAGCCGAGGCCGCCGGCCGCACGCAGATGCCCACGCTGCCGGTGCGCCGCTGGGAATAGCGCAGCGCGTTACGGCACAAGTTCCACATCACCTGGTTCAGATGGCTGCGGTCGAAGATCACCCCGGCGTCGGCCTGCAGCTCCAACCGGATCAGTTCCTCGGACACCTTCTCGATCTGGCAGAACTGCGCGACGAACGTGCGCAGGAAGTCCGACAGCATGAAGGTTTCGCGGTGCGCACGGTCGCGCCGGTTGAGCTTGAGCACGTCCTGCACCATGCGGTCCAGGCGCTGGGTGTTGTCGTGCACGATCTGCAGTAGGCGGCGCTGCTGCTCGTTCATGCCCGTCTCTTCCAGGAGCAGCTCGGCCGCGTGGTTGATCGCCGACAGAGGATTGCGGATCTCGTGCGCGATATTCGCGGTCAGCCGCCCCATGGCCGCCAGCTTCATTTGCTGGGCCTCGGCCTGGATGCGCGACAGGTCCTCCAGGAAGATCACCACGCCCACATTACGGCTGCGCCCGACGGGCACGAAGCGCGCCCCCGCCAGCTTGTGCGTGAGCACGGTGCGCAACGGGTCGCTGCCTGCCGCGGGATCCTCGCGCCAGCGCTGCAGCCGGTCGGCCAGGGCCGGCGCATAGTCCTTGAGCTCCAGCTCGCGCCCGGACTTGGGGATCGGGCCCAGGATTTCCACCGCGCGGCGGTTGATCTGGCGGATGGTGCCCAGCTCGTCCACCACCAGGACGCCGTCCTGCATGTCCTGGATCACCAGCGAATTTACCTGGGCCATGTTGGCCAGGTCGATCTCGCGCTGCGCGGCCAGCTGCTCGCTCTGCGCGGTGTAGCGAGCAAGCGTGTGTGCAAGCCAGGCGGTGGCGAAGTAGCCCACACTGAGCAGGCCGGCCTGCACGAACAGCGTGACGGCTGCGTCGCGCGAGAGCACTTCGATGCCGTGCTCGACCAGCACGGCTATGCTCGCCAGCGAGGCGAAGAACAGCGTCAAGCGCCCGCGGCTGATGATTCCGGCTGCCGCCAGCGAAGCGAGCAGAAGCAGGCCCAGCCCGCTGCTCACGCCGCCGCTCGCGTACGTCAGCAGGCTGATGAACACCACGTCGGAGCCCACCTGCATCGCCACCTGCAGGTTGAACTCGGGGCGGCGAGTGGTGGTAGTGGCGAAGAACACCAGCGTCAGGACGATGTACACCCCGCTGGCGTAGAGGAAAGCGGCGAGGTTCTGGGAGCCGAACACCGAGTCGGCGAACACCGCTGCGGTGATCAGCAGCAGCAGGGCGACGATCAGCCGGTAGACGTTGAAGTAGAACAGCGAACGCCAGTAGGAGTCGGGCAGGGCCGACTCCCCACGCGTGGCCGGCTGCGCCGTGGCGGCGGCCCTGGCCGCCATATCGATGCTGGCCCCGTTCATGCGTCTTTGCGTTGCGGTCCCTGAAGACGGTGGGCGTCGCTGCAGTAGAACCGCCCCCGGGAAGTAAAGCTCTCGCTGCGAGGGAGGTGCACGCCACATGTGGCACAGCGCACCATGTCCTCGCCCCCATCCTTGGCGGCAGCGGAGGGCCGGGACGCCTGCGTGGTGCGCGGCGCCTCACCTTCGCGCCGCATGCGGCTTACGATCAAGTACACGACGATGCCGACCGCCAGGAGGAGAAGAAACTTGGCCACAGGATTAACGGCCGAATTGGGAGAAAGCTTCAGCCCGGAATGATTGTTAACGGTCGATCATACCCCACGGCTTGGCCTGCGGCGGAGGCCAGGATGGCTCAGCGCAGGAGCAGCTCGAGGCCCTTGCGCACGGTCATGACGCCGATGGCCGCGAGCAGCAGCAAGGTCACGCGTTGGACGATGCGGGTGCCGGTCCGGCCAAGCAAGCCGTGAACCCGGGCGGCAAAGGCGAACACCACGGCGGCCAGCGCGAAGTTGAGCGCCAGCGCGGCGGCCGTCAGCGGTGCGCCGTACTGGGTGGCCAGCAGCAGACAGCTGGTCAGTACCGCGGGCCCGGTCAGTAGGGGCACGCCGAGCGGGACTGGCCCCACCGCCTCCGGATCCTGACTCAGGTCCGGCAGCCCCGGCCAGAGCAGATCCTTGAGCGAGAACAGGAACAGCAGCACCCCGCCGGCGACCATGAAATCGGCCACGCCGATTCCCAGCAAGTGCAGCAGCGCATTACCGAAGAACACGAAGGCCAGCGCCACACCAGCGGCAGTCAGGACCGACTGCACTATCACGCGCCGGCGCGCGGCCGCCTCCATTCCTTCGGTCAGCGTCAGGAAAAGCGGAAGGACGCCCACCGCATCCACCGCGATGAGCAGGGGCACGAACGATAGCCAGAACGCGGTCATGTGGTGCCTCTGCCGAGGTCGCGCGCCCTGTATCGGGCGATGCCGCTGAGATGGAAGCCCACTACGATCCTGGCGCCTTGCCCCAGTCCAGGCAAGCCGTTTCGCGCCGCCGCTTTGTCAACGTGCCCTACTAGCGCAAAACGGAAAATGGTCGGGGTGAGAGGATTTGAACCTCCGACACCTGCGTCCCGAACGCAGTGCGCTACCAGGCTGCGCTACACCCCGATGTCTGGGAAAACCGCTCGGACCAAGCCACGGACGCGGCCGGATGCGCTTCTAGTAAGTACGGCTGACCGCGAAAGCCGCCAATTGTAGCAAACTGTCGTGGTATGTCGACCGCGGGAGTGCGTCGATCGCCGCCATGGCGCGGCGGGATTCGGACTCCGCCTGGCGGCGCGCATACTCCAGCGCACCGGTTTCACGAATCGCGGCCACCACTGGCTGGAACTCCTCCAGTCCGCCACGCTCGATCGCGCTGCGGATGATCCTGGCCTGGGCGCTGCTGCCGTTGCGCATGGCGTGGATTAGCGGCAGCGTCGGCTTGCCCTCGGCGAGATCGTCGCCCAGGTTCTTGCCAGTCTCAGTGTGGTCCCCGGAATAGTCGAGCACATCGTCGATCAGCTGGAAGGCCGTTCCCAGATGCATGCCATAGCGCGTCAGGCCCTCCTCCACGTCGGGGCTGGCGCGGCTGACGATCGCCCCGAGCCGGCCCGCCGCCTCGAACAGCTTCGCGGTCTTGTAGCGGATCACGTGCAGATAGCGGTCTTCCGAGACGTCGGGGTCGTTGCAGTTGAGCAGCTGCAGCACCTCTCCCTCGGCAATGGTGTTGGTGGCATCGGCCATCACCTGCATGACCCGCATGTCCTGCACCTCGACCATCATCTGGAACGCGCGCGAGTAGAGGAAATCCCCCACCAGCACGCTGGCCGGATTGCCGAAGATCGAGTTGGCGGTGGACTTGCCGCGGCGCAGTTCCGATTCGTCGACCACGTCGTCATGCAGCAGCGTGGCGGTGTGAATGAACTCGACCACCGCGGCCAGCTGGTAGTGCGCGCTGCCGCTGTAGCCGCAAGCCCCGGCCGCCAGGATCACCAGCGCCGGCCGCAGCCGCTTGCCCCCGCTGTCGACGATATATTCGCCGATCTGCCGGATCAGAGCCACCTCGGACTGCAGCCTTCGGCGGATGACCTCGTCCACCAGGCGCATCTCGTCCGCGATGAGACGCTGCACGGGTTCGAGGGTGGCGGTGGAAGTCATTCGGCGTCGGCAGGTTGCAGAGCCATCTCAGGATAGCATAGCGGGGGAAGCGGCTTCGATGGTCCCTGCGCGGAGCGTGGGCCGGTTTGACCGGGGACGCAGCGCTATGTATACTTCACGGTTTTTCGGCTCCCGCGGGGCGCTCGGAGGAGATCCGAGCAGCCTTGGTCGATGCGCGATGCACCGGGGGCTCGCAGCAGACGAGGTCGAGCCATGTATGCGGTGATCAAGACAGGCGGCAAGCAGTACAAGGTGGCCGCTGGCGACAAGCTCAAAGTCGAGACGATTCCGGCCGAAGTCGGTGCCGAGATCACGCTGGACCACGTGTTGATGGTGGCCGACGGGGAGCAGGTCAAGATGGGCCAGCCCACCGTGTCGGGCGCGCAGGTCAAGGCCAAAGTTGTCAGCCACGGCCGCGGCGACAAGATCAAGATCTACAAGATGCGCCGCCGCAAGCACTACCGCAAGACCCTGGGCCACCGGCAGAACTACACCGAAATCCAGATCAGCGGCATCAGCGCATGAGCGCGGCCGCCTGAAGCCCAAGGAGTCCTCGACATGGCACACAAGAAAGCAGGCGGCAGTTCCCGCAACGGCCGCGACTCGAATGCGAAACGGCTGGGCGTGAAGCGCTACGGCGGCCAGCTCATCCCCGCGGGCAGCATCATCGTGCGCCAACGCGGCACTCAGTTCCACCCCGGCGAGAACGTGGGCATCGGCAAGGATCACACGCTGTACGCCCTGATCGATGGGCACGTGAAGTTCCTGGTCAAGGGGCCGCAGAAGAAACAGACGGTCGCGGTGATTCCCGCCGCTGCATAAGCTGGCTGCCGGGACCGTCCAGAAGCCCTATCCAGCGGATAGGGCTTTTTAGTTTATGAAGTTCGTCGACGAAGCTCTGATCGAGATCCACGCCGGCAAAGGCGGGGACGGCATCGCCGCGTTCCGACGCGAGAAGTACATCCCGTACGGCGGGCCCAGCGGGGGCGACGGCGGGCGCGGCGGCAATGTCTATGGCGTGGCAGATCGCAACCTGAACACGCTGGTCGAATATCGCTTCGCCCGCATCCATCGCGCGAAGAACGGGGAGAACGGCCAAGGCAGCGACTGCTACGGCGCAGGCGGAGACGACCTCACGCTCGCCTTCCCGGTGGGCACGATGATCACCGACGCCGATACCGGCGAACTGGTCGCCGACCTGGCGGCGGACTGCGAGCGCGCATTGCTCGCCAAAGGCGGCAAGGGCGGGCTGGGTAATCTGCACTTCAAATCGAGCACCAACCGCGCGCCGCGCCAGTTCACCCGCGGAGAGCCGGGAGAGTCGCGGCGTCTGAAGCTGGAGCTGAAGATCCTCGCCGACGTGGGCCTGCTGGGCCTGCCCAACGCGGGCAAGTCCACTTTCATCCGAGCGGTGTCGGCCGCCCGCCCTAAGGTGGCGGATTACCCTTTCACCACTCTGCACCCGCACCTGGGCGTGGTACGGGTGGACGTCAACCGCGCATTCGTGGTCGCCGATATCCCCGGTCTGATCGAGGGTGCCGCGGAGGGCGCCGGTCTAGGACACCAGTTCCTGCGGCACTTGCAGCGCACCCGCCTGCTGCTGCACTTGGTGGACATCGCCCCAGGGGATGAGAGCGATGCCGCCGCCGCGGCAATCGCGATCGCGGAGGAGCTGCGCAAGTACGACGAAGCACTGTTCCGCAAGCCGCGCTGGCTGGTGATCAACAAGATCGACTTGATCCCGGAGGAAGAGCGCACCGCGCGCATCGACGCGTTCGTGCGGCGCTTCCAGCAGCTGACCGCGGCGGAGGCCGTGACCGGCCCGTTGCGGGTGTTCGCCATCTCGGCGCTCACCGGCGCGGGTTGCCGTGAGCTGACCTTCGCGATCGCGGAGTTCCTGACGCAGGCTACGGAGCCGCTCGCCCCCGCGGCCGCGCAGGATGCCGCTGCCAGCGGCACTCCCGCTTGACGTCATGACCTCCGTCCTTGCCAAGGCGCGACGCCTGGTCGTCAAAGTCGGCAGCAGCCTGGTCACCAACCAGGGGCACGGGCTGGATCATGCCGCGCTCGCGCAATGGGCCGGGCAGATCGCTGAACTGGCACGGCGCAACCGGCAGGTGCTGCTGGTATCGAGCGGAGCGGTCGCCGAGGGCATGCAGCGCCTGGGGTGGGCCAGGCGGCCGAGCCAGCTACACGATCTGCAGGCGGCGGCAGCAGTGGGGCAGATGGGGCTGGTGCAGGCGTACGAGAGCTGCTTCGCGACCCATGGACTGCGCGCGGCGCAGATCCTGCTCACCCACGAAGACCTCGCCGACCGCACGCGCTATCTCAACGCGCGCTCCACGCTGCGCACGCTGCTCGACCTGAGCGTCATCCCGGTGATCAACGAGAACGACACGGTGGCCACCGACGAGATCAAGTTCGGCGACAACGACACGCTCGGTGCGCTGGTCACCAACCTGGTCGAAGCCGATGCGCTGGTCATTCTCACCGATCAGCCCGGCCTGTTCACGCGCGATCCTCGCCGCTACCCGGGCGCCACGCTGGTGCGCGAAGGCCAGGCGGGCGACCCGCAGCTCGAGCAGATGGCCGGGGGTGCCGGCAGTCACATCGGCAGCGGGGGCATGCTAACCAAGATCCGCGCCGCCAAGCGCGCCGCGCGCAGCGGCGCGCATACGGTGATCGCCTCCGGACGCGAGCCCGACGTGCTGCTGCGCCTTACCGACGGCGAGATGATCGGCACGCAGCTCGTCGCACAGACCCCCACGCTCGCCGCGCGCAAGCAGTGGCTGGCCGATCACCTCCAGGTGCGCGGCCGGCTGACGCTGGACGCGGGCGCCGTGCGCGCGCTCGCTCAGGACGGCAAGAGCCTGTTGCCCATCGGCGTGCACGACGTCTCGGGCGAATTCGAGCGCGGCGAGGTGGTCGCTTGCGTCGATGCCCAGGGGCGCGAGATCGCGCGCGGGCTGGTCAACTACAGCGCGGCCGAGGCGCGGCGCATCCTGCGCGCGCCCACCCACGAGATCGAGGCCCGGCTCGGCTACATCGACGAGCCGGAGCTGATCCATCGGGACAATCTGGTTCTCCTGTAGCTCGTGCTACGGCACAACCAGATCGCGGCGTGGGCTAACCTGCTCGCCCCGCGAGAAAGTTAAGGTGCGCTTGCGCACCGGCCGGAGCCACAACTTGGTATTGCTCTGACGACAGTCAGAGCAATACCAAGTTACGGCGGACGCTAACTTCGCTTGCGAAGTTAAGCTCGGCGGCTCGACCGCCGAGCGGCGGGAGGCGCAATTTGGTACTGCTCTGACCGCCGTCAGTCCCGTGCTATTCTCCGGCACGCCCCTTGCACCGAGAGCCCGATCGCACACGAGGAGCCCGCCATGCGCCCGCTGCCGATTCTGCTGCTGAGCCTGACGCTACCCTGCGCTGCGGCGCTCGCGCAGACTCCCGACACAGTCAAGGAAGGGCTGTGGGAGATTCGCGTGCGCTCCGACATCGGCGGACAGCCGCTCACCGAAGCGCCGATGGTGATTAACCAGTGCATCAGTCAGACCACCGCCCGCGACCTGATGAATCAGCTCAACGGCACGGGCGGAGGCTGCCAGGTTTCGAACTTCACGCAGAACGGACAGACGGCGCACTGGGACATGACCTGCTCCGGCCAGATCGCGCTCAGCGGCACAGGTGAAGTGACAATGAGCGATGCCGGCTTTACCGGCAGCATGAACTTCGTCGTGAATATGGCAGGCCAGAGCGTCCCGCTCAATCAGAAGTTCGACGCGCGCTGGGTCGGGCCTTGCAAGTAGCGCTCGCTCAGCGCTTCTGCTCCGAGTAATCCAGGCGGCCCGCCTGTGAGTCGAGCCGCGGCGGGCTCTTCAGCGTGCGCACGATGAACTTGGCACTGCCCACCGGCCCGCCGGTGAACAGGCCTTGGGTGCACATGTAGTCCTCGGCCAGCGTAAGCTGGTAATCGTTGTAGTCGAGCTGCTGAATGCGCCGCCACTGCGCGCTCTCATTGCGCGCCCAAGTGCCATCCCCACGCCCATACGCGTAATCCTTCCACTCGCGCCCGCGGCACTTGAGCCCGGAGAATCGCACGTTGTCCACGCCCTCGCGGCTGCGAATCACCAGCGCGAAGCGCACGACTCGATCGGGCTCGACGCTGAGCGTCGAACCGTCGACGAAGAAGCGGTTGGCGGTCACGCCGCGCATCTTGATTTCGATCAGGTCCTTGCTCTTCGGAAGTGCGGGCAGCGGCACTTCCGCCTCCTGCCAGGGGCCTTCGTCCTGCTGCTTGAGCGGTCCGGAGGGACCGCCCGTGCCGGCCCCCGTGCTGGTTTCGGGCCCCCCAGTCGGCGTGCCGCAGCCGGCCAGCAACCCGACCGCCGCGGCGCAGAGCAGGGCGATACGGGCGACGCGCATGCGTTTCGGGTTTTGCACGTTCCCCTCGGCGCCTTAGAACCGCAAGTCCTTGAGCAGCGAAGCCGCGGTCTCTGGCGGGAGCTCGACATTCACGCTGCAATTCGGATGGGCCACACCCATGCTCAGGCTCGCCCCGCTTCGCAGCAGGCGCTTGGCGTGGTCGTCCAGCTCGAAGCGCAGGAAATGCACCGAGGAGGTCTTGTCGGCGTTCTCGCGCTCCATGTCCTCGTCGGCTACCGCATAGACGCGCGGGCAGCCCTCGACCCGCACCCAGACCTTGTCCTCGACGCCGATGAGCCGCGCCAGCGCCTGCCGCCGCTGCTCCACATCGGTGTACTCGATCAGCATGGTGGCTTTCCAGTTGCTGCCGTTGGGCACCAGCGGATTGTACGCGTCCAGCTCGGCCTGGATGCCGTCCTCCTCGAAGATGCGCTCGGCGCGCAGCATCTCCTGAATCTGGTAGCGCATGGTCATCTCGTCCTCGAACAGCAGCGTGATGTGCTCCCCGAGATGGACGGTGCGATGCTTCTTGTGCGCCATCACGTTGGCGCGGAATTCCTTGCGCACCTTGGCGTAGGCCTCGAGCGTCATCAGGCTCTCACGGGTAATGACCGGCATTGCTTCCCCTACAGTCCATAGGCAACGCGCAGCAGCGAGATCGGGTGCTGCTTGTCTGCCTTCGCGCCCTCGCCCATTCCTTGCTGGATGTGGCGCCCGGCGATCGGGCAGTCGGAGCTGATGTAGTCGGGTTGGGTGCCCGCCGATGCATCCCCCGCCATCGCGCGGAATACCGGGCGCCCGATCTTCATCGAGTGCTCGAAGAACTCCTTCTTCACCCCCCAGGTGCCGTCGTGGCCCGAGCAGCGCTCGACGGTATTGACCTCGGTGCCCGGCACGAGTTTCAGCATCTCCTGCGTGCGCAGGCCCATGTTCTGCACCCGCAGGTGGCAGGCGACGTGATAAGACACCTTGCCCAGCGGCCGCTTGAAGTCGGTCTTGAGCAGGCCGTCCTTGTTGCGCAGGCTCAGGTACTCGAAGGGGTCGAACATCGCCTCCGCCACGCGCTTGAGGTCCGCGTCGTCGGGGAACATCAGCGGAAGCTCCTGCTTGAACATCAGCGTGCAGGACGGGATCGGCGTGAGAATGGCGTAGCCTTCTCGCGCCAGCTTCGACAGCACCGGCAGATTGCCGTCCTTGAGCTGCTCCACCGCGTCGAGGTCGCCCAGCTCGAGCTTGGGCATGCCGCAGCAGTTTTCCTTTTCGACGATGATCGTCGGGATCTCGTTGTGCGCCAGCACCTTCAGCAGGTCCTGGCCGATTCCCGGCTCGTTGTAGTTCACATAGCAAGTCGAGAAGATCGCCACCTTGCCCGGCGTGTTCTTGCCATCCTTGACCGGAAAGCTGGCGTCGGCTTTGCCCTTGCGCCGGAACGTCGCGCTCGAATACTCGGGCAGCACGCGGTCCTTGTGTATCCCGAGCGCGCTGTCCATTGCCTTGCGCGTGGCCGGTGCCTTGTTCACCGCGTTGACCATCTGCACCACCACCGGGATCGACGCGAGCTTGCCTAGCGCGTCGGTGCTCGACAGTAGCTTGTCGCGGAAGCTCGCGCCGCGCTCCTTGTACTTCACCGCCTTGGCGCGCAGCATCAGATGCGGGAAGTCCACGTTCCACTGATGCGGCGGAACGTAGGGGCACTTCGTCATGTAGCACAGGTCGCAGAGGTAGCACTGATCCACGACCTTCCAGTAGTCCCCCTTCTTGACCCCATCGACCTCCATGCTCTCGCTGTTGTCCACCAAATCGAACAGCGTGGGGAAGGCATTGCACAGGCTGACGCAGCGGCGGCAGCCGTGGCAGATGTCGTAGACCCGCTCGAGCTCCTTGAAGAGCTTGTCGTGGGCGTAGTAGTCCGGACTCTTCCAGTCGATTGGATGCCGGGTGGGTGCTTCGAGGCTGCCTTCGCGCATCGGGGATCAGGTAACAGGGATCACAAACGAAGAGAGGCGCGCCGCGCAAGGTCTCGTGCCTCGCGCCTCGCGCCTCGTGCCTGGCACAGGCCTCAGTCGACCAGCGCGTCCAGGGCCTTCTGGAAGCGGTTGGCGTGAGAGCGCTCGGCCTTGGCCAGCGTCTCGAACCAGTCGGCGATCTCGTCGAAGCTCTCGCTGCGGGCCTGCTTGGCCATGCCCGGATACATGTCGGTGTACTCGTGCGTCTCGCCGGCAATCGATGCCTTCAGGTTCTCGCGGGTGCGGCCGATCGGCAGGCCGGTCGCGGGATCGCCCACCTGCTCCAGGTATTCCAAGTGACCGTGCGCGTGACCGGTCTCACCCTCCGCAGTGGAGCGGAACACTGTGGCGACGTCGTTCTGACCTTCCACGTCGGCCTTGTTCGCGAAGTACAGGTAACGGCGATTGGCCTGCGATTCGCCGGCGAACGCATCCTTCAGGTTCTGCTCGGTTTTGGTGCCTTTCAGGGATTTCATGCTGCTCTCCTCGACTCGAGTGGGGGAAACGACTCGACTGCGACGAACTCACCGCAGCCGGAAGAACCTCTGTTCCGGCGAGGACTTAGCCAATCCCCAGCCAGATCCGGTGCATCGGATTAGACTCAGTCTAACAGGTGAACGGAGTATAGGAGGGGCAGTCGCGGGTGTCAACCGAGATGCGCAACTTCTGGCGATTTCGGTGCCCGCATCGGAGGCTTGACACGGAACCGCGGTGTCCAGACGATGCCGCGCAGCTGCGCCCTTTGCTCTTGGAGGAATCCCATGACCCGATCGCTTGCCCTCCTGCCCGCCATGCTGCTGATGGGTGCCGCATCCGCGGACGACGGCCTTGATCGGCTCATCGCGCCTGCATTGCCAAGCCTCGTCGAAACCTACGAGCAGATCCACACCAACCCGGAACTCTCCCACTACGAAGAGAAGACCGCCGCGCTGCTGGCCGGAAAGCTCAGGGCACTCGGCTATGAAGTGACCACCGGCATCGGCAAGTACGACAAGCCGCAGTGGAAGGGACATGGGGTGGTCGCCCTCCTGGGCAACGGCGCCGGGCCCACCGTGCTGGTGCGCGCGGACATGGATGCGTTGCCGCTCGAGGAGAAAACCGACCTGCCCTACGCGAGCAAGGTGAAGACCAAGACCGACACGGGCCAGGAGGTCGGCGTGATGCATGCCTGCGGGCACGACATCCACGTGACCACGTTGATCGGCTTGGCCCAGGTGCTCGCGCAGGCCAAGGGGCGCTGGCGCGGCACCGTCATGCTGGTCGGCCAGCCCGCGGAGGAGACCATCGACGGCGCGAAGGCGATGCTCGCCGACGGGTTGTACGCGCGCTTCGGCCGCCCCGACTTCGCCGTCGCGCTGCACGACAGCTCGGAGCTGGAGGCCGGCAAGCTCACCTATACCTCAGGCTATTTCCTGGCCAGCGCCACCGCGATCGACATCGCCATTCGCGGCATCGGCGGCCACGCGTCGCGCCCGGAGTCCGCGCGCGATCCGATCGTGCTCGCCGCGCAGGTGGTGCTCGCGCTGCAAACCATCGTCAGCCGCGAGAACTCGCCGTTCGATCCGGTAGTGCTCACCATCGGCTCGATCCACGGCGGCACGCGCTACAACATCATCCCCGACGAGGTGAAGCTGCAGCTCTCGCTGCGGACCTACCGGGAGGAAGTGCGCCAGCGCATCCTCGCCTCGATCGAGCGTATCGCGAAGAATACGGCGCTCGCTGCCGGCGTGCCGGAAGACCGGCTGCCGATCGTCAAGCCGAGCGACACCGAGGTCACGCCCGCCACCTACAACGCCCCCGCCCTCGCCAACCGCCTGGGGGCGGTGCTCAAGCGAACTGTCGGGGAAGACAACGTCACCGAGATGACGCGGCGCATGGGGAGCGAGGATTTCGGCCGGTTCGGGCTGGAAGACCACCAGATTCCGACCTTCATGTTCGGCCTGGGCGCCGTCGCGCCGGAGAAGGTCGCGCAGAGCAGGCGCACCGGCGCGCAGCTGCCCTCTCTGCACTCGCCGCTGTTCTACCCGCTGCCGGAGCCCACGATCCGCACCGGCGTCAAGGCGATGAGCGCGGTGGTGATGGAGCTGCTCAGGCCGTAGTCCCCCACCCTACCCTCTCCCGGAAGGAGGGGGTTTCACCCAGTTCATGGGCGTCTTCCCCGCGCACCATTGGACACCCCCTCTCCCGCTCGCGGGAGAGCGCCGAGGTAAGGGCGCTAAATCCGCCCCGACTCCCCGCGGCTCAAGTACTGCCCCATGCCCTCTCGGCCGAGCCACTTCGGTCCGTCGACGATGCACTGCCCGCGCAGGAACACTTTCTTCACGCGGCCAGTGACCTGGCGGCCCTCGAACAGCGTGTAGTCCACGCGGCTGTGCTGCTCGGCCGCGCGGATGACCCACTGCTCGTTCGGGTCGAACAGCACGATGTCCGCATCGGTGCCCACCGCGATCGTGCCCTTCTTCGGGAACAGGCCGAACAGCTTCGCCGGGGCGGTCGAGGTGATCTCGACGAAGCGGTTGAGCGACATGCCCTGCTTGAGCACCGCACCTTCGAAGATCAGCGGCAGGCGCGTCTCCACGCCGGGTGCGCCGTTCGGAATCTTGCTGAAGCTGTCTATGCCCTGCTGCTTGGAGTACTTCATGCCATAGGGCTGCTCGTTGAAGCAGAACGGGCAGTGATCCGTCGATACCACTTGCAGGTCATCGGTCTTGAGTCCGCGCCACAGTTGATGCTGATGATGCTGATCGCGCAGCGGTGGCGTCATGACGTACTTGGCACCTTCGAAGCCGGGGCGCTCGTACTCCTCCGCGGTGAGGAACAGGTAGTGCGGGCAAGTCTCCGCGTGCACCGGGATGCCGCGGTCGCGCGCCTCGGTCACGGCGGAGAGCGCCTCGCCCGCGGAGAGGTGCACGATGTACAGCGGGGTGCCCGCCAGCTCCGCGAGCCGGATGGCGCGATGCGTCGCCTCGCCCTCGAGGATCGAGGGCCGCGTCGTGGCGTGGTACTTGGGCGCCTTCAGGCCCTGCGCGACCGCCTCCTGCACCAGCACCTGGATCACCTGACCGTTCTCCGCGTGCATGCAGGTCATCGCGCCGTTGCCGCCCGCCACCCTCATCGCCTTGAAGATCGAGCCGTCGTCGAGCATCAGCACGCCGGGATAGGCCATGAACAGCTTGAAGCTGGTGACGCCTTCGCGCTTGATCAGCGTCTTCATGTCCTCCAGGCTCTTGGCGTTGACGTCGAGCATGATCATGTGGGCGCCGACGTCCACGCACGCGCTCTCGCGCCGCTTGTGCCAGCCCTCCAGGCCCTTCAGCGGGCTCTCGCCGACGGTCTGGTTGCAGAAGTCGACCAGCGTGGTGGTGCCGCCGAACGCCGCCGACTTGGTGCCGGTGCCGAAGGTGTCCAGCGTGTGGGTCGGCCCGAACTCCCAGTCCAGGTGCGTGTGGACGTCCACGCCGCCGGGGAACACCAGCAGCCCGGAAGCGTCGTGCACCTCCACGTCGCCGCCCACCGTGACGCTCTTGCCGATGGTCTGGACGCGGCCGTTGTCTACCAGGATGTCGGCGGTGTAGTCGTCGACCGCGGTGACGATGCGGCCGTTCTTGATCAGCGTTGCCATGCTTAAGCCCCCTGCGTTGAGTGACTCGATTCCTGCGTTGCCTTCACGGCGCAAGTGCCGCGATCGTTTCCGCGATCCGTGTCTTCGTCTGCGGGCTCGACAGCAGCACCATCAGCAGCAGGCGCGCTTTGGGCCCCTTCAAATCCCCGGTGAAGATCCCGCCCGCGTCGGCGAGGTCGCGCCCGCCACCGCCGCCACCGTAGATCGGCTCCACCCTGCCTGCCGGACAGCGCGACGTGATCAGCACTACGATACCCGAGGCGCTTGCACGACGCACCAGCTCAGTCAATCCGGTCGGACCGTTGCCGCGGCCGAATCCTTCGATAACCAGGCCGGCGGGCCGCCGCTCGATGACGGATTCCAAGGCGCGCAGGTCGACACCCAGGCTCAGCCGGAACAGCTCGACCCGCTCCTCGAGCTGCTCGACGCGGAAGGTCGCACGCAGCACGGGCCGGCGATGGATCACCACGCGCTCACCGTCGACGCTGCCCAGCGCCCCGTGCTCGCACGACTGGAAGGTCTCCACCGCGCTCGCGTGCATCTTAGTGACGTCGCGCGCGGCATGCAGTGCCCCGTTGAAGCACACCATCGCGCCCAGGCCGCGCGCCACAGGCGAAGCGGCGGTGCGCAAGGCGTTCAGCAGATTCGGCGGGCCATCCGACTGCGGATCGTCGTGCGCGCGCTGCGCGCCGGTGAAAACCAGCGGCTTGTCGGAGGCGAGCAGCAGATCGGCGAGATAGCTGGTTTCCTCCATCGTGTCGGTGCCGTGCGTGACCACCACCCCGCTCACGTCGGAGCGGGAGAGCAGGGCGTTGGCGCGCATCGCCATGTCGAAGGCGAAGGACACGCTCATGTCGAAGCTCGGGACGGTGGCGAAGTTGTCCAGCTCGATTTCCGCGACCTCGGCTGCACTCGGCAGCATGCTTAGCAGATCCTCTGCGCGTTGCGAAGCGACGGTGCGGCGCAGCGCCGGATCGTAGCGCGAGGCGATCGTGCCGCCGGTGGCCAGCACGACCACCTTGGGTCTAGCTGCCATGTGCTCTCAGCTCGCGACGACCTTGGCTTTCTCCAGCATCACGTTGAGCAGCACGTTGCAGCCCGCTGCGAGATCCTCCGGCTTGGCGTTCTCGATCTCGTTGTGGCTGATGCCACCCTCGCAGGGGACGAAGATCATGCTCGTCGGGCACACCCGCGCCATGTAGATGGCGTCGTGGCCGGCGCCGCTCACGATGTCCATGTGCGACAGCCCAAGCTTCTGCGCCGCGCTGCGTACCGCCGAGACGCAGCTCGCGTCGAACTTGCACGCCGGGTAGTTCGCCACCCGCTCTACCGTCGAGCTGCAGTTCTGCGCCTTCGCAAGCCGCTCTACCGCCGCGCGCATCTCCTGTTCCATCTTCTCCAGCTGACCGTCGTCCGAGTGGCGCAGATCGACCGAGAGGCGCACCTCGCCCGGCACCACGTTGCGGGAGTTGGGCTTGACCTGCATGAAACCCACCGTGCCGCGGCCGTCGGGCTGGTAACGCTGCGCGATGGCGTTGACCTCGAGCACGACGCTGGACGCCGCGATCAGCGAATCCTTCCGCAGGCGCATGGGCGTCGGGCCGGCGTGCGAATCCTGGCCGGAGATCGCTACGTCATACCAGCGCAGCCCGAGCGCGCCCACCACCACGCCGAGCACCTTACGCTCGTCTTCCAGGATCGGGCCCTGCTCGATGTGCGCCTCGAAGTACGCGCCCACCGGGCGGCCGCCGACCGGCTCCGGCCCTTGGTAGCCGATCTGCTTGAGCGCCTGCCCGACGGTGACGCCGTCGATGTCCGCGCGCTGCAAGGTCCCATCGAGCGGGAATGCCCCGATGAACACCCCCGAGCCCATCATCACCGGCGTGAAACGCGAGCCCTCCTCGTTGGTCCACACCGCGACCTCGATCGGCGCCTCGGTCTGGATCTTGTTGTCGTTGAGCGTGCGCACCACCTCGAGACCGGACATCACGCCGTAGTTGCCGTCGAATTTGCCCCCGGAAGGCTGGGTGTCGATATGGCTCCCGGTGATCACCGGCGACAGGGAGCCGTTCTTGCCTGCGCGGCGCGCGAAGATGTTGCCGATGCCGTCGACCTTGACCGTGCAGCCGGCCTCCTTGCACCAGCGGATGAACAGGTCGCGCGCCTGGCCATCCAAGGGCGACAGCGCCAGCCGCCGCACGCCGCCCTTCTCGGTGGCGCCGATCTTGGCCAGTTCCATCAACGAGTTCCACAGGCGCTGGGAATTGATGCTAGGGGTGCTCATCGCTGCTCTCCCTCCGTGATCACGACGGCCGCGCGGGCCGGAGGCGCCCCGGCCGGCTGCGGCAAGCGACGTCAAACGTAGCACACCGGCCGGACGGGCTCAAACCTGGCGCCGCTGACGATTGACCGAGAGGGCTGCCCAGCGCGCCGTGGGACATGTATGCCTTGAGTGCCTCCCGCGGGCGTGATAAGTTGACAAGTCGGTCAGGGTCCTGCACGCCCGGACCGCAATGCGCCCAGCCCGCCGTCGCACGACGGTGCCAACCAGAGGAGCGAAACGCTCGTGGCAGCACGGGTCGCCCCAACGCTGGCTAAGCTCACGCGCCCGCGCGTGCACGAGGCGATCCCGCGCGAGCGGCTGTTCGCGCGATTGGACGAGGAGCGCGAACGCCGGCCGGCGCTGTGCGTGGTGGGACCGCCAGGCGCCGGCAAGACGACGCTCGTCGCCGGCTGGCTGGACGCCGGCAAACTGGATGGGATTTGGTACCAGGTCGATCCCGGCGACGCAGACCTGGCCACCTTCTTCTATTACCTGCGCATGGCGGCCGCGACATTCGCCGCCAGGAGTCAGCCCCCGCTCCCGCTGCTGACGCCGGAATATCTGCCGGATATCGACGGGTTCGCCCGGCGCTTCTTCCGCGAGCTGTTCGCCAGGCTGCCGGAGGGCGCTACGCTGGTGCTGGACAACTACCAGGAAGTGCCGGCGGATGCGCGTTTCCACGTCATCGTCGCCCAGGCCGTCGACGAGATCCCGCCAGGCATCACGCTGATAGCGATATCCCGGCGCGATCCGCCCGACTGCTACGCCCGCCTGATCGCGAACGAGCACGTGAGCTTCATCCAGTGGGAGGACCTGCGCCTGTCGGTGGAGGAGGCGAAGGCGATCGCCGCCAAGCGGGCGACGCTGACCCGCGACCAGTTCGAGCTCCTGTACCGGGCGAGCGACGGCTGGGCGGCCGGCCTCACGCTGATGCTGGAGCGCGTCAAGCGCAACTGCATGCTGCCGGAAGCGGTGGCGGCAGAAACCCGTGAGGCGGTGTTTAACTACTTCGCCGGCGTCATTTTCGATCGGCTGCCGGCGGAGACGCAGCACGTGTGCCTGACCACCGCGCTGCTGCCGCAGGTCACCGCGCGCGGCGCGGAGCTGGTCAGCGGCCAGCCGCAGGCGGCGCAGCTGCTCGAGCACCTCTATCGTGGCAGGCTGTTCACCGACCGACGCATGGTCGTCGCGACTGGACAGCCGGCCACGCCTGGCAGCGAAAGCCTAGTGGCGACCTATCAGTACCATCCGCTGTTCCGGGCGTTCCTGCTCGAGCGCGGGCGCGGCGCATGGTCGCCGGAAGTCCGCGAGCGCTGGTCGCTGAACGCCGCCTCGCTGATGGAGGTGAGCGGCCAGACAGCCGACGCGATCGCGCTCCTCGTCGAGCTGGCCCAGTGGAGTCGCGCCGCCGAGCTGATGGTTGGGCAAGCGCCGCGGTTGATTGCCCAGGGCCGCTGGCAGACGCTACATGCCTGGCTGCAGGCTCTTCCGGACGAACCGCTCCAGAACACACCCTGGCTCTTGTATTGGTGGGGAATCTCCCGGCTCCCACTCGACCAGGACGAAGCACGCAGGCTGCTCGAGCGTTCGCACGCTCTGATGCAAGCGGCTGGCAACGTCAGCGGCCAGCTCATGTCGGCGGCCGGCGTCATCGACAGCATCTACTACCGGTGGGCGTCGTTCACCGAGATGGACCGGTGGATCGAGACGATCCAGGCGCTGCTCGGCTCGCAGGCCGCGTTCGACTCGGTGGACGCCGAATTGCACGTCAACTCGAGCCTACTGATCGCGCTGTCCTACCGGCAGCCGGGACATCCGATGCTGCCGGGGTGTGCAGCGCGCGTGATGGAGCTGCTCGACACCGACGCCGACGTCAATCTGCGGGTCACGGCGGGTACGTTCCTGCTCGGCTACGGCTACTTCGCGGCGGAGTACGACTTGGCCAGCCGGGTTATAGCGAGCGTGGAGCCGCTGCTCGCGCATGCGGACGTGACCCCGCTCAACCGCGTGTGGTGGCGGGCGCGCGTCGGCTACTACGCATACCACATCGCGGACTACCCGGCGGCGCTGCGTTCCCTGGACGAGGCAGAAGCGATCTCGCACAGCCACGGGCTGGCCGGACTGCAGCCCGCGGAGCCGATGCTGGCCTATTTCCGGATCCTGGTTTCGCTCGGCAGCCGGGACCTGGGAACGGCGCGCGAGTGCGTAACGACTCTACGCCGGTTGGCGCGGCCGCAACGCCGTTTCCACATGTGGTATCTGCAGTCGGCGGAGAGCATCCTCGCCTTGCTCGACGGACACCTGGTCGCCAGCCTCGATTTCGCCAGCGCCAGCATCCGCACGGCGGCAGAACTGGGCATGCTCTACGTGCACGAGTTCAGCCTGACGCTGACCGCGCACGTGCTCGCGCAAATGGGCAGGTTCGAAGAGGCTCTCGACGTAGCCTCGGAGGCGAAGGCATTCGTGGAAGGCAGCGTCATTCACAACATGGCTGCTGAGCTGCTCTTCGTCGAAGCCTGGATTGCGACGCAGCAGGGCGACGCGGTCCGGGCACGCGCCCTGGTGCGAGCCGCCTTCGAGACCAGCCGGCGAACCCGCTACGCGTTCTGGTTCCGCTTCATGCCCGATGTGCTGCCGCATGCGTGCGAGGTGGCGCTGTCCGCGGGCGTCGATGCGCCCTACGCGATGTCCGTAGTGAAGCGCTACGGGATCCAACCGCCGCGCCCGTACGTGAAGGATTGGCCCTGGCGGCTGCGCATCTCCATGCTCGGACATTTCGGAGTTATGAAGGCGGACACCCCAGTGGACGAGTCCAGAGGCGGCACGCGCAAACCGATGGAGCTGCTCAAGGCTATCATCGCACTTGGCGTCGAGAACGTCCCGGCCACCACGCTGGTCGACTACCTGTGGCCGGATGCCGACGGCGACGCCGGGCATAAAGCGCTGGACACCACCATCCACCGCCTGCGCAAGCAGCTCGGGGACGACCGCGCGGTGGTCGTCAAAGGCGGCAAGGTGGGGATCGATCCCAGGTCGTGCTGGGTGGACGTGAGCGCGTTCGAGCGCCTGGCGCAAGAGGCGGCGAGCGTCGGCGATAGCCGGAGCGCGCTCCAGGCAGCCGCCGACTTGCGGATGCTCTACCGTGGACCGCTGCTCGGCGCGGAAACCTCGCAGCCCTGGATGCTCGGTCCGCGCCAGCGCTTGCACGCCCGTTTCCTCGCGACGGCGTCCGCGCTGGGCGCAACGCTCGAGCAGCAGGGCGAAGTCGAAGGCGCCGCGGCCCTATACCGTCACGCGATCGATATCGACGGTCAGGCCGAGCCGATCTATCGCCGGCTGATGAGTTGCTACCGGAAGGCGGGACGCGACGCGGACGCCGCCGAGGTCTACCGCCAGTGCTGCGCCGCGCTCGAGGCGGCTGGTATCGCCCGCCCGTCGGCCGAAAGCGAAGCGCTCCACCACGCTATCGCTGCACCCCAGCGATCCTGATCGGTTCGGCCCACGTAGATACAGGTATCGTCGGGCCAGGCACAAAGCGCCTTAGCCCACCCCCCGCGGCTCGGATGGATTCGTTGCTCCGTGTAAACCCGTAGGAAACCTTGTAGACGGTTTGTAAGTTGTGCGCCGCTAACGTGCGCTCGCCAACCGTGGAACAACGCAAGTGTTCCGCGCTGGCACCGAACGAGGGGATCTCGCGCCCGGATGGAGCGGGCCGGCGAGCGGAATGCGTCGACCGTTAGCCGGCGCGGCAGATTGCAATGATGGGAGGATGTCATGCGCAAAGAGGTTCTGACTATCGCGGCCGGCTTGGCCGTCGCTTTCCTCTGCGGCACGGGCCAGGCCCAGCAGCTTCCGAAGTCGGGAACCATCTCGATCAACAGCGGCTGGAAGGCAAACGGCGAGATGGTGCAGGTCGGCGAAGGCCGGATGTTCGGCTGGGGCGGCTTCTACGGCGTCACGTTCAACCAGCGTGGCAGCGGTCCGCTGCATATGGGCGGCGCGGTCTGCTCCTACACGCTCGACCTGACCGGAGGCGCCGGGCCGGGGCGCGGGACCTGCGCCTGGACCGATGCGGACGGCGACAAGATCTTCACCGACTATTCGGGAACGCTCGGGACCGATGGCGTGTTCAACGGCATGAACCAATTCACCGGCGGCACCGGCAAGTTCAGCGGCATCGCAGGGAAGGCACCGTTCCAGTGCCGAGCGCTCAGCGGTCAGGGTCACTTCGGCTGCACGCAACAGTTCGAATATCGACTGCCCTAAACCCGACAGCAAGGGCCACGGCGGGCGGGCGGAGACGCGGTGGGGGCAGCCGCCGCCGCGGCGCTCTTCCCCAGAGACAGCTTGACAAGCGTCGCCTCCCGCTCGCCTGTGCGCTGGCGGGTGAAGCGCGTGACACACACGGTCTTGACCTAGTCGTTGAGCACGGCAGCCTGATGCGGTCAATGTCTTCTACCGCCCGGGCCGCTCCATCTTGCACAGCATCGGCGGCACGGTCTTGTCGGCGTCCACCTTGACCTCGGTCTTGAAGCCGAAACCAGTGTTCTCCGTGTCGTACTTCACGCCCGGCGCACCGGCCTTGACGAACGACGTCACGTAGATGGGCGCCATGACCTGGTGATCCTCGGCGCGCAGCCACGATCGGCCTGAGGGGCCGTTGTACTCCATTCCCTCCAGCGCCCAGGCCACCTTGGCCGGATCGGTGCTCTTCGCGCGCTCGATCGCTGCGGCGAACATGTCCATGGTCTGCCAGATCGGCAGGTAATCCAGGTACTGCAGGGCCTTGTACTTCTCCCGGTAAGCGACCAAACGCTTCTGCCAGGCGGCGTCCGCCTCGTTGACGTGCCACTGCATGATCGTCTTGACCCGATCCGCACCCGATGGCCCGATGGCGGCGGGCGTGCCGACCGCCCAAGCGTGCGTGGTGTAAAACATCGCCTTGAGGTCGGCATCGTGAGCGGCCTTGATGAGCAACGTCAGATCGTTGCCCCAATTCCCGGTCAGCACCGCGTCCGCGCCGGAGGCCGTGATTTTGGCGACATAAGGCGAGAAGTCCTTGACCTTACCCAGCGGGATCAGATCGTTGCCCACGATCTTGATGTCCGGGCGCTTGCGCGCCAGCATCTCCACCGCGCCCCGGCTGACCGACTGACCCCAGGCGTAATCCTGGTTGATCAGGAACACCTTATGCACCGACGGCTGGCGCGCGATGTAGTCGGTCAGTACGCTCAACGACATGTCCGTATGCGGATGAAAGCGGAAGTGCCAGAAGTTGCACTTGGACTCCGTGAGCGACGGCTCGCGCGCGTCGTAGTCGAGGAACAGGACCGGCTGGTCCGGATTGCGCGCATTGTGTTTGGCCACCGCATCGGTCAGCGCCAGCGCGACGCTCGAGATCGTGGCGGCGACGTAGCGGATGTTCTGATCGGTGACTTGCTTGAACACCAGCAGACTCTCTTGCGGGGAGCCCTTGTTGTCGAACGGAACGATCTCGATCTTCGCGCCGCCGAGCACCCCGCCGCGCGCATTGATCTCGTCGGCAGCCGCGCGGAAGTTGCGCAACCATTCCTCGAAGCCCAGCACGTTGAGGGAGCCGCTGAGTGGAGCGAGATAGGCGATCTTGATCGTCTCCTCGGCGCCGCGCGCCACCTGGGAAGACCAAGCGATCGCAACAAGGACCGACACCACTAGACCGCGCAACAGGCTTGCCATGGCGAGCTCCTCGTCAGGTACAACTGGAGAGGTCCGAATCCTAAACCCAAATCCCTCGCTTTGCGCGAGACAGGCTCCGGCCGCGCCAGCCGGTACCCCAGGAAGGCGGGGAGGTGCCTAACGAGACGATGGCTCAGGCGCCTACCGCAACCCGCCGTACGTATGCCACGATCCGGCGACCAGCCAGCCGCAATCGACCGGCAGGTTCGCCCCCGTGATCGCGGCCGCGTCTGCGCTCGCGAGAAACGCGACGGCATGGGCGATCTCCGCCGGCTCGACCAGGCGTCCGAGCGCGGCGTTGCGCTCGAGCGCGGAGACATCGCGCTCGCCCTTGTCGATCGCGGCCTGAAGGGCGGGTGTACGCGTGTAGCCGGGGGAGACGGCGTTCACCCGCACCCCAGCCGGCCCCCACTCCGCCGCGAGGCACTCGGTCATGGCGATGACCGCGGCCTTGGCCGGCGCATACGAGTGCAGCGGCATCGAACGCATCCCCGCCACCGAGGCGATGTTGACGATGCTGCCGCGCCGGCGCGATGCCATGCGCGTGCCGAAGACGACGGCGGCCACGTAGGTGCCGCGCTGGTCCACCCGCACCACTTCGTCCCAGCTTGCCATGGATAGACGCTCTGGCGGCAGCGGCACCTGGATCACCCCGGCGCTGTTGACCAGGATCTCCGCAGGACCCATCTCACCCTCGATCGCATCCGCGCAGCACGCGAGCGCCGCCTCGTCAGCCACATCGACAATCCATGCGCGGCCTCCCACCTCGCGCGCTACCATGTGCGCACGCTCGTCACGATCAAGCAAGGCGACCTGCGCGCCGCGACGCGCGAGCTCCCGACAGCAGGCCGCCCCGATACCGCTCGCGCCGCCGGTGACGACCGCTACCCCCAGTGCAGTGGGTGTGGACATCCAGCCTCCCGATGACGCCGCGGGGGGCCCCGGCTCGGAGACCCGCGACTCGGCTTCATTCTACCGACTCGGGTCGGACGCGGTCCGCGAGTGCGTCCGCGTCACCACGCGTGTCATCGGCGGCCCAGCGCGCCCCGCAGATCCGGACGCCCACCAGCGCGATTCGGCTGGAATGCTATTCGTCGTCGTCCTTCCCGGCGACCGACCAGCCTCCGCCACCGAATGCGGGATCGCTGATGCTGTCCCGGCCGGTTTCCACATGCCCCGCGAACCGGTATTCGAAGCCCGCGTCGCCGTCTACCGTGATCACCAGGTCATACCAGCCGAACCGGCGGGTCAGCCACCAACGCTTCGACAGCGAGTCCCCCGCTTCCAGAACCTGTTCGAAGGTCCTGCCGCTGTACTGGTTGCGTACGCTGACTTTGGCCGACTGCGAGGCCCGATTCGAGATCTCCAAGGTGATACTGTTACCCTTCTCGTCACACTGCGCTTCGACGCGGAGGTTCGCCTTGCCCGGTCCCGGAAGGCTGCCCTTGAAGCCACGGAAGAACCCATTCGGGCCATAGACCGAGAGGTCGTAGTCGACACCGCCGCTCCAGGTGTCGGACAGGCGCTTGTGCGGTTCGACGGTGTAGTTGCGCGGCC
>Ga0335070_10000557_pt1 | contig 41736 bp, 38 predicted proteins | sample Lox_Sample_13_FD_206722 | JGI IMG/M metagenome (GOLD analysis project Ga0335070, IMG submission 206722) | Soil microbial communities from Loxahatchee National Wildlife Refuge, Florida, United States - Lox_Sample_1.3 | ecosystem: Environmental > Terrestrial > Soil > Wetlands | place: USA... | reverse complement strand
GTCAAGTTACTTTTGTAGGGAAGCTATCCCTGCCTTCGCTTCCCACAGAACCTGCGCCCCGTGATCAGGGCGTGGACCCGACGGGATTCGAACCCGCATCTGCGACCGTCGCAGGGTGCTGTGTTCCCTTTACACCACGGGCCCGCAGAGAGTCTATTTCTGCCTCGAAGTACGGATCACGGTTGCAGGTCACATCCCTAGCGGGGTGCCTTCCCAAAATAGGACAACCCAGGACTGACTCGGATGGTTGTTCGCGGTGGATAAGGTGGGAGGTAGGCGCACCACCTCTGAAGGGAGCTGATGTTCGCCACCTTGCGTTTGTTGGATCTGTGTTGCACGCTTCGGGAGTCAAAAACCTACGAAATCAAATTCTCCCTGTAGAATCGAATAAGCAACTTTTGGAGCCGCTTTCGTTGTCCTTTCTCTCCCAACTCAACCCGCAGCAGCGCGAGGCCGTCGAAACCACCGATGGTCCGGTGCTCATCCTGGCTGGCGCAGGCAGCGGCAAGACGCGCGTCATCACCTACCGCATCGCTCACCTGATCGAGAACCTGGGCGCGATACCCGAGTCCATTCTTGCCGTGACCTTCACCAACAAGGCCGCCGCGGAAATGGTGGAGCGCGTCGACAAGCTGGTCGGCGGGCTATCGATCGCCAAGCCGGTGATCTCTACCTTTCACTCTTTTTGCGTGCGCGTGTTGCGCCGGGACATCGAAGCACTGCAGATTCCCTCTTCTGTGCCTGGGCAACCGCCCGTAGGGCATACGAAGCGGTTCGTCATCTACGACGAGGCCGACCAGCAATCGGTGGTCAAGGCGGTCATGAAACGGCTGGGCGTGGACGACAAGCAGCTTACGCCTCGCGTGGTGCTGGGACGGATTTCCTGGGCCAAGAACCACATGCTTGATCCGCAGGAAGTCTATCTGCAATCGGCCGACCCGAAGAACGAACGCGTGGCCCACATCTACGAGGAATACCGCAAGGAGCTGCGGAAAGCGAACGCGCTGGACTTCGACGATCTGCTGCTGGAAACGGTCCGATTGCTGAAGGCCGCGTCCGAGGTTCGCGACTACTACACCCGGCGGTTTCAATACATCCTGATCGATGAATACCAGGACACGAACCGCCCGCAGTACGAATTGATGCGGCTGCTGGCGGGCACGCGTCACAACGTGTGTGCCGTCGGAGATGAAGATCAGTCGATCTATTCCTGGCGCGGCGCGGACATCCGCAACATCCTGGAGTTTGAACGCGACTTTCCCGAGGCCAAGATTATCCGATTGGAACAGAATTACCGTTCGACGCAGAACATTCTGCAGGCAGCCTCGGCAGTGGTGGCGAACAACGTCAAGCGCAAGGGCAAGAATCTATGGACCTCGCGGCAGGGCGGAACCAAAGTCGGATATTACGAAGCGCCGGACGGGGAGAACGAGGCGTTGTTTGTAGCCGACTGGGTCTCGCGATATGTTTGCGAGGCCGTGGAGCGCGGGGAAACCAGCCGCGTCGCGGTGCTTTACCGCATCAACTCGCAGTCGCGGCTGTTTGAAGAGGCCATGCGCCGCTACCAACTCAAATACCACGTGGTTGGAGGATTTTCGTTCTACGAGCGAGCGGAAATCAAAGACCTGATTTCATACCTCAAGCTTATTCAGAATCAGGATGATTCCATTTCCTTCCTCCGCGTGGTCAACACTCCCTCACGCGGCATCGGCAAGACCACAATCGAAACACTGGAACGCCTCGCCCTGGAGACCGGCATGTCGTTGTGGGGCGCCACTGGGGAAGCCATTCGCCGGCAGCTCTTGTCGCCGCGAGCGCTCACGGCTTTGAAGAGTTTCCGAGATTTGATCGAAGACGGCCGCGCGCAGCTGGCCGGAACATTTGTCGAGCGCCTGGAACAAACCGCACAACAAGAAGGGCCGATCGACGTTCCGGCCACGACCGCTGAGGATGAGCAGATCGCGTTTGATCCGGAGACGTTTGAGAGTAGCTTCGGTCCTTCGACCGCACCCGCTGCAGATTCGTCGGCTGTCGAAGCGCCGTCGGATCAACAAGCCGCTGGCGCAACCGAGGGATTCCGCACCCTCGGCGGTCTGGCGAATACCGCTGAGGTTCTGAAGTTTCTCATCGACCGCACGGGCTACATCAAGCAGTTGGAGGAAGAGGACACTCCGGAAGCCTACTCGCGTATCGAGAACCTGCGCGAGCTGGTGAACGCCGCCATGGATTCTCGCGACCGCGGAGAAACGCTTGACCAGTTTCTCGATCATGCCGCCTTGGTGAGCGATGCCGACGATTACGACGAGCGCGCCGAGATCACGCTCATGACGCTACATGCGGCCAAGGGCCTGGAATTCCCCCTGGTATTTCTGTGCGGATTGGAAGAAGGGCTCTTTCCCCACTCAAGGACGTTGCTGGAGCCGGATGACATCGAAGAAGAACGGCGGCTGTGCTACGTCGGCATGACTCGAGCCGTGGACACGCTGGTTCTGACACGCGCAGTCTACCGGCGCCGTTACGGAACTGATCTGCCGGAGGCCAGCGTCCCGTCGAGGTTCTTGGATGAAATTCCCGCGCAACTGATCGAAGAACTGGGCACAGTGCGGGAAAGCCGGATGCCCACGCGGACAAGAGTGTCCGCGCCACACCGGCAGGAAGCAACGCACTACGCTTATGAAGACGAAGACCAGAGTGCGGCATGGGTGCATCACGAGCCGCAGCATACCCGCTATTCCGGGCCGAAATACAATTCCATCGAAAACATCGCGGAGTTCTTCGCTTCACGGGGAAAGAAATTCAGCTTCTCCAAGATGCCGGCCGAAGAACCGACTGGCAAACGTGGATTCCGTCCGGGACAGAAGGTTCGCCACCCGAAATACGGCGAGGGCACGGTGTATCAACGCGAGGGAGAAGGCGAAGAGGCCAAGATTACGGTACAATTCCCTCGCTTCGGCTTAAAGAAGCTAGTAGAGAAATACGCCCAGCTGGAGCGGGTCAGCTCGTAGTCGCGAGGTTTGGCTGGAGCGGAGCAAATTCCTAAAGGACATTAAGGACGTTCGAACGCACTTATGGCAAATACCAAGAAGCTGAGCAAGGAAGAACGCAAGAAAGCACGCCGCGCCGCACGCAAGAAACGTAAAGCAGAAAAGCCGCTGAAGCCACGAGAATATGCGCGCGGGTCGCAGAAGCGCAAAGTGAAGAAGATGGCACGCGGCCAGGCGAAGCGGTAAGTTCAGAACGTCGCTGGTCAGTTTGGGCACGGGTGTTTCAGCCCGTGCCCACATTTCTAATACCCTGGGGGCATCTCCGCTGGCCACAAATCAACTTCTCGCCCGCAAATCGATCGACCGGCTGATCGCGGATGCCGAAGAGCCGGGACACCAGCTCAAGAAGACTCTCGGACCGTGGTCGCTGACGGCGCTGGGCATCGGCGCAATCATCGGCTCAGGGATTTTCGTCCTGACGGGGACCGCCGCCGCTGGAGAGCATTTTGAAGCGCCTTCCATCCTGCACGCGCAAGTGTTGGACATGGTCATCAATTTCCTGCACACGGGGACCACGGCTGGAGCCCTCATGCACGGACGTCCACCAGCGGGACCTTCGATCGCCGTCTCCTTCCTGTTGGTCGCTGTGGCCTGCAGCTTCGCAGGATTGTGTTATGCGGAACTGGCCTCGATGATTCCCATTGCAGGCAGCGCGTATACGTATTCCTACGCGACGCTCGGCGAAATTTTTGCCTGGATTATCGGCTGGGACCTGATTCTGGAATATGTGGTCAGTAACGTAGCCGTGGCCGTCGGCTTCAGTGGGTACGCCAAAGCGCAACTGGCGGCATTCGGCGTGAACTTGCCGGATGTGTGGTCAAGCCCGGTGTGGGCCGCAGGGAAATGGACAGGCGCGTACTTCAACTTTCCGGGCTTCTTGATTGTGTTCATCCTGACACTCCTGCTCGTGAGAGGTGTGCGTGAGTCCGCCGAGGCCAACAACATCATGGTGGCGGTGAAGATCGGCGCCATTGTCACTTTCCTGGTCGTCGGCGGAATGTTGATCAACCCGGCGAATTGGAAACCCTTCGCCCCGTCCGGCTTCGCGGGAATCGTCACCGGTGGGGCAATCGTCTTTTTCACCTACATTGGCTTCGATTCGGTTTCGACTGCTGCGGAAGAATGTCGCAGCCCGCAACGGGACCTCCCGTTCGGCATCATCGCCTCGCTTGTGGTCTGCACCCTTCTGTACGTTGGCGTGGCTATTGTCCTGCTTGGCATGATGAAGTACACGACCTTTGTGTCTGGCAGAGCGGCCGAGGCTCCTGTGGCCTACGCTCTGCAGGAACTGGGAGCACACAGGTTCTTCCGTTCGGTGATCGTAGTCGGCGCACTCACGGGAATGATTTCGTCACTGCTGGTGTTTCAATACGGCCAGGCCAGAATCTGGTACGCCATGTCGCGTGACGGACTGCTGCCCCGGCTGTTCTCCGCTGTCCATCCCAGATTTAAGACGCCGCATTGGTCCACGTGGATTGCATGCTTTGCGGTGGGGATACCGGCGGGAGTGGTCGACATCGGCGATGCAGCCGATCTTTCCAATATCGGCACACTGTTTGCCTTTGTGCTGGTCTCGCTGGGAGTGATATTTCTGCGGCGCACTCAGCCAGACCGCCCACGAGCGTTTCGCGTGCCGCTTGTGCCCTGGTTCCCGCTAATTTCGGTGATATTGTGTGGCGGACTGATGACGGGATTGACCGTCATCACGTGGTTGCGTTTCCTGATATGGCTGGCACTCGGGCTTTTTATCTACATCACCTATAGCCGCCATCACAGCGAGTTCGCCAAAAACAAGGGCTAACGGCGATCGCGTGCCGCATGAATTCGCACCTAGGGGTTCGCCCGGACGAGGGCGTCCGGGCCTGCGTGGCCAGTGCCAATCAAGTAACATAGTCCGGAGTGAATTCCTCCGCCCTAGAGACGTTGCGTCCGTTTATCCTCTCCCTGCCCAAGGCCGAACTGCACCTGCACTTGGAAGGTTCCATTGACCCGCCAACGCTGCTTGAGGTCAGAGAGCGGCACGGGAAGGCGAGCACGTTGGCCGAGGTTGAACAGCTTTACCGCTACTCGGACTTCAATGGCTTCTTAATGGCTTTCAAAGTCATTACAGAAGATCTACAAACCGCCAGCGACTATGAACTCATTACTTATCGGCTGATGGAGAAGCTGAAAGCTGAAAACGTGCTGCACGCTGAAGTCTTCGTTTCTGTTGGCGTATGCCTGTGGCGGAAGCTGGAGTTTGCCGCCATCTTTGAAGGCTTGGAACGTGGCCGTCAGCGAGGTGAGCGCGATTTCGGTGTGTCGCTGCTATGGATCTTTGACGCGGTCCGCCAATTCGGTCCCCATGCCGCTCTGGAAGCGTTCAAGCTGGCAGTCCGTTACAGCGATCGCAGCGTGGCCGGGATCGGCATTGGAGGGGACGAGCAGAAGGCGCCGCCGGAACTATTTCGCGACGCCTACGCTTACGCGGCAGATCACGGTCTACGTCTCACCGCTCACGCGGGCGAAAGCGCGAGCCCCGAGTCGATCTGGGGAGCCCTGAACCTGCGCGCCGAACGGATCGGCCACGGCCTTACCGCCGCTCAGGACCAAGAACTGGTCGAAGAACTGGCAACACGGCAGGTTCCGCTGGAAATCTGCCTGACCAGCAACCTGCGCACTGGTTGCTGTCCGTCGCTCGAAGCCCATCCTCTGCGGAGCTACTTCGACCAGGGCGTGATGATCACATTGAACAGCGATGACCCCGCGATGTTTCAGACATCGCTGACACGGGAGTATCAACTGGCGCAGGAGACATTCGCTTTCACCGATGAGCATCTCCGCGAGTTTGCCCGCAATTCCTTCGAGGCGTCATTTCTGGCGCCCGAGAAGAAACTGTCTTTCCTGAATTTGTTTGACGCCGCCGTAGCCCGCTCTTAGGCTTACCTGGCACCGGTCCAAAGTCTATGCCGCAACACATCGGAATCGTCGCCTGCAGTGCGGAAGGAGCTGCGTTGTGTTATCGCACGGTTTCTCTGGAAGGCGCGGAGCTGCTCGGCCGTCACAATCATCCTGAGGTATCTCTGCACACCCATCCGCTGGCTGAATATATGAGATACATCGACGCTGGTGACTGGGCGGGGGTCGCCGAACTAATGTTGTCCTCGGCTGAGAAGCTGGCGAAAGGGGGCGCGGATTTTCTGATCTGTCCGGATAACACCATCCACCAGGCGTTTGATCTCGTGGCCAACCGGTCCCCGCGTCCTTGGCTGCACATTGCGCAAGAGGTGGCGAACGAGGCCAAGCGATGCCATTTCAAGCGTCTGGGAATACTGGGAACCCGCTACCTCGTGGAGGGCCCGGTGTACCCCGAGAAACTACAGGCGTCCGGCCTCGAGCACCGGATTCCCGGGCCGAAAGAACGCGAGAAAGTGAACCAGATCATTTTTGACGAACTGGTGAATGCGCAATTCACACCGCGCTCGCTGGCTTACCTCCGGGAGGTGATTCGCGCCCTGGCCGATGAGGGTTGCGACGCGGTAGTGCTGGCCTGCACCGAGATCCCATTGCTGGTCACACCAGACGTTTCTCCTCTTCCCACCTTGGATTCCACGCGTCTGCTGGCGAGAGCTGCCTTGCGCAAGGCGGTGGGGAGCTGACCCGGAACAAGGGAGGACGGGCCGTCTCATCCGCCCAACTCGGTCGCAGTTCTATGCTTTACTAGCCTCATGGCTACTGCATCCAACCAGCACCAACCGCCACACTTCCAGCTAAAGCAACTGAAGTTCCGTTGGATTCCGGGGAAGTATGCCGTTTGCCGCTTGCCCGCCGAAGCATCGCTTCCCGACTGGACTTTGAAGGCTTCTCTCATCTCGCTCACGCGAACCGCCGACGAATTTTCCCTGATTTGCCCGATGGATCACCTTCCGCCAACCGCAAAGGCTGAGGGCCCTTGGGCCTGCATCCGGTTGGAAGGGCCCTTTGCCTTCTCGGAGGTGGGGATTCTGGCGGCGTTCATCAATCCACTCGCCGAGAATGGAATCCCGATCCTCGCGATCTCGACCTACGACACCGACTACGTGCTGGTTCGAGAGGATTTTGCCGGCTTGGCGCTAGCCGCTCTGCAGAAGAGCGGGCACGAGCTATTAAATGAGGACGATAGCTGGAGGGATCTGATCACGTAGCCGCTCCCAAACTCCGTTCACCCCGAAAAAACCGCCACCGAATGCCGCAATCACGCCTTGCGCCCGCTTCTATGATTTAATGAACCTGACAATAATGCGTTCTGTCAGAACAATCTGGCGCCGCCGGTTCAAGGCGATGCACCGCAACTTGCGCGGGGCAACCATGGTGGCTCGCGCGCTGGCCTCGACCGAGCATCCGTTGCTGGCGCACATCATTCCTATCCGGCGCTGCAACCTCTCCTGCACTTACTGCAACGAGTTTGATGACTTCTCCAAGCCGGTGCCGACTGAAACTATGTTCCGTCGTGTGGACAAGCTGGCAGAGCTGGGCACCTCGGTCATCACCATCTCAGGCGGCGAGCCGCTGTTGCACCCCGAACTGGACGAAATCATCCGGCGCATCCGGCAGCGCGGGATGGTTGCCGGGCTGATCACCAACGGCTACCTGCTGGTGCCGGAGCGCATTGAGCGATTGAACCGTGCCGACCTGGAGTGGCTGCAGATTTCTATCGACAACGTCAACCCAGACGATGTTTCGATGAAGAGCCTGAAAGTGCTCGACAAGAAACTGCAGTTTCTCGCCGAGTATGCCGACTTCCACGTCAACATCAATTCGGTGGTGGGTGGGGGCGTACACCATCCGCAGGATGCCTTGGCCATCGGCAAACGGGCTCTGGAGTTGGGATTCAGCTCAACCGTGGGGATCATCCATGACAGTAACGGTCAGCTACAGCCCCTGGGTGATGAAGAGCGGCGCATTTACCACGAGATGAAGGCGATGGAGAAGCGCAGCTTCACGCGGATCAACGCTTTCCAGGACAACATTGCCCAGGGACGACCCAACCAGTGGCGTTGCCGCGCGGGAGCGCGCTATCTCTACATTTGTGAAGATGGGCTGGTGCACTACTGCTCGCAACAGCGCGGCTACCCAGCCATTCCTCTGGAGAAGTACACCTTGGCTGATCTGCGGCGGGAATACTTAACGGAAAAGTCCTGTGCGCCTCATTGCACCGTCTCGTGCGTGCATCAAGTATCAATCTTCGATTCCTGGCGCGCTCCGCAGCATCCGGCGCCAGTATCGGCCACATCCTCCACAAGCAGCCTGGTTCACATCGAATAGCGCAAACCGACGGGCTGGGACGCCCGTCTTCCCCAGCTATCTTTCTTTCCGCCGGGCAAAGCACAACCCCGACCACGTCTCATCAACGGCGCAGACCTTGTAGTCAACCCAATGCTGATTGAGCCCGAAGGCGCGTACCGCCTTTTCCGACAGGTCTGTCTTTATTCCCGAAGCCTGCTTGGGCCAGACAACCCAGAGGGCAGCTTTCTCCGCCATCGCATCGCCTACCGCCGAGAACCGGCGTTCGAGCTCGTTTTGTGACTTTACGAACAGTAGAGCTACGTTTGCGCCACGAGCTAGCTTGACCAGGCGGGCCTCTTCTGGCCACGGCTCCAGCTTCTCCGCAAAGCCATCCGGCGCCCCTAAGAGCGCCACAGCTGTTCCCGCCCGGATGCCCAGTTTCTTCGGGAGCGGCGTGCCCGAATATCCATCCATCGTGCCCGGCACAACCGGCGTTCGCGGACGGTTCTTGATGGCGGCGACCAGTGCTTTCTGCACTCCGTCCCACTCTGTGTAGGTGGCGTCGGGTAGCACCTTGCGGGTCTGACTGACTTTTCCAGGTTCCCCGCCGACAAAAACTAAAGGCGATCCGCGCGTCGCTTTCTGCTGGCGCAGGTAGATGCCCAAGGCGCGACCCTGCGAAGGGATGCGGCTCAGGTCGATCACGAACGCGTCGGGAGGATTCTCGCGGAATGCCCGGTATCCGATTCCACGTTGCTGCGAATAGACCTGGACAGTGTGATCCTGCTGGCGGAGGCGATGGGCTCGCTGCTCAGCTTCTTCCGCATTCCAGTGGATGAGAACCAGCTTGCTCATGCAAACGAGGCTTGCTTACTTTTTCGGCTGAGCTGTCGGCGGAAGCAGGCCGTTCAGCCTGAGATACATCGCTGCTGCGCCGTAGTGGTCGGCCCAATCGTTGGTGAGCGCGATCAGGGCAAAGGCGCGTGGACCTTCGCGCCCGCCAAAGAGCTCGATGGTATCGCCGAGTTTTGAATCGTCCACCTTGGTCAGAGCCGTTGCGCAGAAATCAAACGACGTCTTGAGTTCGGCCACCAGTTTGTCCTTGGAATCGGTATCCTTCAGTTCCGTGGACTTCGGTACCGGCACATCAGCAATGGCGGAGCACAAGTAGTTGTTCGATTCGGTAATGTGCAGGACCAGGTGCGCGAAAGTCATCTGCTGCGGGGTGGGCTTAAAGGCGAACTTGTCCGCCGGCATTTCCTCCGCTGCCGCTACCAGATTCTTCTGCTGCCGCGGGAGAATTTCCCTGACCACAGTCGTGACCGGATCTTTGGTCTGCTGGGCGAAGGAAATGGCGCTTGTGACGAGAAGGACCAACACAACGAGATAGGATTTCATCGCGAACGCCTCTTCGGTGGTGCGGCCTAAGCATAAACCCCACGCATACCCCTAACAAAACTGCCATTAAAGGTCCGATGACGGCTTCACGAAATCGCGGCCAACCCAGCCATTGTCAGCGAGAAAACCAGCCACCAACCGAAGACAACTGTGAGCGCCGTTCCGCGCTTTACTTTGCTGACGCATGTGAAGCCGATGGCCGTCAGAATCAGCGTCCAGATCAGGAAGACATCAAACGACGAAGCCAAACTGTAAAGAAACGGCGAATCGGCTGGATTCAGGAAGTAGCCGAGATTCGTCGCTGCCGGGTTCTGCAACGTAAACGAGTCGGGACTGGCGCCCGCCAGCAGTGACACCGTCGCCAACACGGCGCGCAGCAAGCCGGGCAACGTGGCATACATAACCACCGCAAATGCGGCCTTGAACTTGATGTCCGCTCCGGCGGTAAATTTGAGCGTGCCGAACAGCACCGCGGAAATAATCAACAGGATCAGTAGTTGAAGTACCGGAAAGGCGTAGGCGATGACCGCGGTGAACTTTGCTCCTGCTTCCAGTCTCTGCTCTCGCTCAGCGGCAGACAACTGCTCCAGGCGTGCCATTTGCCGTGGCTGAGCCTGCATCTGATTCTCCATGGCTTTGCGAAAGCCGACTTTTTCGCCGGCCACATAGACGAATACAGTGGAGAAGATGACCATAAGCAAGAACGGCGCCCACCATGCGGCGCTGCGGCGCAGGTCAGTGAACGTCTTCGTGGGGGCAATGAAGGTATCAACGATGCGCGCACCTTCCGAAAGCGGAGCAGCCTCGGGCGCGGGTGGCATTGGGATCACGGGCTGAGCAGCCATGGGAGCCTCCAAACGCCGGAATTCTAGCCCGCGTGTTGTGCGCGTGCAAGTCGCAATCCAAGGGCTAGGCGCGCAGCTCCGGGGTAGCTGCTAGCAAGCTGCGAGTGTATGGGTGTTGTGGCTGCGTAATGAGGCGCTCGGTGGGGCCAATCTCCATCAGCTTGCCGCAGTGCATCACCGCGATTCGCGTCGCCAGATAGCGCACAACCGGCATGGAATGCGAAATGAAGAGGTAGGTGAGACCGAACTCGCGCTGCAACTGCGCCAGCAGATTCACGATCTGCGCCCCGATGCTGACATCAAGAGCGGAGACCGGTTCGTCCGCCACAATGAGCTTCGGGTGCAGCGCCAAGGCGCGAGCAATGCCGATGCGCTGCCTCTGCCCCCCACTGAATTCGTGCGGAAAACGGCGCAATGCCGACTCGTCGAGGCCAACTGCATGAAGCATTTCGCGCACGCGGGCGCGTCTAGCTGCTTGGCTCATGCGTTCGTGGACCACCAGAGGCTCAGCGACGACATCCTCGACTGGCATACGCGGGTCCAGAGAACCAAACGGATCCTGAAAGATGATCTGCATGTCCCGGCGGAGCTGTCTCATCTCCGCGTGGTTGGTTTTCAGCAGATCGCGGCTTTCGAAGCGAATGCTTCCCGACGTCGGCTCGATAAGCCGCAGAACCAATCTTCCTAACGTGCTCTTGCCTGACCCGGATTCTCCGACCAGTCCAAGCGTCTCGCCAGACGCGATATCAAACGACACACCGTCCACGGCGTGGACCTCATGGCTCGCGCCGCCGAACATGGATTCGCCCAGAGGAAAAACTTTGGTCAGATTTCGGACCTCAAGCAGAGGCACGTCGCGATGATAGCAGGAACAGATCAAAGCGAGGACGCGAGCCTTAACCAGACTGTTGCTATTGCGCAATCATGGGCACAGCCACAAGGGCAGCGAGAATACCCACGATTTTCCAGCGCGTAAATCGCTCTTTCAGGAACACCCTCGCCAAGAATACAGTGACGGCCGGATACAAGGAACTCAGGACCACGGCCGTATCGAGACGTCCGGTCTGCGCGGCCCGGACGAAAAGCGCGCTGCCGGTTACATCCAGGCATCCGGCCAGTATGCCCACTCCGGCGCTGCCCCGAGTCATGTTGGCCGGCCTGGCCGCAATCAGGGCAATCGCGCCAGTGACGGCGAACGAGGAAGCACGGGATAGGGCCGCGATCCACAATGCCGATCCGTTTCCTGCCTGCTTGATACAAACGGAGAAGCCGGCGAATCCGAGTGCCGTCAGAATTGCCAAGGCGATTTCCTGGAAGCGGCCACCGCCTTCTGTGCGTGAAATCAACCAGATACCGACTCCGGCAAGAACGAGGCCCACCATCGGCAGGGTTCCGGGCAATCCCTCCGTGATCATGGCAAATGCGGTTGGAATGCCCGCACTCAACACCGCGACTAGCGGAGCGGTAAGCCCCATCTTGCCGGTGGAAAGGGCCTTGTAGAAGACTGCCAGGCCTGCTCCTCCCAGGGCGCCGGCGGCGACCGCCCACTCTCCGCTGGCGCGAGTGGGAAGTGCGGCATGAGTTTGGAGCGCCAAGGCGGCCATCAGCACGAACCCAGCAGCATGGGCGATGGTGGCAAGTACGTAGGCATTAGCGCGGCGGCTGGCATGGCCGCCCAGAAAGTCGCTCGTCCCCCAGCCGCAAGCCGCGGCCAGGCTAAAGCTTACGGGCACAAGTTGGGAGGGAAGTAGCATGAGTTGACGAGATTAGCACGACGGCCCGGGACCCTCCCCGGGCAGGTCCTCGATACATGCTAAAATTGCGAGAATTCAGTTCTCTGCGCGGAGCCCAGGTTGGTTGAGCTAGCACCCTCGATCCTGTCTGCTGATTTTGCGCGTCTGGCGGAGCAAATCCGGGCGGCCAGCGACGGCGGAGGCACCATCGTCCATGTCGATATTATGGATGGGCACTTCGTTCCCAACATCACCGTTGGGCCGCCGGTCGTGAAGTCGATCCGCCGGGTGACGAAGCTGCCGCTTGATTGCCACCTGATGATCGAGAATCCGGACGATTATATTCCCGCGTTTGCCGAGGCTGGCGCGGATTGGATTTCGGTCCATCAGGAAGCCTGCCGGCACCTGAATCGGTCGTTGAACCTGATTAAGAGCCACGACTGTCTTGCCGGGGTCGTCCTCAATCCGGCGACGCCCGTGGATACCCTGAGCGAAGTGCTCGACCTTGTCGACTATGTGCTGGTGATGTCGGTCAACCCGGGTTTCGGCGCGCAGCAATTCATCCCTGGATCGATGAACAAGATTCGGCGGCTGGCCCAGATTCGTGGCCAGCGCGGCCTTGGCTACCGGATCGAGGTCGATGGCGGCATCGCTCTGGACACGGTTGGCGATGTGGTACGCGCCGGGGCGGAAATTCTGGTGGCAGGCAACGCCGTGTTCGGTCAAGGCGATCCAAAGACTAACGCGAAGGATCTACTGAAGGCTGCGGTGGAAGCTACGCTGCAGAAAGTTTAAGTGCCGGTTTCACTTTTGCTGCGTGATGAATTTCCGGTAAGGGCTGCGGGGCGGTTATCCGCGCCTAATCAAGCATTGCGATTTCCGAGGGTTTCTATGTTCCGTCGTCTTCCTGCGTTTCTGCTTCTGAGCGTGCTGGTAGTCTTCACCGCTTGCACCAACAAGAAGGTCACGAATCCCATCGCCAACGTCGATTCCAAGCAGCCCGATAAGGTGCTGTTTGATAAGGCGATGGACGCCTTGAAGCACAACCGCTTCGACGTCGCCAGAATCACGCTGCAGACCCTGATCAACACTTACCCTGACTCGGAGTTTCTGGCGCGCGCCAAGCTGTCGCTGGCGGATTCCTGGTACGCCGAGGGTGGATCGGGTGCGCTGGCGCAGGCGGAATCCGAGTACAACGACTTCGAAACCTTCTTTCCCAACTTGCCAGAAGCGGCGGAAGCGCAGCTTAAGATCGGAAACATCCATTATCAGCAGATGGAGAAACCCGATCGGGACTACACGCATGCGCTGCGCGCTGAGAACGAGTATCGCAAGCTGATCCTGCAGTGGCCCGACAGCAAGCTCGTCCCCGAAGCCAAGCAGCGTCTGCTCGAGGTGCAGGAAGTGATCGCGGAGCGGGAATATCGGGTAGGCCGATTTTACTATTTGCGCGGATCCTTCCCCGCCGCGATTGCGCGCTTGCAGTCGCTGATTGACCGCTACCCGCTGTACAGCCAGGCCGATGAGGCTTTGTATCTCCTAGGGCAAAGCTATGAAGGCGAGATCGCGCTGATACGAGAGCGTCCAATGCCGGAAGTGGCCAAGGCGCGCATGATTGCAGATCTGACCAAGTCGGCGGCGGATGCGTACTCCAGGATTCTGACTCGCTACCCCGTGATGGACCGGGCCGTGGATGCCAAGGCGCGCCTGACCGCTTTGCATCAGCCGGTGCCGCGGCCCACGCGCGCCGCCGTTGCTCAAAACAAGGCGGAAGAACAGAGCCGACGCGAAACCAGCATGCTGACCAAGGTGATGCGCACATTCAACAAGCATCCCGATGTCGCTCAGGCCGCCAGAGTAGGTGAGCCGCCCTTGGTCGATCCCAAGCTAGTGAACGCGAGTGATGTCGTGAAAAAGGTGGCCAGTGCGGCGATGGGCACGACTGCGGAGAAGGGCGCTGTTTCGGGAGAGGTTGTCGGTACCGGTGCCCCGCCACCAAATCAGGCTCCGCCCCGCTCGGACGCTCCACCTGCGCCGGATTCCACCGCGCCCGCCGATGCTCAACCCAATTCCAACGAACTTGTACCCAACGTGGCAGCCAACCCTAGCGACCAAAAAGCGAATTCGGCCCCGGATCCCAGCGAACTCAAGCCCAACATCGACAGTGGCACCGAACCCGCGCCCGCTCCGCCGCAAGTCAACGAGATTCAACAAGGCGCACCGGATCCGAATGCCAGCCGCGCCGGCGCAAGCACCCCAAGCAACGCTTCAGCAGCTTCGGCCGAGGCGACGGACGAGGAAATCGCAACTTCCTCAAGCAAGCACAAGAAAAAGAAGGGCCTCCGGAAGATCGTGCCGTTCTGAACGGCCGGAACTCTCCCCGAAGGCCCCTGTCCTGTTGGATGTCATGGTAGCTTCTACCCGGTCGTCACTGTCCCCCGGTAACGTTACTTAGTGTCTGCAAGTCATTGACTTAGGGCTCGGGACACGTTAACTTCGCTGCTATCTCCCCACACCAAAGGAAATTCCCTTGGCGCGGAAAATACTGCTCGCTGATGACAGTGTGACAGCCCAGAACATGGGCCGGAGAATCTTGACCGATGCGGGCTATGAAGTCATCACGGTCAACAATGGCTCCGCGGCGCTGAAGAAGGCCACCGACCAGAGGCCTGACCTCATCGTTCTGGACGTGTACATGCCGGGCTATGGCGGGCTGGAAGTCTGCCAGCGCCTGAAAGAAAGCAGCGAGACCGCGCGCATTCCCGTGTTACTGACCGTCGGCAAGCTGGAGCCTTTCAAGCCCGACGAGGCCCGCCGCGCCCGCGCCGATGCATTCATTGTCAAGCCTTTTGAGGCCAGCGAGCTGTTAGCTGCCCTGACAAAGCTGGAAGACAGAATTGTTCCTCAAGCCGCGCCCAGCAAGCCTTCTCGCTCCAAGGCCAGTTTCGGTCAATCCTTGTCAGCGGATGGAAGAGAACAGTTTGGGGATTTGGACACAGGCTGGAAGAATCGCCTGAGTGTCCCGCCTCCCCACGCCAAGCGGCATGAAGCCGAACCGGCGGAGGTCCCTGAAACTGACAGCCGCCCGCAGGCGGGCAGCGTTGCTTCCAAGGAACAGCCTGCTAAGGCAGTTTCCGAACCTTCTGCGTTGCCTCCGGATATCACGGCGGACGAGATCGCTGCAATCGCTGCGGCCGCAGAAGCCGTGCGCATGAAGACGGCGCCGGAAACCCCGGCCGAGCCACCAGCTTCGGCTCCCTCCACTCCGGCGGAATTCCCGGTTTCTGCACCGGTTGCGGAGCCAGAGCCTTCCCTCGCGCAAGAAGCGAAGACCGGGGAGCCGCCGCCGCTTGAGACTGCGCCGCCACGCGCTGAAATTGCAGCCGAGGCCAAAGCTCCGGAGGCTCCTGCCGTGCCCGAGGTCGCCGCCAGCAGCAAGCTTGCGGAGTCCGAAGTAACAGCGGCACTAGCGTCCCTGGAACCCGCCAATGGCAACGGATCTGCCATCAAGACCTCCGAGGAGATTCCGGCAACGGTTGCGGCCGCCGTGGCGCAAGCAAGCATGGTTGCGTCGAATGCCCCGCGCGGTCCCAGATGGATGGCGCACGAGATTCCCGTCGAGGGCAACGATGCACGCTTCATTCTGGAACAGGAAATGCAGAAGGCCTACGCCGCCATGGCTGCGGCCGAAGGCGCACGCATGCAAATGAGCGCCGCCGCATCGGCATTGGCGCCGAGCGCAACCGAAAGTGGCTTTCCGTCTGCGGTCACGGTGGTTGAACCGCCAAGCGTCGCGGTTGCAGACCTGCCGGAACCTTTGGCTGCATCGGAAGCCAAAGGGTCCGAACCAGCGGTGGCGTCAGCAGAGCCGGCCGCAGTGGAAGAAACCAAGGCCACCGAAGCTGTGGCGGAAATTGCTGTCACCCCAGAAACCAGCGCCGCCGTGGAGCCGCCGAAGGAAGCGGAAGTTCCGGCAGCCAAGGAAGAGATCGCGCTGGCGGCGGCCGCTTCGGTATCGACCACGGCTCCGGCAGAAGCAGCACCGTCGCCGGCAGAATCGACGCCGGCCCCGTCAGAAGCCGCGACACCCGCAGCCGAGGAATCCGATTTTCAGGGCACCGCCGAGCAGGCCGCCGCCTGGGAACACTGGCAGAAGGTTCGCGAATCCGTTATGGAATCGCATCTGACCGAACCGATCACGGAAGCGGCTACTGCTGGTCTCAAAGACCTTGAGAAAGAAGCCTCCGTGAAGGGTGAGGGCGAAGAGGCTGCTGCGGTTCCCTCCACCAACCCCAACGCTATCGCCAGCATCGTGGACAGTGTGCTGGCCGAACTGAAACCCAAGCTGGTGCAGGAAATCGCCAAGCAGTTAGGGAACGAAAAGAAGAAGAAAGAATAGCAGGACTGAATTTCCATCATTGAGTGCTCTTAGTGGGCCCGATGTGCCTGAAAGGGCGACTTCTCGCCAGTTGAGACACTAGCCGAGTGGAGTGAGTCGCGACTAAAATGTCGCCGGTGCACGAGTCGTTGGAAAGGAGGACGGTGTATGAAAGCATCCTTAATTGTCTGCTGTTTGCTTGGATTGACGACGGCCGCGTATTGCGCAGATAAAACTGCTAACACCTACCAGAAAGGATCGATTGCCATCATTCCTTCCTCGAAGAATGCGACCTGCAAGCTGCAAACGCAGGAGGGGGCGTATCAGATCAGCAAGTGTCAGGATCTTCACGATGGTGAAGCTGTGGAATATCGTGTGCAGGAACAAACTGTCTTCATTCGTACGAGCGACGCAAAAGAGCTGAAGCGGAGAATCGAGGCCACCGAGCTAAAAAGTGATCCTAACTACAAACCGATCGTCTGGTTGAAAGGAACGATTCAGGGCTACAGCGTTCAAAAAGAATTTTCTGCCTACCATGGCGCTCAGTCCGGGTTTAGCGCGGTGTTTGGTAAAAAGGTCAAGGTGTACGAGCTGCACGGCGCAGAGGCGGACTATCTGATCGATCACTGCGGGTCCTTCCAGGCCGGCACGTTCGCTCCCGGTCAGGAGGTGGAGTACCGCCTGGATGGCGAGCGGCTCAATATAAGGCACGACGGCAACCAGGAATACGCCTGCCAAATCGAGGGGAGGGGCTTGCCCAACGCTCCCAAGCCGCCGGATGGGGCAAAGCCAGGCACAACCTCAGGCAGCACTCAACAGAACTGAAACCCGTTTGAGCGATGCGAAACGTTTACTTTGCTTGTGCACAACTGGAGTAGGCAGATTAAACTCATAACCCCTCCCAAGGGAGCAGGACGGGGTCAATGAGTGTAATCGGGATTTATCGTCAATCATGACGCCGAGAACGCTGCGCTGGGCATATCAATTCATCGACAATTAAAGTTCTCGTCATGATTCCTGACTATGATTCCTGCTAGTGCTCCATTTGAGCGCGGGTGCTCTGTAGGTTCAGGAGCGCTGCGAGGGAAGCATGCGGAAGGCGCTGGTTCTGGCTGTGCTGCTGATAACGACTACTTGCCTTGCTGACAGTATTCAGACATTTCAGATAGAGGGGACACTCACGTCTGCGCAAACCGGACAAATGGTGGGAACGTTTTCTGGGACTCTTGAAATCAACACTGGGACCGGATCGATCGTCAATTGGAATGTGGCGATGCCGACTATCCCTACTGAACCTGGCCAACTCGGGATGCAAGCGTATCAGTTCACTCCGTCAGATTCATCAGTTTGGGTTACCAGTTCGACTTCTCAGACCAGCATCACATTGCTCAGCGTCAATCACTTTTTTCAGCTAGACGTTTGGTTCCCGAACAACACTCTCATAGGGTTCACGGGATCTGCATTCATCGGTAATTACGGCGATCCTCGGAGTCGCAATGGGGCCTCCTCTTGGGCCAACGGAACGATCGCTCCTGGAATTGCCCCCGAGCCATCGAGCCTACTCTTGGTGAGTAGCGGGCTGGCTGGGATTGTCGCTTTCCGGCGCAAGCTATTCGGAGGCACTTTGCAGCTCTAGTTAGCACTAGACCAGCAACTGCCGCCTCGTCGAGGCTGCGCGGGTCGGGAGAATTGCTGCACACACTCCTGAAGCACTTGCCAAACAATTGAAGAAGCAACGTCGCAATGTTTTCGCGTCAATTGCCCGAAGCCAGCCGTGTTGGGGTACGCGACATCTCAACGCGGCATCATTGGGCAGGTTGGGTCGGTGCGGCAGTCCCTCAATTCGACCATCTTTCCCATCGCACAAAATTGTCCGTTAGGAGCGTGTTGTTTGAACGCCTCGCAATCAGACTGGGAAAGGAACGGAGCGCCCTGGCACGCCTCAATTGTGATTTCGGAAATCCGAACGGTTTGGGGGTCTAGGTACCAGTTCCACCCACAGTTCCATGCGACTGGTTGGCACACAAGCAGACCGCTGGGGATGTTGGCGTTAGTCAAGCCTTGCCAAGAGTTGATTGCATCATCCATTCCGAGTTGATTATTTATTGCGGTCCAGAAACGGCGGTTGTCCGAAGTTTGAGTATCGTACGTCGCAACCAGTCCTCCAACCGGCTTTGCCGCACAGGAAGAGAGGTGACCGGGATCATTGATTTTGTCAGAGCCACAGCTGCTTAGAAATAGCACTGAGAAACACACAAACAGCCACTGACGCATGGGAAAGCTCCCGTAGCGCCTCATCGTAATGGGTGGTTAAGTGCGGCGTATGTGATCAATGGCACAATATTCCTGAGGAGATGTGCTAATGGTCGACCTTCTAGAGCCGGGACACCCTTTCCGGATCGCGATGCTTCTCTTTCCAAACATCACTCAACTCGATCTCACTGCTCCGCAAGAGGTCTTTACAAAGGTTCCCGGGGTGGAAGTTCGCTTGTACTGGAAGAGCCTGCAGCCCGTGGTCAGCGCATCGGGAATGCAACTAGTTCCCACATCTACGCTCGACGACGAATCTCCGATTGATCTGCTCTTCGTCCCAGGCGGACCGGGACAAATCGATCTTATGAGCGACGAGCAAGTGCTAGCTTTCCTGCGGCGGGCGGCTACCCAGGCGCGATACGTAACGTCGGTGTGTACAGGATCACTGTTGTTGGCAGCTGCCGGGCTGCTACCGGGATACCGCGCCACGACTCATTGGACCGCCATGGACGATTTGTTTCTGCTAGGCGCGGTCGCGGTCGACGAACGCGTTGTAATTGATCGCAACCGGATCACGGGGGCTGGTGTGACTGCGGGAATTGACCTCGCCTTGGCAATAATTACGCAACTCTGGGGACCGGGTGTGGCGCGTGCCGTGCAATTGGGGATCGAATACGATCCGCAGCCCCCCTTCGCTGCAGGTTCACCCAAGACCGCTTCTCCAGAAGAGGTTCAGCGTCTTCTCAAGCGGACACAGTCAGTCTCTGACCGCCGTCGGGCAGCTACCAAAGCAGCTGCCAGCAAGCTAAAGTGACTCGCTTGTGTGAAATCGTTTTGTCGGGAGTGCGGGAAGACCATCAGGCATGGACGAACCCATTGCGCCCAGTGCGCCATCAGCGGTGCGAAAGATCGTCTCGTCGAGGCTGCGCGGATCGGGAGAATTGCTGCACACACTCCTGAAGCACTTGCCAAACAATCGGAGAAGCAACGTCGCAATGTCTTCGCGTCAACTACCGAAGCCAGCCGTGTTGGGTACGCGACATTTCAGCGCGGCATCATTGGGCAGGCTGGGTCTGTGCAGCAGTCCCTCAATTCCCCTGCCTGTGGCAGCCTAACTCCTAGCTAACCCCTATGCCGTTCCCGCGTTCGGTTATTTTTGAAGCCTGTTTCTTCCTCGGGAATACGATTCAGTATCAAGGCGGCCTTGAAGACATGTTGCTCCGGTGGGAACTAGATGAACTCGAAGCACGCAATGGGTCGATCCAGCAACGCTGCCATTGGCTCTTTCTATTCCTCCGTGACAATCCTGAGGTGCAGCACGATGGACGACTGATCAGTGACCTCGTGGTGGAGGAGGCTGCAAGACGCGCTTCGCATCACCGCCGGGGGATGCATGGCGATGCTCTCGTCCATGAACTGGGACGTGCGGGATATCTGATTGATGAAGATCTGCAACTGCGCCGTTCCCTACCCGAGATGCTGGATCGCCTGACATGATGTCACAGGTGGAAGCCGCTCTTCATGCTGTCTAGTTAGGAAGAAGTAGTTTTGACTGCGTTCCCCATATCTCCGCTTATGAAGACACCGGCCGTCGAAGCAGTAGGCTTCGTATCCTTCTCCTTGTAAGAGTTCGAAGAGTTGCGCCGCTTGAGACCCGGGGTGATCGGGACTGGGGAGCACTTCGACCAACAGAGCAGGTTTGCAACGGCGAATCGTTTGGAGACTGCCCCGAAGACACGCCAGTTCGTGATAGTTGACGTCGCACTTGATAAAAGCAATCTTCTCTGTGCCGTGGGCAAACAGCGTATCTAGGGTTGTGACAACCACTTCGATTTGCCTGCAATCTGCGGCGGCGCGGTTGTGCTCCAGCGTTGCGTCATAGTGACATTCACTGCCCCAGCGGTATCGCGGAATCGCGATGCTGGCATTGCCCGCTTTGTCGGATAACGCACAGCGGTAGAGTTTCACGTTGGCAAGCCTTACCTTCCGGACGTTGTGCGACAGAAAATTGTAGATGTTGGGATTGGGTTCGAAACTGTGGACTTGCCCCGATGGCCCGACCAAGGTAGCAAGAAACTTGGTGTAGTTACCAATGGAAGCACCGATGTCAATGACGGTGTCACCGGCCTGAACCAGGGCCCGCACGCAAACTGAGTCGTTCTCTCCCCAACTGGGGGGCACGTGCTGGAACAAGTAGGAGTAGTAGATCTTCTTTGCAGGATGAAGAACGCGTTCTGGAACTACTGCGACCAGCGCACGACCCAACATCACCTTCGGGTTCCATTCCGATTCGGTGATCATTAGCGTACGGGCAAAGGCTTTTATGGCTTTGAGCATTGCTTGGCCCGGATGACGATGATACGGAACGAAAGTTACGGGAATGTGACTCGTGGTGACGCGGCCAGTCGACAATAGCCGTCTTGCCAAGGCCCGGTGAGCCGCAGCAGATCAGTCTTAACAACTGCCATGACGAGCGCATTGTAACGCCGTTCTATGCAGGGCGGCTTACTACCCTCCCGCGATAGCCCCGAGCACAATAGACGGGGGGCTGGCCCACCCTTTCTCTTTGGGCAGAACCAGTCTGAGGCTGCCCCACCCTTCGCGGTTTTCGAAGGGTGGGCATAGGTTACTCATCACATCATCTTGCTTGCACTCTTACCCTTCCCTCTTGCTGCAACATCTTCATCGTTACTACAGCGCCTGCTCGCTCATCCGCGCCGGGGGAGGGGGTGCACTTTTGAAATGCGTTATCTCCTATCCCCCTCCCCCGTTTGACCCCGTTTTTCCGCCGCCTGTAAGATCAAGAGTCTCAGCTTTCAGCGCTCAGCTATCAGCATCCAGTCCTCTGGGCTTCTTCCTCCAGATCATGGAGATGCATTTGTCGTTGGTCGCTGCAGGCTGACTTCCGGGAGCCATGCCCCACGATCTACCCAAAGCGTATGAGCCGGGCGCGATTGAAGCGCGCTGGGCCGAATACTGGATCAAAGAAAAGCTGTTCTCTGTGCCCACTCCGCCCGAGGGCGAGACCCGTCCGGTGTTCACGCTGCTGTTGCCGCCGCCCAACGTCACCGGCCGCTTGCACATGGGCCACATGCTCAACCAGACGCAGATGGACATCATCGTGCGCTGGCACCGCATGCGGGGATTTCTCACCCTGTGGCTTCCCGGCACCGACCACGCCGGCATCGCCACGCAGATGATGGTCGAGCGCCAGCTCGCCAGCGAAGGCAAGAAACGCCGCGATCTGGGCCGCGAGAAATTCGTGGAGCGGGTGTGGGAGTGGAAGCGCCACTATGGCGGAGCCATCCTCGACCAGATGAAGCGGCTGGGCGCCTCGGTCGATTGGGACCGCGAATACTTCACGATGGATGAGAACCTGTCCCGCGCAGTGCGCGAGGTCTTCGTCCGCCTATATGAAGAAGGGCTGATCTATCGCGGCAAGTACATCGTGAACTGGTGCCCGCGCTGCGAGACAGCGATCTCCGACCTGGAAGTCAAGCACGAGGAGGTTCCCGGCAAGCTGTACGAGATTCGCTATCCGGTCATCGGAACGAAAGAATTCATTACTGTCGCCACCACGCGACCGGAGACGATGCTGGGCGATACGGCGGTCGCGGTCAACGAGAAGGATGAACGCTACAAGCATCTGCACGGCAAGAAAGTCCTGCTGCCGCTGATGAACCGGGAGATTCCCATCATCACTGACGATCTGGCGCAGCCGGAATTCGGCACCGGCGCAGTGAAAGTGACCCCGGCGCACGATCCTAACGATTTCCAGGCTGGCCTGCGGCACAACCTGCCGCAGATCGATGTGATGGATGAGCACGCGCACATGAACCAGAACGCTGGGCCCTATAAGGGCCTGAGCCGTCATGCCGCGCGCGAACGGGTGCTGGAAGATTTGCAGAAGCAGGGTTTTCTGGCTGGCACGAAGGACTACACCATTGCGTTAGGCAAATGTGATCGCTGTGGAACCGTGGTCGAGCCCAGGCTTTCCACGCAGTGGTTCATCAAGATCGCCCCCCTGGCCGAACGCGCTACCAAAGTTGTGGAGTCGGGCGAAATCACGATTGTTCCGGAGAACTACAAGCAGATTTACCTGAACTGGATGCGCAACATCCACGACTGGTGCATCTCGCGGCAATTGTGGTGGGGGCATCGCATCCCGGCGTGGCACTGCGCCTGCGGAGAAATCATTGTGGCCCGCGAGGCCCCGGCAAAGTGCGGGAAATGCGGCGGAGTTGAGCTGAAACAGGACACCGACGTTCTGGACACCTGGTTTTCTTCCGGGCTGCTGCCCTTCACCACGCTGGGCTGGCCGGAGAAGACGCGCGATCAGGCGGTGTTCTATCCCACCACGCTGCTGATCACGGCCTACGAAATCCTGTTCTTCTGGGTGGCCCGCATGATCATGTTCGGCTGCCACTTCATGCATGGGCATAAACAGGATGCCGCACTGAAGCAGGCCAGCGGCTGGCGCGACAAGAAAGATGACAGCGTACCTTTTCGCCAGGTCTACATTCACGCACTGGTGCGCGATGCCGAACGGCAGAAGATGTCGAAGACGAAGGGAAACGTGATTGATCCGCTGCACATCATCGAGCGCTTTGGCACCGATGCCACCAGGTTCACGCTGGCGGCGATGGCGGCGCCGGGAACGGACATTGCGTTTAACGAGAGCCGGACCGATGGGTATCGCGCCTTCGCCAACAAGATCTGGAACGCTGCGCGGTTCATGTTCATAAATGTGGATCGGGTGGAGCTCGACATAGGAAAGATCAGAGCCGTGACAGCTAAGCTCGACCGGGGCTACCCGGTCCACGGACAGAAAGGAATCACCGACTTTACGGCAGTGGCGCTGGAGGATCGCTGGATTCTTTCGCGTTTCAACCGGACAGCGAAGGATGTTAACGAGGCACTGGAAACCTACCGTTTTCACGAAGCTGCGAACCGGATCTACGACTTCTTCTGGGGAGATTTCTGCGACTGGTACATAGAGCTGATCAAGCCGAGGCTGGCAGCGGACGACGAAAGCGCGCGCATCGCCTGCGGCAACCTGGTCAACTTGTTCGACAGCGCTCTCCGCCTACTGCATCCCGTGATGCCGTTCATCACTGAAGAGATTTGGCACGCGGTGTACGATAATCACCCGCCTCTCAAGTCGATCGCGCTCGCGGCGTACCCTCAGACCGATGAGAAGCAGCTCGATCTGGAGGCGGAGACGAACATGGCGATCTTGCAGGACCTGATCGTCAGCGTGCGCAATCTGCGGGCAGAGCTGAAGGTCGAGCCGAAAGCGAAGGTGCCCGTCCAGGTGTTTGCGCACGAAGCCGAGATTCGAGAGCTGATCGAACAGAATCGCGGCGCGGTGGAACGGTTGGCCAACGTGCAAACGATGGATTTGACGGATCGGCCGTTCATCGACACTATCGGGGCGCGGCGCACGGCCAGGTATGACCTGCATGTGATCTACGAAAAAAGGATTAATCTTGCCGCCGAACGAGAGCGTCTCCGCAAAGAGCTGGGGAGGATCGAAAACGAGATTGCCAGCGGCCAACGTCAGCTGAACAATGAGCAATTTCTAGCGAAGGCCCCTGCGCACGTCGTCCAGGGAATTCGCCAGCGCGGCCAGGATCTGTCAGTGCAGCGGGACAAAATCCGAAGTCAGCTAGGGGCGCTTGGAAGCTGATCGGTTGGACAGCCGAGGGCGGCTGTCTCCACGTGGCCCTTGCCACAGACCAAGGCCCAACGACTGATCTATGGACTGGAACAGCCGGCGACTCACGACGATTCTGGAGAACGCGCTGCTCGAAGACCGGGCGACGCGCGATGCCACCAGCTATGCCTGCATTGACGCCAACCAGCGGGCGTCGGCAACGGTTCTGGCCAAGCAGGACTGCATTTTGTCGGGGATCGGCTGCGTGGCGCGCATTCTGGACGTTTACGCCGCAATCGATGGCGCGGTGATTTCCCACTACGAGGTCACCACCCACCCGGAAATCTTTGACGGCGTGCGCCTGCACAGAGGGCAATCGGTGGCGGTCATCCGCCACAACGCGCGGGTGATTCTTTCCTGCGAACGGGTGATGTTGAATTTTCTGCAGCGCATGAGTGGAATCGCGACCATTACCCGCAAGTATGTGGAGGCTGTTTCGGGGACAAAGACACGGATTCTAGACACGCGGAAAACGGCGCCCGGACTTCGGCCGATCGACAAGTACGCCGTCCGCTGCGGAGGAGGACAGAATCATCGGCTGGATCTCTCCGATGGTGTGTTGATCAAAAACAACCACATCGCCTTGACTGGCGGGGTTGCCCCCGTGCTGGAGCGCGCGCACAAGAATCGCCGCGGTTCTCAGCCCATTGAAATCGAGGTGCGAAGCCTGGTGGAGTTGGAAGAAGCGGTCAATCACGGCGCCGAGGCCATCCTCCTGGACAACATGAAAGTGGAAGAGGTCCGCCAGGCAGTGGAGTGGTGTTCCCGGCTGGACCGGCGCATCCCGCTGGAATGTTCGGGTGGCATCACGCTGGAAAACGTCCGCGCCTATGCGGAAACCGGGGTTGAGTTCATTTCCGTCGGCGCGCTGACCCACTCCGCCCAAGCCGTGGACATGAGTTTGCGCCTGATGCCCATCGAACAGCCACCCTCCTGGAGATAGGCCGGAAATCCGTGCAATTTGGCACGTGGCACTGTACTTACGCCGGTTTTGGCCTGGGTGCTGGGACCAGCTCCAAGCTGCACCTCCGTGTTGCCCCACTCGCTTCATTACCCGTTTCCCGCGGGATACGATTAAGGGCTGGCTTTGACAGCAGTGGGCGGCGAACATGAAGAGACTGGGCTTCGTATTCTTAGCGTTGCTTTTGTCAAGTTGTGGCGGTGGGACGAGCACACCCGGAGGCGGTGGTGGTAATCAAACGAATCCGCCATCTGCACCAGCCGGAATAACGGCGACCGCCGGCGACCGGCAAGTCAACCTCTCCTGGAACGCCAGTTCCGGCGCCACCGGCTATCATGTGAAGCGCTCTACGACGAGTGGCGGACCCTACACACAGAGAGCGGCTCCGACGGAAACGAGCTACAACGATACGAGCCTGACCAACGGCACGGCCTACTTTTACGTTGTCACGGCTGTGAACTCCAACGGCGAGAGTGCCAATTCAAGCCAGGTGTCAGCCACCCCGACTTCGCCCGTCTCGATTCCGGCGGCCCCTACAGGCTTGGCGGCGACGGCTGGGAATGCGCAGGTCAATCTATCCTGGAATGCCAGCTCTGGCGCGACCAGCTATCACGTAAAGCGCTCGACCACAGGCGGGGGACCGTACACACAGGTTGCCGCTCCTGCCAGCACGAGCTACAGCGATACCAGCGTGACCAATGGGACGCCGTATTTCTATGTCGTATCGGCGCTAAACACAGTGGGCGAGAGCGCGAACTCGGCACAGGCGAGCGCCACGCCGGTAGCCAGCGCGGCAGACGTGACCATCACTATCGATCCAACGAAAACCAAACCCATCTCACCCTGGATTTACGGTATCAATTCCTACTCCCCCGGTTCCGATCCGCCATTACTCACGCTCGACCGCATGGGAGGAAACCGCTGGACGGCCTACAACTGGGAGAACAATGCCTCCAACGCCGGCAGCGACTGGGGCCCCTACAGCAATGACAGCTTCCTGGGGGGCGGAAACACGCCGGCTGAAGCGGTCCGCAGCGTCGTCGCCAGCGATCAATCCAATGGATTGGCCAGCCTCATGACCATCCAGCTGCAAGGCTATGTGTCCGCCGACAAGAATGGGCTGGTGGACGTCAGCCAGCCTCTGGCTACCCGCCTGGCAGCGCGTTTCAAGCAGGTGATCGATAAGAAGGGTTCGACCTTTACTACCTCCCCCAGCACAACCGACGCTTCTGTCTACATGGACGAATTCCTCTGGGCCATGGATCAGAAGCTGCCGGGCATCTTCGGCGCGAGCCCCACGCTGCCAACGTTCGTCAGCCTGGACAATGAGCCTGAACTCTGGAACTCCACTCACCTGGAAGTGCAGGGACCGAATCCGATCTCATCGGATGACTACATCACCAAGACGATCAATCTCACCAAAGCTCTGAAAGACCAGTTCCCCAATGTTGTTATCTTCGGGCCGGTCCATTATGGATTTCTGGGCGCTTACAACTGGCAGGTGGAGTCCTTCTCCAACGGCGATTGGTTCACGGACAAATATCTGCGAGCCATGAAAACGGCCTCCGATAGCTATGGGAAACGGCTGCTCGACGTCTATGACTTCCATTGGTACGCGGAGGTCTACGACTCCGGCGGCACCCGGATCATTTCGATGGACGGCACAACCCTGACCGACGAGCAGGTGCAGCTCATCGTGCAGAGCCCGCGCAGCCTATGGGATTCGACTTACAACGACGGCAACTGGATCGCACACGGCATTCTGGGAGCGCCGATCTATATCCTGGGCCGCCTGCAAGCCAAGATCGATGCGGACTATCCAGGAACGAAGATCGCGATCACGGAGTATGAGAACGGCGGCTGGAATCACATCGCCGGGACCATCGCGCAGGCGGACAACCTCGGCGTCTTCGGCAGCCAGGGCGTCTTCGCGGCCACCTTCTGGCCGCCGGGCGGCACTTATTCCTATGCCTTGGCGGGGTTCCGGATGTTCCGCGGCTTTGATGGGGCAAATGCGTGCTTCGGAGATATCTCAGTCCAGGCAACGTCGAGCAATGTTGAGAACGTCGTGGTCTATGCCAGCACCGACAGCACTACGCCCGGCCGCGTGGTATTTGTGGCCATTAATCGTTCTACATCGTCGAAGGTGACGGCGATCAATGGCCTGCCTCTTTCCGGGACGGCATACATCTATCGGATCACCGCCGCTTCGGCTCAGGGGAAAAATCCCGTCGTGCCGGTGTTTGTAGGACAAATGCCGGCGAGTGGTTCGTCATTGACGATCACGCTACCAGCTCTGAGCGTCTCGACCATTGAAGTTCGCTAGCGCGCTTGTCTGTGACAGCGATTGTAGTTTGTGTAGACGTGCCGCATAATGCCTGCATCGCCACGCGACCGAAAAACCGGAAGATGCTGGCAAGGAAGCTCCCGGCACATGCCGCGGTGCCGCAAACTGATGCCCGTCTTGGACGCATTGTCCGCGTACTGACGGATTACTCTACAGTCGTGGTCAGCGGCACTAAGCTGGCGGCCGAGCTGGGCACAACCCGAACCGAGGTGTGGCGCTTGGTCGAGCAATTGCGCGAACTCGGCGTAGCTATCGAAGGCCGCCCCGCTACTGGCTATCGTCTAGAGGCAGTTCCAGATCTGCTGTTGTCCGACATCCTTGCGCCGCTTTTGCGCGGCACAATGTTCGGGCCTCACCTTCACCACTATTTCAAGGTCGGTTCAACCAATACCGCGGCTTTTGACGCCGCGGCCCAAGGTGCGCCGGAAGGCACTGTTTTTCTAACGGAACAGCAAACAACCGGGCGCGGACGTGGGTCGAACAAGTGGTATTCGTCGCAATCTGCGGGCATCTGTTGTTCCGTAGTCCTGCGGCCTGCTTTGCCTCCTTCCGAGGCGCTGATTCTTTCCCTCGCCACGGGACTGGCTGTCCATGCCGCCGTGCAAACCAAAGATCCGCAATTGAAGGTTGACCTTAAGTGGCCCAACGATCTGCTGCTCGACGGGAAGAAATTCTGCGGGATTCTGACGGAGATGAACTCCGAAGCCACGCGGGTTCGCTACATCGTGGTGGGCATCGGAATCAACGTGAACCATGAGAGCTTTCCCGAGGAATTGCAGTCCACAGCGACGTCGCTATACCTGGCCACCGGGCGCAACTGGTCGCGGGTGGATCTCTGCGCTGCTCTGCTAAAATCGCTCGACCGCGAATATCACGCACTGTTGGAGCGCACTGACGCACGCGAATCTGTCTTGCGGCGTTTCCAGGAGCGGTCGTCTTCCGTCCGTGGACAGACGGTTCGCGTGGGCGAGGATGGAGGATTCGAAGGCGTGACCTACGGCCTGGATGCGCGCGGGTTCCTTCGCGTGCATACACCGCAGGGGATCAAAACTGTGTTCAGCGGCAGCGTCAAGGTGCTTTGAGTTTCTATGCTTCTTGTTCTTGATGTCGGGAACACCAACACCGTTCTTGGCGTCTTCGCCAAGGTGGCGAAGTTACATCCCAGCCCGGATGGAGGCGCGGACAGCGGCGTTCGTTACGAACTGTTAGTGGCGAACTGGCGTGTAGCCACGAGCGCGACGCAGACCGTGGATGAGTATGGCGTGCTCTTCCGGAATCTGTTTGCCATGGCCAGCCTCGAGGTCACCGGAGTTCACGGCATTGTGATTTCGTCCGTCGTTCCGCCTTTGGATTCGACGCTTCGGCAGGTTTGCGAGCGGTATTTCAATACCAAGCCGTTGTTCGTCGAGCCGGGCGTCAAGACGGGAATGCCCGTCCTTTACGAAAACCCCTCGGAAGTAGGCGCTGACCGCATTGTGAATTCAGTGGCCGCCTTCGAAAAATATCGCGGGCCGTGCATTGTGGTGGATTTCGGAACGGCTACAACCTTCGATTGTGTCTCTCCCAAGGGAGAATACATGGGCGGCGTGATCTGTCCGGGTATTGGCATTTCCGCCGAAGCCTTGTTCGAGCGCACCGCCCGGCTGCCGCGCGTCGACATCCGCAAACCCGCTCGTGTAATCGGGGTGAATACCGTGGGGAGTCTCCAGTCCGGCCTTTACTATGGGTATCTCTCACTGGTGGACGGTATTCTGGACCTGCTGATTCCAGAACTGGGAGACGACACAAAAGTGGTCGCGACCGGAGGGCTGGCGTCGCTGATTGGGACAGCGTCGAGGCACATCAAACACGTAGACGAATTTCTTACGCTCAATGGGCTGCGGATTATCTGGGAGCGAAACGCGAACACCAAAGCGAAGCCCATACGTGAGACGGTAGTGAAAGCCGAGCGCGCTGCAGCGCAAGCGGAACCCACTCCACCCTCGAAACCATGGCCCAGCGGAAAAGCCCGCTCCCGCTGAGATGTCCGTGCAAAACTACTTCAACTATTTCACCGAGATCGAGGAGCATTTTCAGCGGCGCCGGGGCGGAATCCTGCTCCTTTCTACGCTCGACTGGGCGCTGATCGAGACCTGGAAAGAGGCCGGCCTTCCGCTTGAGGCCGTGCTGCGCGGCATCGACGCGGCTTTTGACCGCTATGAGAAACGGCCCACTCCCCGCAAGGTGAATAGCCTTGCCTATTGCGCGCAGGAGGTATTGGCGGCCGCCGAAGAAATGAAAGAAGCCGCCGTGGGCGTGGCCGCTGTCGAGGGAAAATGCAAACCGAGCAGCGGATTTGAGCAGGCCGAGATCGTGGCATTCCTTCGCCGTAATGCCGACCAACTGGAGAAATCGCAACTGCCGCAACAGAAAGGAATCTCCGTACAGGACCTAGCCAGGCAAACCGCCGGAACCTTGCGCGAGCTCGCAAGCGGGATCGAGAACTCGAAGACCGCCCCACTGGAAGATCTGGAACGGCGCCTCAGCGTTTTGGAAGAAAAGCTGCTTTCCGCACTGGTGACGGCAACTCCCGATGAGGAAATCGTCAGCGTGCGCGCGGATGCCGACCGTGAGCTTGTGCCCTACCGCCGCAAGATGACGGCTCCACAGATTGAGCAACTGCAAAAGCAGTATGTCCACAAACGTCTGCTCGAGAAACACGGCCTGCCGCGGCTGAGTTTGTTCTACATGTAGGCAGTGAAGGACTGGTGCGACACCGGCCAGCAACGCTATGCAGCTCACCATCGAGAAACTCGTCTATGGCGGCGACGGTCTGGCACGGCTGGCCGCTGACGAGCACGGCCACGGTAAAGCCGTATTCGTTCCCTTTGTCTTGCCCGGCGAGCAAGTCGAAGCTGAAATCATCGAAGATAAAACCGGCTTCAGCCGCGCGCGCTCCGAGAGTATCCTGTCGCCATCAGAACGGAGGACCAGGCCGCTCTGCCCGTATTTTCAAAGTTGTGGTGGCTGTCACTATCAACACGCGGGCTACGAATATCAGCTCGAAAACAAGGCGCTGATTCTCAAGGAGAACCTCCGCCGTATCGCCAAGCTGGAACTGGATCGCGAACTGAAAGTTCATCCCTCCCCACCCTGGAACTACCGCAATCGTACTCGCTTGAAGATCCAGGCGGAGCCAGCCTTTGCCGTCGGCTACTACAAGTTTGGGTCTCATGAACTGCTGCCGGTGCAGGAGTGTCCGATCAGCTCTCCGTTGATCAATCGAGCGATTGGTGCTTTGTGGCAAATGAACCGTGCTGTAAGTGGCCTGCGCCAGATTGAACTCTTCTCCGATGCCGAAGATACGCAGGCGCTGGTCGAACTCGATTGCATTCCGGAAGCTCAGGTATCCGAGGTCGAACAGTGGGCGCGGGAGTTTCAGCGGACTTTGCCGGAGATCGCAGGTGTGGGAATCTTCCGGGCCCTGGCCACTCGCGCTACGACTGAGCCCAAACGCATCGCAGCGATTGGTGCCGAAAGTCTTAGGTACAAGACGGCATCTGTTTCCTTCCGCGTCAGCGCTGGTGCTTTTTTCCAGGTAAACCGCCATTTGATCGAAGGCTTGGTGGATTTGGTGACCCACGGTCGCTCCGGAACGCTCGCGCTGGATCTGTACGCCGGGGTTGGACTGTTTTCCACCATGCTTGCCCGGAGTTTTGCACAGGTGGTGGCGGTGGAATCGTCACCGATTTCGCATTCTGATCTTCTCTACAATTCCCCTCCGAATGTGAAGGCTTTGCGCGTTACCACTGAGCAGTACCTGGAGAAAGCGGCTGGCAAACTCAGGCCGGATTTCGTCGTGGTCGATCCGCCCCGTAGCGGGCTGGGTGCGCGTGTGCTTCGACAGCTACTCGATCTGGGGACGCCGAGAATTACGTACGTGTCCTGTGATCCGGCAACTCTGGCACGCGATCTGCGTGGTCTGCTCGATGGCGGATACAGGATGGAAGAGGCGCACCTGGTGGACCTGTTTCCTCAAACCTACCATCTGGAGAGTGCAGTTCAGCTCGTCCGCTGAAGTCTTCCTTCCTGCGCGGCCGTGAGTGAAGGTCCAACGCTTTCGTTGCCAGCCGGGGGGCGCCAGCCCCTTCTGTGGGCCGCTGCGGCCTACGGGGGCGGGATTCTGTTCGGTTCACAGTTGTGGCGTCCGGCGTCTTGGTGGGCTACATCGACACTCTTCCTCGCCGCAGCTGGCGCTTTCTTTTTGCGCCGGCGAAAACGAACGAGTTACGCGCTCGCTTTAGCTGCGCTGTTCGCGGCGGGCGCTTTGTTGATTCAGATATGCCAACACTCGGTTACTTCAGAAATCCTCACCCTGGCCGACGGCCGCGAGTTGTTCATCACGGGGCATGTGACTCGCGAGGACGACTGGAAGGAGCACGGGCCAAACGAATTGCGACTAGTTCTCGACCTCGAAACTGAAGAGATCGCCACCGAAAATGGGCCTCAAACAGTTCGCGGTGGAACCCGAATAAGTTTCTACGCGAAGAAAACTGGACCAGAGCCTCCGTTGTTTCGCTATGGTCAGCGCTTGCAGTTCCCCGCCAAGCTTTTTCCGCCCAGGAACTTCCGCAATCCGGGAGCTTTTGACTATCGGTCCTATTTATTTGATAAGGGCATCGCAGCCGTCGGTTCCGCCAAGGCAGATAGAGTAATCGTGCTGCCCGGTTTCTTAGGTAGCCGTTTGGAAGCTTGGCGGGTTAAAGTGCATCGCAGCATCATCGCGAAGATTCATGCGCTGTGGCCGCCGCGGGAAGCCGCTCTTGTGGACGCCATGGTCGTGGGAGAGGATGCATTTATCACGCGCGATCTGCGGACGCAATTTCAGCGCACCGGCACCTATCACGTGCTGGTGGTTTCCGGGATGAATGTCGGCATCCTCGCTTTTGCCATGTTCTGGGCATTGCGGCGGCTGCGGGTGAGCGAAATCGTCTCCAGTGTAGCGACCGTGATGCTGGGCATCGCCTACGCGTTCCTCACGGACGTGGGCGCTCCCATCTGGCGAGCCACTCTGATGTTGGCGTTGTACCTTGGTGTTCGCCTGCTCTATCGCGACCGGTCGATGCTAAACGCAATTGGCGCGGCGGCGTTGGGCCTGTTGATGATCCATCCGGACGCCTTGGTCGGCGCCAGCTTCCAGCTCACATTTCTGTGTGTTTTGCTAATTGCGGCCGTCGGCGTGCCTTTGCTGGAACGAACCTCGCAACCCTTTCTCAGCGGCATACGGAATCTGGCGTCTACAGGTTACGACTTCTCGCTGCCCCCAGGCGTGGTGCAGCTCCGGCTTGACTTACGCCTGATGGCGCAACGGCTCGCGCTGCTGTTGGGTACTCGGCTCCCGCTGAAACTCATTGGCGGTGGCGTTCGGTTTGTGCTGGGCACCTTCGAGTTGCTGGTGATTTCCGCAGTGATGCAAGTGGGACTGGCCTTACCAATGGTCTACTACTTTCACCGCGCGACGGTGGTCGGGCTGCCTGCCAATATTCTGGTGGTGCCGCTGACGGAGATCATGATGCCGGCTGCGGTTCTGGCCGTTGCGATAGGGTATGTGTCATTAACGCTGGCCAAGGTGCCGGCGTTCCTGGCCGGTGCCGCGCTGGAAGCCATTACTGGCGGTTTGCGATGGCTGGGCGGGATGCGCCTCGCTGACACCCGCGCGGCCACGCCGGGAACTATCGCGATCGTCGCAACCCTTCTCGCGCTGATCCTGGCTATGGTTCTGGCCCGTCGCAAGCGAGCCTTGGCGGCTGGGGGACTTATCGCCCTTGCCGCCTGCGCACTGTGGGTTTGTTTGGTGCTGCCGCGACCTCAGGTGCAGCGCGGGACACTCGAAGTCACAGCCCTTGATGTAGGACAGGGAGATTCCTTATTGATCGTCACTCCCGAAAGCCGCACCCTGTTGGTAGATTCGGGCGGAATGCCGCTCTGGACGCATTCGCAGTTCGACACGGGCGAGCAGGTTGTGGCTCCGTATTTGTGGTCGCGCGGTATCAGCCGTCTGGATGCCGTCGCGGTCACCCACCCTCACGCTGACCACATGGGAGGGATGGCCTCCATACTCGCCGACTTCAAGCCTCAGGAACTATGGATCGGCTTCGGCGCTTCCAACCGGGAGATGGACCGGTTGCTTCAAGAAGCAGAGAGGCGAAGGACCCCAGTCGTTATTCGACAAGCGGGCGACAGCTTCGAGTTTGGCGGTGTCACGATACGTGTTCTGGCGCCGGCAAACTCCCTCGGCAGCCAGACGCACCGCCAGAACGATGACACTCTGGTAATGAAGCTGACCTACCGGCAGACTTCGGCGCTTCTGGAAGGTGACGCGGAGAAGCCAACGGAACGGTTAATCGCGCAGGAACATCCGGAGGCAGACCTGCTCAAGGTCGCGCATCATGGCAGCGCCAGTTCCACCAGTCTGGACTTGCTCGCGGCAGTGCGGCCGCGTTTTGCACTCATCTCCGTAGGCGCGAACAACGTCTATGGACACCCTCGCATAGAAGTTTTGCAGCGGCTGACCGACTTTCGAGTGGCCACCTATCGCACGGATTTGCAGGGAGCCGTCACGTTCTATTTGGACGGCAAGACAGTTAGCGCTCGGACGGCGGCTCTTCGGTAAACTCTACTGAGGCGTCCTCCGGCAATGCTTCTTGCCGATGGGATTCGATGACCTTGCGGGCTTCCTCGGCGTCTTCTTCGCGCACCAGAATCACCGTACCACCGACCCCAGGCAGAATGTCCTGGGGCGCGTCGAGAGAGGTGATATCAGCATCGATGCCGGCGGACTCGAGCAACCCGCGAACCACCATGGCTTCTGATTCCTGTTCGGTGTCGAAGACCCTAACCAGCTTCTCGTTCGGGTTCGGCCTCGTTTGATCTACCATGGTTCCTCCCCGCATCGCGATTTCGTGAGAAGCAGAGAACTGCTACCCTGCTTGTGATTGTAACTCCCCTCCCCGGTGACGGGGGTCACACCAGGGCATGAGTCACTTGCGTATTCTGACGGAGGTTCCGCGGCCAGGAGTCAACACCCTGCGGAACCGGAAAATGAGGTTGCATGAGAGTTGTTTCCCGGTTGGCGGTCGTGGGATTGCTGTCAGCAAGCGTGGGATGTTCGGGCGATGGCGGCTCTGAACCGGGCACGATGGCGCGCTTTTTCGCCGCCCTGCGCGTGCGCTTCACCAGCGGCAAGGCGGAACTGCAACGCTCACTTGAAGCCAAGAAAGCGGCAAAGAGCTTTCGCATGAAAGTCAATCTCACCCTGCATCCGGGCAGCGCCATGGTCACCGAGGTGGAGGTTTCGTGTCCGGATCGTGAGCGCATCACTACGCACATTGGTAGTCAGAGCTACCAGACTGTGCGCGTGGGCAGCGATGGCTATATTCAGGAGCCGGGCCAACCCTGGATCAAACAGCAGATCCTCCCAGAGGCGTACCCCTGCGGCGAAAATCCGGGCGCGCCATCTCCTTGGGCGATGATCAATGAAGGGCGAGACATGAGCACCGTGATTGCAAGCATGACCCGCAATCCGCGCGCGCCCATCACCATTAACGCCGCGTCTCTGAGCGTGGTCAGCGGGAATACGTGCCAACCTTGGGTCGTCTCCATGCAGCATCCTGCAGGCGGCGCGGGAAAGGGAATGGTGTACACCCTCTGCCTCGACCCCCAGAGCCGCTTGCCAGTCCAATTGGTACTGGGAAGTGGTGGCATGGTAGTCACTTATTCGGATTGGAACGAGCCGCTTCAGATCGACGTTCCCACCGAAGCAAAGATGGCGACGGAAACCACCAAAGCCCACTGATCTCTTTTTCGGCCGAAGCTTTGTCTTTCGTTTCCAGGTAACCGAAGCCCAGCACCATCGGGGGATTGCGCTCCTCCGGCACAACCGCGACAATAGCAGTCAATAGGAATGGCGCAACGCTGACCTTCTGCCGCACATCGAATAACCAGAGAAAGCCGCGTTGCTTGAGAAACAACTGCCAGTCAGGGGACCCATGGAGAATCCGCAGCAGGCAGAGCCGCCCGTGAACCCGGGCGAAGTTTTAGAGGAAGCGCGCAAGATCCGCCGGCTGCAAGTCATGATCGGCATGGTCATGTCCGTCATCAGCCAGGATCCCAACCTTACCCTGGAAGAGGCTTCCGAGCTCGTGGCGGGCGCGAAGCGCGCCGCTCTAGCCATGTTCCCCGACAAAGAGCTGGCTTACGATCTGCTCTACAAACCCCGTTTGCAACGTCTGATGAACGAAAGATTCCGCTTGCAATAGCTTTTCGATATCTGTTGTTATCCAACCCAAAGCAATTTAACTACAAGCGCGCCCACCATCAGGACAGCGCCGACGGCGGCGTTGTACTCGCGATGTTTCCAGTAGAGGCTCCAGGAGAACGCACCGTCGTTCTTTCCCGAGCTACTGAAGCGCGGCAGCAGTCGCGGCACTTCTTGAGAATAAGTTTCAAATTCGGGGAACCGGTCGCGTAAGAACGTTTCTTCGGCTCGGATCACCGGAACGTAAACTGCGACGTAGAGAACCGCAGCCACTGCTGCCACCCACCAACTTCGTGCCGCGAGCGCAAATCCCACCGCTAAAATCAGCGAACCGAGATAAAGTGGATTTCGCGTGTACGCATAAGGCCCGCTGGTGGTGAGTTGCTGATTTTTCCGTACGTGACCGGAAGAAACTGCGCGGATTACGAGTCCCACGATCGCGAGGGCCGCGCCGACGAAAATGGACCTGACGGTGGGCCTCGCCAGCCAAAGATAAAGCCCCGCGAAGACGAAGCCCAGTGGCACTCGAATGCGGCGCGCGATGCCTGACCAGCTAGTCACGGAAATTCCTCAATAGCTTCCGGGAGGCCGTCACCACGTCATCCACGGTGATCTGCAGCAGGCCTTCCTCGGGTTCTGAGCGGCGGGCGTGGGACGTGATGCTCGAAGGGCTGCGCAACACGATGCTGTCTGTGCCGAATGGCCCATTGCGCGCAGGATTTGTTGGGCCAAAAATCGCCACTACCGGGATGCCAAGGGCGGCCGCCAGATGCGTTGGGCCGGTATCTCCCCCGATGAACAACCGGGCGCGCCGGGTAAGCGCGATGAGGTCGGCGATGGAGCAGAAAATTGCCTCTGCTGCCCCGTCGCTCGCCTGTCTCACGGAGAGTGCCAGCACTTCCTCGCCGGGCCCGAAGTTGATCAGAGCTTTCAACCCGTGGCGGGCCAACTGCACAGCAACGTCGGCGTAGCGCTGCGTGGGCCAGCGCTTGGCGCCCCAGCCCGCTCCGGGATTCAGCAAAGCAAAGCTCTCGATACCGCGTTCACGGAGCCAGAACTCAATCTTTTGCTCCGCACATTCGTCATGCGGGAGTGTTACACGCGGCAGAGCCAGTTGCTGCTTTGCCACCGCTTCTGCGAGCGAGAGATTCCTTTCGATGATATGAAGACCGCGGGTCATCACTTGGCGTGTGTACATCATGCTGGCGATGCTCTCCCACGGCTGTGCCATCCCATACACGGACGACGCTCCCGACCACTTCGCAATCAGGGCCGAACGGACTGCTCCCTGGAAGTCGATCGCAACTTCATAACGGGGAGCGCGGAGTTCGCTTAGCCCGGCAGCAATTTGCTCCCAGGTCTGACTGGAAAGCAAAGACGACCGCCAGCGGAAGGTATTCAACGTGTGAACTTTTTCCACCAACGGGCGTTGCGGAGACAATGGCCCCAAGCGCGGGCAGCGCAGCGCACACAGTAGTTCGGCCCAGCGCTCCTCAATCACCCATCCCAGGGTTGCGTCCGGAAAGGCTTGCCGCAGCGCGGCTGCTGCAGGCAGTGTATGGATGACGTCGCCCATGGAACCTAGGCGAACAATCAGCAACCGCGAAGTGGAAACTGAATTCACGATTCGGGATCGGCGCCGCACCCTTTCAAGAGCGATGCTGAGTGAGTCGCGAACGGATGATATCCGTGGCTGAATGATCTTTGGGGTCCCCTACAATTTCCACCCGGCCACCGCACTCCATTAACACGTCGCGCTCGGGCACCGAACTGGCAGTATAGTCCGTGCCCTTGGCCTGAACGTCCGGCCGGATTTCGCGTATCAAAGCCCGGACGTCGGCTTCGGGAAAAATCACGACCGCATCCACATCGGCGAAGGCGGCGAGTATCTCCGCCCGTTCATCGGCCGGCATGATGGGGCGGCCTTCGCCTTTCAAAGCGCGCACCGAGTCGTCGGAATTGACGGCAACTACTAGCCGTCCACCCAGTTGCTTTGCGGCGTGCAAATACCTGACGTGGCCTACATGCAGCAGATCGAAGCAGCCGTTCGCCAGTGTGATGGACTCGCCCTGGCGCCGCCAGTCAGCAACATGTTGCCTGAGCTGCTCACGGCTCACAATCTTGTTGTTCTGCGGTGTGCTCAATGGGGTCTCGTCGCCGGCGGCGCCTGATCAAGGGCGCGCAGCAACTCCTGATGCGAAACCGTCGCGGTGCCACGCTTCATCACCACAATGCCGCCAGCGTAGTTGGCGAGGTGCGCCGCCTCCTCCACGCTGGCACCTGCTGCTAAAGCTGCCGTGAAAGTGGCAATCACCGTATCCCCGGCGCCGGTCACGTCGGTGACCTGGTCAGAACCGAAGATCGGAATGTCCACAGGCTTGTGTTTGCCGGAAAAGGCCACCATGCCGTCGCGCCCGCGAGTAATCACCAACGATTGCAGGTTCATCTTCGTCATCACCTGCTTGGCTGCAGCGCATAGCTTCGTCCAATCCGAACCGATGCGCATGCGGAGTGCTTCTTCCACTTCCGGCTCGTTAGGGGTTGCCGCTGTCACACCAGAATACTCAAGTATGCGGTAGCGTGAATCGAGCACCACGGGCACGCGGTCGAGGCGTCCGCGCTCGCGAATCGCTTCCAGTATTGCTGGCGCGGCTGCGCCATAACCGTAATCGGACATCAACAAGGCGTCGGAAGCACGAACGTACTGCCGCGCAGCCAGCACGATCTCGCGCCTTATATGACCGTTGGGTTCGGCGGCCGGCTCGCGATCCACACGGACTACCTGTTGCCGCCATGTGTGCGTCATTCCCGCAAGGATGCGCGTCTTGGTTACGGTAGTGTAGGTCTTTTCGCTGAGGACGCCGCTCACGGGAATGCGCTTGTGGCGAAATTCTTTGAGCAGCAAGCGGCCTGCTTCGTCATCGCCGACCACTCCGACCGGAAGTACGTTTACCCGAAGGTCGGCGAGGTTATTGATGGCGTTTGCCCCCCCGCCGGGCACGATCGCGCGCTCACGGTGCTTAAGGATAAGCACCGGAGCCTCCCGGGAAACGCGAGAGATTTCTCCAAAGACAAATTCGTCCGCGACGAGGTCTCCCACTACCGTAACCGTCACGTTAAGAAACGACTCAACGATCTTCCGAAGCCGTTCGGTCTCTTTGGAATGCTTGGTCATCGATCAGCCAAATTCTCTCACGTCCGGCTTTTCCGCTCTTCCTACCACTCGCAACATGGTATCCACTGCGTTATCTGCTTCCAGCAACTCCATTTTGACCGGGACGACCGCCAGCGGCTGAAGCGCCGAAAGGTGGGTGCCCAGGTTGATGGCATCTTTCTCCGTAGTCACGAATCCGCTTGCCTGACTCCTCTGACGCAGACTTTGGAGATCCCGGATGTCCTGCTCGGTGTAAGTATGGTGGTCGCGGAAGAACGCTTCCGCCGCGGGCTCGATTCCGGCACTACGCAACTGCAGCAAGAAATTCTGTGGCCGCGCAATTCCGCAGAACACAACGGGCTGAGGTGGAACGCTATCCAGCACGATACCCCGGCGTACGCGCCAAATCAGCTTCCCATCAAGCGGAAATGCCGCCACTGAGGCGCCGCTGGTCAGTACGATTGCATCGGCCCGCCGCAAGGCTTGCACAGACTCGCGCAAACGTCCTGCCGGCAGCAAACGGTCACGCCCGTCTTCCGGGGTCACCAGCACGATGTCGAAATCGCGAGCCAAAGCGCGATGCTGAAAGCCGTCATCCAGCAGATGCAGTTTCACCCCAAACTGCTTTTCAGCCAGCACGCCCGCTTCGTATCGGTCTTCGCCAACAACTACCGGGACCCCTAATCGGCGCGCTAGCAACAACGGTTCATCGCCGAATTCCTTGGCCGTGCCTGCCGGGTCCACGACGGCCGAACCCGTTGTCCTGCGCCTGTATCCACGAGACAGAATGTCGAACATCACCCCCCGGGTTTTCAATAACTCGCCCAAAAGCATAACAAACGGCGTCTTCCCCGAGCCTCCGACCGAGAGATTGCCGATGCTGACCACCGGTCCTTCCAATCTGCGGGTGCGCAGCAGACCGTGATCGTAGAGCGCGTTAAGTACTCCTACGCCAAGGCCGAAGATAGAAGACACTGGATTCATGGTTGACTGACAGCTGGGGCATTCTCGTCTGAGGAGACTGACCCTCGGTGCTCGCTACCACTCCCACGAGTCCTGAGAAGCTCTTCCAGCGCGTCGGCCGTTTTCCGGGTGGCGCCTGCCTGGGCATGCATAGTCTCCGCCGCACGCCGACCAAGGGCAATCCGCTCGGCCTCGTTCGAAATTAGCTCCATCAGAACCAGGGGGAACTCCGCCGGCCCTGCGACTCGTACGGCGTCGTGCTTCTTAAATAGTTCGATCATGTCGCGGAAATTTTCCGTGTGATTGCCTACGACAATGGCAATCCCATGGCGCGCCGGCTCAATGATGTTGTGTCCACCCAGCGGCACCAGACTTCCCCCGACAAAGGCAACGTCGGCCAACGAATAAACTGAGGCCAACTCGCCGATGCTATCCAGCAACAACACTCCGCCAGCGACAGGCTCGCCGCTCCAAAGAGAACGCCGCCAGAAGTGCGTACCGAATGTTTCCATCAGGTGAGCGACTTCGCCGAACCGTTCCGGATGGCGTGGCGCGAGAATCATGACCGCTTGCGGATGGCTGGCCAGAACATTGCGGAAAGCATGCAACAACAATGGCTCTTCGTCGCGAACCGTGCTGCCACAAACGATGATGGGTCCGGCCCCTGACCTCTGAAGCTCCGCTTGCAGGCTGGCGACAATCGGTGGCGGGGCTGGCAGCGGCGCGTCGAACTTCAGGTTTCCAGTTACACGCATGCGTTCGGACGGTGCGCCGATCTCCATCAAGCGATTCCGATCCTCGTCAGTCTGGGCAAGGAAGAGGTTCACATTCTGCAGCACTCGCGCCAGCAATCCGTGGAAGCGCCGGTAACCGGGCAGCGACCGATCAGAGATTCGCGCATTCACAACGGCAACGCCGGCTCCGCTTTGGCGAGACAGGCGCAGAAAGTTCGGCCAAAATTCAGTTTCGGCCAGCAGCACCAACTCAGGCTGCAACGTTTTCAGATACGGTCGTATGGCAAACCCAAAATCCAGTGGAAAGTAGCAGACGTTTTCTTCCCCGAAGCGCGTACGGGCCAGCCGTTGACCGGTATCCGTCGTCGTGGACACAACCAGCCGATTGCCGGGAAATCTTCGCCGGAGTTCGCCGACCAACTCACCGACGGCCAGGACTTCCCCCACGGATACGGCATGGATCCAGATCGCCGGGCGTTTGTCGCGGCAAAGCCGTTCGGGAACACGGCCCAGCCTTTCGCGCAGCCCGGCGCGATACTTACCGTGTCGCAACGTTTGAAATACCCAGTATGGCAGGCTGAGAAGAAGTCCTAGCGCCAGCAGCGCACTGTAGGCGAGGTACATGTGGGAACAGACATTCTACCTGCTGCGAAAGTGCATAACCATTAAG
>Ga0335070_10000556_pt1 | contig 41770 bp, 29 predicted proteins | sample Lox_Sample_13_FD_206722 | JGI IMG/M metagenome (GOLD analysis project Ga0335070, IMG submission 206722) | Soil microbial communities from Loxahatchee National Wildlife Refuge, Florida, United States - Lox_Sample_1.3 | ecosystem: Environmental > Terrestrial > Soil > Wetlands | place: USA... | reverse complement strand
CGCGCCGGGCTTGCTGCCCTCGAGGATGTAGCGCCCCAGCTTCCGGTAGCGGCGCTCGTCCTCCTCCGGCGGTGAGGTGAAGACGTACGGGGCCTCCTGCTGCACGAGGTCCAGGACGCGCCGGTCGCGCACCACCAGGGCGCCGGCGCCGAAGGGCACGAAGCCCAGCTTGTGCGGATCGACCGTCACCGAGTCGGCCCCGGCCAGCGCCGCGGTGGCCCGGTAGACGCGCTCGGACGGGAAGTAGTGGAAGCCCTCGCGCACCGCCTCGCGCGGGATGAGCTGTCCCTTCCGGTCCCGGAAGAGCGTGGGCAGGTACCCGCCCCAGGCTGCGTCGACGTGGAGCCAGAAGCCGGGGTGGCGCCGCCGGACCGCGATCAGCTCGTGGATCGAGTCGAGCGTCCCGAACTCGGTGGTGCCGTATACGCCGACCACCGCCAGCACCGGACGGCGGTCCTTCCGGAGCGCGTCGAGGGCCGGCTCGAGCTCGGCGCCGTCGAGCCGGGCCTGCTTCACCGGCACCTCGATCAGGTTCGCCCCGCCGAGCCCGAGCAGGCTCATCGCCTTGTGCCAGGAGTAGTGTGCGGTCGCGGGCACCACCACCGCCATCCGCTCCACCGAGGGATGCCGCGCGGCGAAGGCGGCGAGACCGAGCTCCTCGACCCGCGCGGCGGTGAGCGCCTGGAAGAGCTCGGCGCCACGTGGCTCGCGGGAACAGAAGGCGGACACGCGCCGGGCGAGCACGAGCACGTCGTCCGCGCCGAGCGCGAGCAGCTCGGGGTCGGCGCTGGAGGCCCGCACCGCGACGTCGGGGACCCAGATGCCAGTCGCCTCGCACGCGTCCCGGAGAGCGAGCGGGTAGAGCCGGGCCGAGCGCGCGAGCCAGAGAGCCTCGTCGTTCGCCACGGTGCCGCCGGAGGTGAGGTGTCCCAGGGCGCAGGGCTCCTGGCCCGCGTCGAGGTGAAAGCCGAGCATCCGCGCGAGCTGCCGCCCCACCTCGAGCTCCAGCTGGACGGTGATCGGCGCCACGTCCTCGACGATGTTGTTCGGGTTGTAGAGGGTAGTGACCAGCTGCGCGATGAGTCCGGGCAGGAGGAGGTCGGACACCATGTGCCCGAGGTAGCGCGGGTGGAACGAGGGGATCGACCGCTTCAGCGCGGCGGTCAGCTGGTGAAGCTCGTGCCGCGTGCGGGCCAGCCCGTCGAGGTACGCCCGGGTGTACTGGTCGTGTGTGCCGATGGGCGGCTCGTCCTCGGGATGAAAGTTGCGCCGCCAGTAGACGTGGTCGCGCACCAGCTCGAGGAGCGTCTTCTCGAAGAAGTCGTTGTTCTCCCCGTAGGCGCCGAGGAAGAACGGGGCGAGCGGATCCGTCATGGCGCGACATCGTCGCACTCGTCGCGGCGACTGCAACACGGAGGCTCGACGCACCAGCTCGGCATGGGGGAGGGGCGCAGAGTTTGCGTGGTCCGGCCCCTCTCGCAGGCTCGCTGCAGGCGTCGAGGCGCTCCCTGCAGCCCTGCATTCGAGGAGCGGCCGCCTCGTAGGTGGCTCCGGGCGCCCAGCATTCGATGGAGGACCCATGCTTCGAGCCGTTGCCCTCGCCGTGCTCTGCGCGGTTCCCTCTTCAGCCCTCGCCGACTCGACCGCGGCCGGAACGCTGGCCCTCCCCGCGGACTCCCCCCGCTGGGAGCTGGATGGTGAGGCCAGGGTCACCGACCATCAGGGGCGGAAGTCGCTCCTTCTCGACGGCGGAGCCGCCACCGTGAAGGACCTGGTGATGCGCGACGGAGTGATCGACGTCGACGTCTCCACACCAGCCGCCCGCGGGTTCTTTGGGATCCAGTTCCGGGTGGCCGGCGACGGGGCCACCGGCGAGTGGGTCTACCTCCGCCAGCACAAGTCAGGGCTGCCGGACGCCATCCAGTACACGCCGGTCCTGGGCACCGGGCTGAACTGGCAGCTCTACAACGGTCCGGGCTTCACCGGGGCGATCGACATCCCGAAGGACGTCTGGTTCCACCTTCGTCTGGAGGTGGTGGGTGCCCAGGCGAGGCTCTTCGTGAAGGACATGGAGAAGCCCGCGCTGGTGATGAACGACCTGAAGAGCGGTCTCCAGGAGGGACAGGTCGCGCTGGCCGTCCTGACCGGCGAGACCCACTTCTCCAACTTCCAGATCCGGCAGACCCCCGACGCTCCCTGGGAGCGACACCTGCCGCCGATGCGGCCGGAGGCTCTCGTCCGCTGGAGCATCTCGCCGGCCTACCCCGCGCTGGAGCGCGATCTGGAGCGAGCCCCCGCGGCCCCGGAGCTCGCCGCGATTCGCTGGCAGGAGGTGGAGGCGGAGCCGCCGGGACTGGTCCCCCTGTCCCGGTACCGCACCGCCCCCCACCCGAGGGTCAGCTTCCAGTCGGACTTCTCCAAGCGGCTCGAGCCGCAGCCTGGCATGCAGGTCATCTATGCCCGGACGACCATCGTCTCGGACCGTGCGCAGGTGAGGAGGCTCGCCATCGGCTACAGCGACGACGTCAGCGTGTTCCTCAACGGGAAGATCCTCTACCGGGGACGGAGCGCGCAGGCCTTCCGCGATCCAGGGTTCCTCGGCATCGTGAACCCCGAGAACGACGCGGTCTACCTGCCGCTGAAGAAGGGAAAGAACGAGCTGCTGCTGGCAGTGAGCGAGCTCGGCGGGGGGTGGGGCTTCATCTGCCAGCTGGGTCCGTCGCAGGCGCCAGCCTCCGCGGGAACCACCGCCCGGGGCAGCGGAGCCCGAGGGGCTCGCACGGTGAGATGAGGTCTACCCCAGCAGCCAGACGTTGAACGAGGCGCCGGCGGGGATGGGCGCCACGTCCAGGTTGCACACCGCCCATTGCCCGCCCGAGAAGCAAGCGCCCACCAGATGGTCGTTGTAGACGCCGGGAACGGCCACCTGTGTCACCATGATCTTCGCCCCGGGGCGGCCGTCGATGCGCGGGTCGGCAATCACGAGCCGCGAGGTTTGCGCGGTCGCGGTCTTGACGAAGAAGGACTGCTGCGCGCCGGATTCGATGACGACGTTGAAGCCCGCGCCCAGGATGATTCCGTGGTCGCTGGGGGGATGGAGATTGACGATGGCCCACTGCCCTCGAGTCGAATCGTATTTGACGGCGACGTTGTAGGGGTTTGGCCGGCCGGGGACGGTGCTGAGGTTCTGCGTCACCCAGACGAGCGCATTGGGATTGTTGTTGGTGTACTGGTTGTCGATATAGGCGGTGTCGTTCACGGCATAGTTCCCGCTCTGGCCGGCGACGAGCTGGATCACGTTCGAGGCTTTCGCGCGGGTGTAGATGCTGAAGCCGGTGCCATAGGGCATCGGCTTGTGGTCTTCGTTGAAGATGGCCCAGTCAGGGTGCCCGTTGTTGCTCTGCCCGGCGTCGAACATGACGCCGATCGGATGGCCGTCGATGACCGGAGAGCCTGGCGTCCACGTCGGGCTGACGAAGTAGATGGCCTTGGGATCGGAGTCGTGGATGTCGAGGTAGACACGGTCGGACACGGTGTTGCCGGTGTTCGTCGACTCGAAGTACACCGCGGTCGTGGAGAGCGCCGCGCTCGCGGTCTCGTGCTCCTCCAGCGCCGGCGCGGGTCCGCCGCAGGCCGCGCCCAAGGAGAGAGCGGTGAGGATCGTCGACTTCGCCATGAGCCATTCGATTCGATTTCGCGGTCGCATCTGGTCTCGCTCCTTGTGGGTGCCTTCCGGGAGAAGGACGTCGGTGGCGCCGAAGTTGCTCACCCGCCCACAGACATCGACGGCCGCGGCAGCCTTCATCCGCGAATGACGGCCAACGTCCACGGCCACCTCTCAGCGACTCCCTGCGGGCCGAGATGGACCGGTTGCGATGTCCTCGCGACCAGAGGGCTCCGGAGCTGCCGCGGGGCGAGGGCCGTGCGGCCCCTGTGCTTACCCCGGCCGAAGGAGGCCTCGGTCGCGCGCGAGGCTGAGGCGCACTCCGTAACCGCCACCGTTCATGCTTTCCGAAGCGAGGAGTACGGGACTTGAACCCGTGACCTCCGGCGTGACAGGCCGGCGTTCTAACCAGCTGAACTAACTCCCCAGTACGACGTCAGTGTCTTCGATGGGCGGAACAGGGATCGAACCTGTGACCCTCGCCTTGTAAGGGCGATGCTCTACCGCTGAGCTATCCACCCGGTCCCGGCGCCGCACCCCGACGACGACGGGCTTCTACGGTCCCGGTTCCAGCTGTGTCAAGGACGACGCTCGCGAACTGTGCCTCCTCCGTGCCCGCTCGCTCGGAGGAGTCTACACCCCTGGAGAGGCCACCATGGACCCACGCACCGCCGCCGCGCGCTTCAGAGAACTTCACCACGGCACGAAGCCGCTCCTGCTCCCCAACGCCTGGGATGCGGGCAGCGCCCGCATCATCGAGTCCTGTGGTGCAGAGGCCGTCGCCACCACCAGCGCCGGCCTGGCCTGGTCCCGCGGCTACGCCGACGGGGGCGCGCTGCCGGTCTCCGTCCTGCTCACCGCCGTCTCGGAGATCGCCCGGGTCGTCTCGGTGCCGCTGAGCGTCGACATGGAGGCGGGCTACGCCTCCGATCCAGCAGCCATCGCCGAGAACGCCTTCGCCCTCGCCAGCACCGGCGCGGTGGGCGTCAACCTCGAGGACGGGACGGACCGGCCGGAGGTCCTCTGCGAACGGATCGCGGCCGCCAAGCGCGGCGCCGCCCGCGCTGGGGTCGATCTCTTCGTCAACGCCCGGACCGACGTCTACCTCAGGGCCCTCGCTCCACCCGAGCGCGCCGTCGAGGAGGCGATCTCCCGGGGTCTCGAGTACCGCGAGGCCGGAGCCGACGGCCTGTTCGTGCCCGCAATCGTCGACCCCGCGTCCATCCGCCAGGTGGTAGCCGGGGTCCCGCTCCCGCTCAACGTCCTGGTGTGGGCGCGGCTCCCGGCGGTGTCCGAGCTGGGCAAGCTCGGCGTCCGGCGGGTGAGCGCCGGCTCTGGAATCGCCAGCGCGGTGCACGGCCTCACGAGGCGCGCAGCGCGGCAGTTCCTCGAGGGCAAGAGCTACGAGACGATCTTCGAGGGTGCGGTGCCGTACCCGGAGCTCAACGCACTCTTCGCGGAACGGCGATGAGCCGGAAGGACCTCCCGCTCCGTCCGGTCGGTCACGTGGTGTCCGAGCTTCGCGCCCCGGACGGGTGGATCGAGCTCGTCCCCGACGGCGTCTGAACCCGCCGTCGCGCCCCTCGCCAGCCCCGGGTCGTTCCTGCTACGTCCACCGGCCGTGAACGATCGGATTCTCCGCGCCGCGCGCCGGCAGCCCGTGGACGTGACCCCGGTGTGGATCATGCGCCAGGCCGGGCGCTACCTGCCCGAGTACCGCGCCATCCGCGAGAAGATCGAGTTCCTCCCGCTCTGCAAGACGCCGGACCTCGCCGCCGAGGTGACGGTCCAGCCCGTCCGCCGGCTCGGCGTCGACGCGGCGATCATCTTCTCCGACATCCTCATCCCCACCGAGGCGATGGGGATGGAGCTCGAGCTCGGTGACCGCGGGCCGCACTTCCCCTCGCCGCTGCGGACCGCTGCGGACATCGAGAAGCTGGTGGTGCCGGACCCGGTGGAGAGGACCGGCTTCGTGGCCGAGGCGATCCGCCGGACGCGTGCGGCGCTGCACGACGCGGTGCCGGTCATCGGCTTCGCCGGCGCGCCGTTCACCCTCGCCGCCTACATGGTCGAGGGCGGCGGCTCGAAGAGCTTCATCCTCATCAAGCGCCTCCTCTTCGAGCAGCCGAAGGTGGCCCACGCGCTGTTCGACCGGCTCACCCGCACGCTCATCCCCTACCTCGAGATGCAGGTGGAGGCCGGCGCGCGCATCGTCCAGATCTTCGACAGCTGGGGCGGCGAGCTGAGCCCACACGACTTCGAAGCCTTCTCGCTCCCCTACTTGAAAACCATGGTGCAGGCACTCCAGGCGAAGGGCGTGCCGGTCATCGTCTTCGGCACCGCGATGTCCACCCATCTCCCGCTGCTCCGGAAGACCGGCGCCGAGGTGCTCGGCTGTGACTGGCGCATCGAGATCGATCAGGCGCGCGTGCTCGCCGGGCCGGACGTGGCGCTCCAGGGCAACCTCGATCCCCTCGCCCTGTTCCTCCCGCCCGCCGAGCTCGACCAGCGCGTGGCCGACATCCTCCGGCGCGCCGGCCCGGTGGGGCACATCTTCAACCTCGGCCACGGCATCCTGCCCCCCACGTCACCCGACGCCACGAAGCACCTGGTCGAGACGGTGCACCGGCTCGGCTGTCACGTCACCGCGCCTCCGACGCCCTAGCCGCGGGCAGGGCGGACCAGCCCGTCGAGGAAGGTCCGCAGCGCGGCGTCCACCAGCGGCTCCGCCGGCGTCACCGGGAAGCCGGGGCAGGTGAGCTTCAGGCTGACGATGCCGTGCACCACGGCCCAGAGCGTGTCGGCGAGGGCCTGCACGTCGGCCTCTGGCCGAAGACGCCCCGCGTCCCGGAGCTGCTCCAGCGGATCCACCAGCGCCCGGTACGCCCGCTGTCCCGGGTCGTCGCCCGCCGCCTTGAACACCGCGGTGGTGAGCTGCGGGTCCTCCATGAAGATGAGGCGGTAGGTCTCCGGGTTCTCCATCCCGAACCGGACGTAGGCCCGGCCGATCGCCTCGAGCCGGGCAAGCGGGTCGCCGATCGCCTCCGCCGGCGCGAACGCCTCGAGGAGCTTCCGGAACCCCTCGAACGAGAGCTCGCGGGCGATCGCGTCGCGGTTCTCGAAGTACAGGTAGAGCGTCCCCGGCGCGTACTCGATGGCCTCGGCAATCTTCCGGACCGTCAGCGCGCCAAACCCCTCGCGCCGCACGATGTCACGCGCCGCGTCAAGAATGCGTTCCCGGAGCTCGGTCTTCTCCCGCTCCCGCCGTTGAGCCGTTCCCACGGCTGTGTTCTACCGCTTGACACCCGGAACGGCCATCGATAAATGAACCTCGTTCAGTGAACGTCGTTCATTAGCGACCCGAGGTTCAGCGGAGGCGGTCATGGTGGAGCGAATCGGGCTGGTCGGTGCGGCGGGGGCGATGGGGCAGAGCGTGGGTCAGGCGCTGGCCGAGCGGGGCAAGGCGTTCCGGGTCATCGGGCGCTCGGCAGGCGCGCTCGAGGCCAGCTTCGGGGGCATGCCCCGGGTCGAGCGGATGACGTGGGACCCCGAGGACGCCGGCTCGGTCCGTGCGGCCCTGCGCGGGCTCGACACGCTCATCTACCTGGTGGGCGTTCCGTACCATCAGTTCCAGCAGCACCCGGTGGTAATGCGGCAGACCCTCGAAGGCGCCATCGCCGAGGCGATTCAGCGGGTGGTTCTGGTCGGCACCGTGTACCCGTACGGGCTGCCGCGGACCACGCCCGTCACCGAGGCCCACCCGCGCGAGCCGCACACCTTCAAGGGCCGGATGCGGAAGGAGCAGGAGGACCTGCTCCTCGAGGCCGACGCCGCGGGGAAGATCCGCGGGACCATTCTCCGCCTTCCGGACTTCTACGGCCCCGACATCGACAAGAGCTTCCTCCACGGCGCGTTCGTGGCCGCGCTGCAGGGAGGGACAGCGAACATGATCGGCCCCATCGACACCCCGCATGAGTTCATCTACGTGCCGGACGTCGGCCCGGTGCTGCTCGACCTCGCCGACAGGCCGGAGGTCTACGGCCGCTGGTGGCACCTCGGAGGGCCGGGGACCATCACCCAGCGCGAGTTCGCGACCAGGGTCTTCGCCGCGGTGGGAAAGGCGCCGAAGATCCGGGTCGCCGGGAAGGCCACCCTGCGGCTGATGGGGCTCTTCAATCCAATGATGCGCGAGCTGGTGGAGATGAACTATCTCCAGACCAACCCGGTGGTGCTCGACGACTCGGCGATCCAGAAGCTCCTCGGCCCGGTGAAGAAGACCTCGTACGACGAGGGAATCCGCAGGACGCTGGAGGCAATGCGCCCGGCGCCTGCCATGCGTGCTGCCTGAGGTCAGAGCTCAGCGGAGCCCGAACCCCGGGACCTTGAAGCAGAGGTCACTCGACGGGGGAGGCGGCACTCGACCGGCAGTTTGACTGAGGAGTCAATCTCTGGTGGAACGCCGCGTCATGGCGCAACTGGTCGGTCAACCCGGCACGTCGCGCGCCGTCGTGGTGAAGGGGCTCCGCACTCCCTTCGTCAAGGCGGGCGGCGTCTTCGGCTCTCTCACCTCGCTGGACCTGGGAGCGGCGGTCGTCCGCGAGCTCGTCGAGCGCGCGGACATCGACCCGGCGGAGATCGACCAGATCGTCTTCGGCCAGGCCATCCCCACGCTCCTCGCCCCCAGCATCGCCCGCGAGGTGGGGCTCGCCTCGGCGCTCCCTCGCGGCCTGGAGGCCCACACCGTGAGCCGCGCCTGCGCCACCTCCATCCAGGCCTTCACCGACGTGGCCTCGGCGATGGCCGTCGGGGTGAGCCAGGTGGCCATCGCCGGCGGCACCGAGTCGATGAGCGACGTGCCGATCTTCACCAGCCGGCCGCTCTCCCGCGCCCTGGTCAAGGCCAGCCGTGCCCGCTCCATTCCCGAGCGCCTCCGCGCCTTCGCCGGTGTCCACCCGAAGGACCTGGTCCCCGTCCCGCCGGCCATCGCCGAGTACTCCACCGGCCTCACCATGGGGCAGAGCGCGGAGAAGATGGCCAAGGAGAACGGCATCTCTCGCAGCTGGCAGGACGAGATTGCCCTCGCCTCGCACCAGCGCGCGGCCGCCGCCTGGAAGGCCGGGGTGTTCGACGCCCAGGTGATGCACCTGCCCGTTCCGCCGGCGTACACCACCACCGGGACGACGGACGACCTCATCCGGCCCGACACCTCGCTCGAGGCGCTCGCCAAGCTGAAGCCGGTCTTCGACAAGGCGCACGGCTCGGTGACTGCCGGGAACAGCTCGCCCCTGACCGACGGCGCGGCCGCGCTGCTGGTCATGCGCGAGGACCGGGCCAAGGCACTGGGGCTCCAGCCGCTCGGGGCGCTTCGAGCGTTCGCCTACGCCGCGACCGACCCGGCCGACCAGCTGCTCCAGGGGCCGGCCTACGCCGCGCCTCTCGCGCTCGACCGGGCGGGGATGACCTTGAAGGACATCGACCTGGTCGAGATGCACGAGGCCTTCGCCGCGCAGGTGGCGAGCAACCTCCAGGCGCTCAGTAGCCCCGAGTTCGCCAGGAAGCTGGGCCGCTCCGCGCCGCTCGGCGAGGTGGACCCCGAGCGCCTCAACGTCCACGGCGGCTCCATCGCCCTCGGGCATCCCTTCGGGGCCACCGGCGCGCGCATCGTCCTGCAGGCCCTCGACGCGCTCGCCCGCCGCGGCAAGAGCACCGCCCTCTGCACCGTCTGCGCCGCCGGCGGGCTCGGCGCGGCCATCGTTCTGGAGCGCGTCTGATGGCTGCCTTCCGCTCGGAGATGCGCGGCGACGTCGCGGTGCTCACCTTCGACGCCCCCGGCGAGCCGGTGAACACGCTCTCCCCCACCGTCGGCGAGGAGTTCGCGCAGGAGCTGGAGCGCCTGGGGCAGGACGCCTCGGTGAAGGCCATCGTCTTCACCTCCGGCAAGCAGGACTTCATCGTCGGCGCCGACGTGAAGTGGCTCGGCTCGCTCCACACCGCCGCCGATGGAGAGAAGGCCTCGCGCGAGGGTCAGCAGGGGTTCGAGCGGCTCGCAGCCTTCGCCAAGCCCGTCGTCGCCGCCATCCACGGGGCGTGCCTCGGCGGAGGCCTCGAGTGGGCGCTGGCCTGTCACGGCCGCGTGGCGTCGGACGCGCCGCGCACCCAGCTCGGTGTTCCGGAGGTCCAGCTCGGCCTCCTCCCCGGCGCCGGCGGAACGCAGCGGCTCCCCCGTCTCATCGGCGTGCAGGCGGCGCTCGACCTCATCCTCACCGGGAAGGGGGTGCGGGCCTCCAAGGCGCGGAAGCTCGGACTGGTCGACGAGGTGGTCTCCCGGGCCATCCTGATCGACGTGGCGGTGGAGCGCGCGCGGGCACTCGCCGCGGGGAAGGGCCGGACGGAGCAGCGGAGGAGCCCCCGGGAGACCGTGACCCGCGCCGCGCTCGAGGGCAATCCCATCGGGCGCCGGCTGCTCTTCTCCGAGGCGCGCAAGCAGCTTCTCCGGAAGACCCAGGGCCACTACCCGGCCCCGGAGCGCGCGCTGGAGGTGGTCCGCGAGGGCTTGGAGAAGGGCTTCGAGGCTGGCCAGCGCGCCGAGGCCCGCGCCTTCGGCGAGCTTCTGGTGAGCGAGGTGAGCGCCCGGCTTCGCGAGCTGTTCTTCGCCACCACCGCGCTCAAGAAGGACACCGGCGTCGACGGGGCCGCAAAGGCCCGGCCGGTCCACAAGGTCGCGGTGCTCGGCGGCGGACTCATGGGCGGCGGCATCGCCTTCGTCACCGCGGAGAAGGCCGAGCTCCCGGTCCGGATCAAGGAGCGCGACGACGCCTCCGTCGGCCGGGCGCTCAGCCACGTCCGCGGGCTGCTCGACGCCCGTGTCCGCCGGCGCCGTCTGGACCGCCGCGGGCTGGAGAAGGTCCTCGGGCGCGTCACCGCGACGACCGACCTCTCGGGCTTCCACCGGGCAGACGTGGTCATCGAGGCGGTGTTCGAGGACCTCGGCCTCAAGCGCCGGCTCCTTTCCGAGGTGGAGGCCGCCACGTCCGGGGGCTGCATCCTCGCCTCGAACACCAGCTCCATTCCCATCGCCCAGCTGGCCGAGGGCTGCCGGCGGCCCGGCAACGTCATCGGGATGCACTACTTCAGCCCGGTGGAGAAGATGCCTCTCCTCGAGGTCATCACCCACGGCGGCACGGACCCCTCGGTCGTCGCCACCTGTGTGGAGCTGGGGAAGAAGCAGGGGAAGACGGTCATCGTCGTCCGCGACGGTCCGGGCTTCTACACCTCGCGCGTCCTCGCCCCGTACCTCAACGAGGCGGCCCACCTCCTGGTGGAGGGGGCGGACATCGGGGCGGTGGACGGCGCGCTCCGGGCCTATGGCTTCCCCGTGGGCCCGTTTCAGCTCCTGGATGAGGTGGGCATCGACGTGGGCGAGAAGGTCAGTCACGTGCTGCACGACGCCTTCGGCGAGCGGATGACGCCGCCTTCCACCATGGCCGCCCTGGTCAAGGAGGGCCGCCTCGGCAGGAAGGCGAGGAAGGGCTTCTACCGCTACGACGTCAAGGGCAAGCCGGTGGACAGCACGGTGTACGCCGCGGTCCCCGGTGGAGCGACGCGGGTCCCGTTCCCCGAGGACGAGCTGCGCGAGCGCCCGGTGCTCCTCTTCCTCAACGAGGCCGTGCGCTGCCTCGAGGACGGCATCCTCCGGAGCGCCCGCGACGGGGACGTCGGCGCGGTGTTCGGTCTCGGCTTCCCTCCCTTCCGGGGCGGGCCCTTCCGCGCCATCGACGCGATGGGCCCGGCCGAGCTGCTGCACCGACTCGAGCACTGGCGGGAGCGGAAAGGCCCCCGCTTCGAGCCGGCCTTGCTGCTCCGCCGGATGGCCGAGCGCGGGGAGCGGTTCCATACGCCCTGAGCGGCGACACCGAGCTGTTGCGCAGCGTGTCCCTCGGGGACCGGGTAGGCTCGGGCGCCGAGCGGAGGTGGTGCATGTGGGGCAAGCGATGGCTCTCGCAGCTACAGACGCATGACCCCGAGCCCATCGAGCGTGCGCTCGAGGACGTGCAGCGGGTCCCGCCCGGCCAGCCACTCGACGCCGAGGCCGTCCGTCGTGGGCTCGCTGCCTGCGAGGTGGTGGCCGCGAGCGCCGGGCGCCCCGCAGAGGCGCTGCCCGTCGCCGCCCACGGGCTCGCCGAGCGGCATGCGCACCGCCTGAGCCCGCTCCGGCGGAAGGCGCGCGCGGTGCTGAATCGCATCCGGAGCCGCCCCGAGGACGAGGTGGATCCCCGCGACCTCTACGACGAACCGGACGCCGCCATCGAGCAGGCCGACGACGACGCCCTGGATTGGCGCACGGACATGGATCTGCTCGACCGACGGCTGGCCGACTGAGGACGGCCTACGCCGCTGCCTTCGCCTGAGCCTCGCCCTCGAGCAGCCGGACCGGGAGCACCATCGCATTCAGCCCGGCGAACTGGAGCCGGCGCTGGAGCTGGTAGGCGGTCTCGTTGTGCAGGACCCGCTGGTACCAGTGCTCCTGCTCGAACACCAGCTTCCCCGCGAAGAACAGCGCCCGGGGGAACTCCCTGGCCACCTCCCGGCAGAGCTGGGTCGCGGTCTCGACCGCCTCGGTCCCCAGCGCCATCCGCGCCGTGGCCGCGAGCCCGAGGCCCTGGGCCAGCGCCACGTACTCGTCGAGCGCCGCGCGGGTGCTCTCCTTCACCTCCACCACCTCGGCGATGTCCTTGAAGGTGGCGGAGTCGATGACCCCCACCGAGAGGAAGACGAAGTTCTGGAAGTAGTTCGGGAAGAGCCGCTGGATGGTCAGGAGTGAGTGGACACCGAGCCCCGCGTAGCTCCCCACCAGGAGCACCGCGGTGGGCTTGCTGGGATCGAGCGCCCGGGCGGGCGCCTGGGACTTCGGCATCGACGGGAGGATGTCGTCGAGCCGCCGCAGGCTCTGCTGCACCTTCCGGTAGTGGCCGCGGGTCCAGACGAAGACGCCCACCACCGCCCCGGTCACCACGATGGTGACCCACGCCCCCTCGCGGAACTTCTCGAACACGTTGACCACCAGGATGCCGAGGCAGAGCACCAGACCCACCACGTGGATGGCGCCCTGGCGCCGCCAGTCCGCGCGGTTCTTCCGCTCGCGCCACCAGAAGCGGCACATCGCGAGCTGGCTCAGGGAGAAGGTGATGAACACGTTGATCGCGTACAGCGTGACCAGGGTGGTGATGTCGCCGTGGGTGTAGAGCAGCGCCAGGAGCGAGGAGCCGCCCATCAGCAGCACGCCGTTCTGCATCGTCAGCCGGTCCGAGAGCTGCGCGAACCGGTGCGGCGCCCAGCTGTCCACCGCCATGTTCGCCATCACCCGCGGCCCGTCGAGGAAGCCGGCCTGGGCGGCGACGAAGAGGAGCAGCGCCTCGGAGAGGAGGGTGATCCACACGAACCACTGGCCCACCGGCAGCCCGAGCAGGTGGAACGCACCGGCGAACCGGCCGGCGAGCACCGCGTTCATCGTCTGTCCGGTGACCGGCGTCACCCGGAGCAGGAGGTAGGCGAGGGTGATGCCGCCGGCGGTGAGGGCGAGCGAGGTCGCCATCAGCACCATGGTGCGCCGCGCCGTCTCCACCTTGGGCTCACGCATGATCTGCAGCCCGTTGCTCACCGCCTCGATGCCGGTGTACGTGCCGGCGCCCATCGAGTAGGCGCGGAGGAACAGCGCGAGCATCCCGCCCACCCCCAGCGTCGCCACCCCGGACGACAGCCCGCTGTGGACCTGGTCGGTGACCACGTGCACTTCGTCGACGCGGCTGAACACCGAACCGCCGATGAGGATGACGTGGGTGACGAGGAAGACGAGGAAGATGGGCGCCAGGACGGTCACCGACTCGCGCACCCCGCGCAGGTTGAGCACCACCAGCGCCCCGATGGCCAGGAACTCCACCGGGAGCTTCCAGCCGTGCAGCGACGGCGGCACGAAGCTGAAGATCGCGTCCGCTCCGCCGGCCACCGAGGTGGTGATGGTCAGGACGTAGTCCACCATCAGTGCGCTGCCGGAGACCACGCCGGCGGTGGGACCGAGCAACCGGGTGGCGACGATGTAGCCGCCACCCCCGAACGGGAAGTGCTCGATGATCCGCGAGTAGGCGGCGGCGATGATCACCACCGTGAACGCGGTGGCCAGCGCCAGGAACGGCGCGAGCGCCACGTGTGTCCCGAGCGCCTTGAAGGACTCCTCGGGACCGTACGAGGAGGAGGACAGGCCGTCGGCCCCCAGACCGACCCAGGCCAGGAACGCCACCAGCGAGACGCGGTGGAAGACGCCCGGATCCTCGACGCTCCGGGGCCGCCCGACCAGCCAGCGCCGCACCCGCTGTCTGAGCTGGGGCGGCTCGGTGGGCTGGGGCTCGGGGGTCGGCTCTGCGCGGCGCGGGTCCACAGGCGTGGCGCCCGGGTCTAGCCCAGGTCGAGCCCCGGGACCCGACGGGGTGCAAACGACCTTGCGTCCCGCGGGGTTACGCTGCACCCGGGGTGGGGAGTGTCGCCTCTGCTAGCCTGTCAGACCTCTCCCGCATGAACCTCTGGCTCGTGACCGCGCAGGACGCCCCGGGGGGCGCGCTCGCCCGCGGGCTCGAGGAGGGGGGCTGGGCCCTCACCCGCTTCGCGGATGGGGAGGCCGTGGAGCACGCCGCGGGCGGCGAGTCACCCGATGCGTTCGTGGTGGTCGAGCCGTGCCACCCCTGGGGAGCAGCGGGGCTCCTCTCGCGGCTCCGGGCGAAGACCGACCCGGGGCGCCCGGTGCTGGTGCTCGGGGTGGACGACGCCCAGGTCAGGACCCGGCTCCTCGACCTCGGCGCGGACGACGTGCTCCCCGCCAGCGTGGGCATGGACGAGCTGCTCGCGCGACTGCGCCGGCGGACCGCGGTGTTCCGTCGTGCCTCGGGGCCGATGACCCAGGGCCCAGAGGACCGGGTCGCCGTCGTCGACGCCCTCACCGAGGTGCACAACCGCCGTTACTTCCTGCTCCGGCTCGAGGACGAGTTCCGCCGTGGTCAGCGCTACGACAACCCGCTCGCCCTGGTCCTCGTGGACCTGGACCAGTTCCGCGGCATCAACGAGTCCTTCGGGCACCTGGTGGGAGACGGGGTGCTCCGCGCGGTGGCCCAGTGCCTGGTGGCCGCCGTCCGGGAGACCGACACCGTCGCCCGCACCGGCGGTGACGAGTTCGCCTGCATCCTTCCGCAGACGCACCTGGCCGGGGCGCTCACCGTGGCCGAGCGGATCCGCCGCGACATCGCCGCGCTCCGGACAGGCCCCGCCGCCGAGGTGCTCCTCACCGCCAGCGTGGGCGTGGGAAGCCATCCCGCGGTGCACGTCCAGACGCCGGAGGAGCTGATCGGCGCCGCAGACGGATGCCTGGCCCGGGCCAAGCGCGAGGGTCGCAACCGGGTCTGCCTCGCGGACCCCGGGGTCGGCGCGCTCCCCCGCGGCTCTGGCTCCTCCTGAGCTGAGCGGCTGGGTCCCCGGCGACCACATGCACCCGGGATGGGTATACAATGACCCCGGGTCCAAACGCCTGCACCTGGCGAGACGGACCTGATCCTGAGGGGTTTGGGACTCGCGGACGGGTGGCCGGGCGGTTGCAACCCCTCGCATCGACTGGAAGGCACTTGACCGAGCCTGCGCTCATGATCTCGCCCGCTCAGGGGCGGCTGCTGGTGGTGGACGACGAGGAGAACATCCTCAAGTCGCTCCGTCGCGTCCTCCGCAGCGGGGACTGGGAGATCCGCACCGCCCTCGACGGCGAGCGGGGGCTCAAGATCCTCGAGCAGTTCACGCCCGAGGTGGTCATCTCGGATTTCCGGCTCCCCGGAATGAACGGGGCGGACTTCCTGGCCCAGGTGAAGCAGCGCATCCCGCTCGCGCAGCGGATCATGCTCACCGGCCACGCCGACCAGCGGGCCATCGAGGAGGCCATCAACCGCTCCGAGATCTTCCGCTTCATCGCCAAGCCCTGGAACGACTCGGCGCTGCTGCTCACGGTGCAGAGCGCCTTCGAGCAGTACGTCGTGCAAAGCGAGAACGCCCGGCTCCAGGACATCACCCGGGCCCAGAACGAGGAGCTCCGGGCGCTCAACGCCGAGCTGGAGGAGCGCGTGCAGCAGCGCACCCGGCTCCTGGTGGTGGCCAAGCGCGAGTGGGAGCTGTCCTTCGACTCGCTGGACCTGCCTCTGGCGGTGGTGCGGGGCTCGGACCACAGCGTCCGCCGGGCCAACGTGGCCTACGCGCGGGTGGCCGGGCGCCCGGTCCAAGGCGTGAGCCAGAACCCCCCTTGCCACCAGTTCCTCTTCGGGCGTGACACCCCGTGCACGGGCTGTCCCCTGAAGACGGCCATCTCCAGCGGAAAGGAAGGCCGGGCGGAGATCCAGCACAAGGGAAGAATCTACGTGCTCGACGTCTACCCCATGGCGGAGGAGGGGCAGGCGGTCTGCGCGTACCGCGACGTGACCGACGAGCGGACGATGACCGCGCGCTTGGTCGAGACGGAGAAGATGGCTGCGGTGGGCCAGCTGGCCGGCGGCGTGGCGCACGAGATCAACAACCCGCTGGCGGGAATCCTGACCTTCGCCCAGCTGATGAAGCGCGACGCTGGCCGGGCCAAGGGCGACCTGGACTCGCTGCAGCTCATCGAGGAGTCGGCGCTCCGGTGCAAGCGCATCGTGGAGAGCCTGCTCCAGTTCAGCCGCCGCTCCCAGGAAGGCGACCGTCGCCCCTTCGACCTCAACCGCTGCGTGGACGACGCGGCGTTCCTCTTCCGCGCCCAGCTCAAGAAGTCGCCCGAGGCGTCGCTGGACGTGCTGGCCGGGGCCGACCTCCCTCCGGTCATCGGGGACACGGGCCAGATGGGACAGGTGCTGCTCAATCTCCTGCAGAACGGCCTGTACGCGCTCGAAGGCAGGACGGGCACGCTCACCGTCCGCACCGGGCGCCGCGACACCCACCTCTTCTTCAGCGTCCGGGACACCGGGACCGGCATCGAGCCCTCGGTCCTGCCCCGCATCTTCGAGCCGTCCTTCACCACCAAGCCGCCGGGCCAGGGCACCGGTCTGGGCCTGGCGATCGCCTACCGCATCGTCCAGGACCACGGTGGCCGCTTCGAGGTGCAGAGCGCACCCGGCGAGGGCTCCACCTTCACCGTCCTTCTCCCCATCCCCCCAATGTCTTTCCCCTCCGTGAGGAACTGATGAGCAAGCGCCCTGGCAAGATCCTGGTCGTGGACGACGACAAGGTCGTTCTCCGCGCCGTCACCGAGATACTCCAGCGGGAGGGCTACACCGTCGTCGCCATCGACGATGCGGTGGAAGGCCTCGCCGCCTCCAAGGACCCCACGGTCGACGTGGCGGTGCTGGACATCCGGATGCCGCACCTGTCCGGGATGGACCTGCTCCGGGCCATCAAGCAAGGCCGCCCCGACGTGGAGGTGGTGATGATGACCGCCTTCGCCACGGTGGAGACGGCGGTCGAGGCGGTGAAGGCCGGAGCCTACGACTACCTGACCAAGCCCTTCTCCAACATCGACGAGGTGAGCCTCACCGTCGCCAAGGCGCTGGAGCGGAAGCAGCTCAAGGACCGCACCCGCGTCCTGGAGGAGCAGCTCAGCGTCAAGGGCCAGTTCGAGGACCTCATCGGCCAGTCGGGCCAGATGCGCGCAGTCTTCAAGCTGGTGGAGACGGTGAGCTACTCGTCGGCCACGGTCCTCATCCAGGGCGAGAGCGGCACCGGCAAGGAGCTGGTGGCGCGGGCCATCCACTACCGGAGCCCGCGGAAGGACAAGCCGTTCGTCGCGGTGAACTGCTCGGCCCTGACCGACACCCTGCTCGAGTCCGAGCTCTTCGGCCACGTGAAGGGCAGCTTCACCGGCGCCACCGCCAACAAGAAGGGCCTGTTCGAGGCGGCCGACGGCGGGACCATCTTCCTCGACGAGATCGGCGACGTCCCGCCCGCCACCCAGGTCCGCCTGCTGCGCGTCCTCCAGGAGGGCGAGGTGAAGCGGGTCGGCGCGAACGAGACCATCAAGGTGGACGTCCGGGTCATCGCCGCGAGCAACGTGGACCTGGCCCGGGCGAAGGACCAGGGGAAGTTCCGCGAGGACCTCTTCTACCGCCTGAACGTGATCACCGTCTCGCTCCCGCCGCTCCGCGACCGGCCCGAGGACGTGCCGCTGCTCGCCGGGCACTTCCTCCGGATGTACGCGGGGAAGATGGGCAAGAAGGTCACCGGCATCTCGCCGCAGGCGATGGAGGCGCTGGTCTGCCACCGCTGGATGGGCAACGTCCGCGAGCTGGAGAACGTCATCGAGCGCGCGGTGGTGCTGACCTCGCGCGAGGTGGTGGACGTGGAGGACCTGCCGCAGCAGCTCCGCGAGTCGCCGGGCGGCGGCGGGGACGTCGAGGTGCTCAGCCTCGCGCACCTCCCGTACGCCGAGGCCAAGCGGCTGGCGATGCGGGCCTTCGAGCGGCGGTACCTCTCGGCGCTGCTGGAGAAGAGCGGGCACAACGTGTCCAGCGCCGCGCGGGCCGCCGGGGTCGACCGGAGCAACTTCCGCCGCCTCCTGAAGCAGTACGAGGTCGTCCGCGGGCCGCTGCAGCAGCCGATGGCGAAGCCCAAGGCCGAGCCGATGAGCGCCTAGCAACCATCCGGAGGTTCGCCGTCCCCGGGCACAGCGACCCGGGGGGCGTCCCTGACGGGGCAAAGAGGGCCTGCCCGGCGCGCGCCGGGCGGGCCCTCGCTTTTCGTGGCAGTGTGCGCCGCCTCGATGCGTGGGCGCTGGGCGCGATGGCTGCGAAGTGCACTCTGGCTGGCGATGGTCGTGCTGGCCGTGCTGGTGGGCGTGGCGATGTGGCGGACGTCGACGGTCGGCCCGGGGCGCGTGCTTCGCCGGGACCTCGCCGCCCGGGCAGCGGCGCACTTTCCCCGGCCGCCGCACGTCCAGCTCCCGGAGCCGGGGAGCTTCGGCGAGCTCGCCGCCGCGCCGTGGGACGCGCTGGCTGCGCTCGAGGCAGCGTCGGCGGACGTGGAGCTGTGCCGGGCGGTGCGGGAGGGGGAGCAGCCGTTCGACGGGCTCTCGGCCTCCTGCCGCCGGGAGCTGGAGAGCGCGATGCAGCCGCTCGCCGCGCTCCTGTGGGCCACCCACGCCGCCGAGGCCGGTCCGCCTTCGGGGCTGGGCACGCTGGATGCGCCGGAACCTGCCCCGCGCCCGCGCGGGTGGTCCACGCTCCCGTACGCGGCGAAGCTCGGTGCCTTGCGCGTGCGGCAGCTGGCCTCGTCCGGGGACCTGGCCGGGGCGGTGCGGGTCTGCGTGGATCTCCAGGCGCTCGCCCGTGACGCCTCCTGGGGAACGGGGCTCGCCGGACGGCTCCCGGCGCTCACGGTCGACGAGGTGGCGCTCAGGCCCTGCGCCGCGGCGCTCGACGTCGCGCCGGTGGAGGTGAAGCGCACCGCGGCGGGGGCGCTGGCCCGGGTGGAGGAGGGGACGCCGGCGTTCTCGGCCGTGCTGCGCGAGTACGCGCTCGGGGCCCGCGCGCAGGCCTTCGCCCCCTACCTCGGGGCCCGGGACGGGCTGCCAGCGCAGGTGGCTGCCTGGGGGCGGGAGAACGCTCCCACCGGGCGGACGGACTGGCGGTTCGCGCTCGCGCTGGGAGATGCCTGGCATCGCATCGACGCGCGCCTGGCGGCAGCGGTGGACGCGGCGGGTCTTCCGATGCCCCAGCGCGCCGATCGGCTCGACCGCCTCGCGGCCGGAGAGCGGCCCTGGCTGAACCCGAGGGCGGCGTACGCGTTCCCCCAGCTCGGCCGGGCGGCCCGATCGGATGCGCGGGCGCGGGCGCAGCTTCGCCTGCTGCGTGGGGCAGTCGCCGCGGACCTCCTGCGCGCCGAGCACGGCCGCTGGCCCTCGACCGAGGAGCTGGCTGCGACCCTCGGGGGAGGTGACGCCCTGGCGATCGAGACCGGCGGGGCCGTGGCCACGCTGGTCGACCCCTCGGTGCCGCGAGGCGAGCTCGCGCTCACCGTCCGGGCCGATCCCTGAGCCCTTCACCGGAGGTACTTGACTCAGGCAAGCATCTCCGTGTCTTCTTCAACCATGTCCTCCTCCGGCGAGGGAGTGGACGTCGTCCGCGGCTTCAACCGCCTCTACACCCGGCGGCTCGGGCTGCTCGACCAGCACCACCTGGGGAGCGAGTTCGGCCTGGGCGAGGTGCGGGTGCTGTACGAGCTGGCGCACCACGACGGGCTCACGGCCGCGACCCTCGCCCGGACGCTGGATCTCGACCCGGGCCACCTCAGCCGGATGCTCGCCAGGCTACGGCGCCGCCGGATGGTGCGGCGAGACCGGACCCCTGCGGACCGGCGTGCGTCGGTGCTCGCGCTGACTCCCGCCGGCCGTCGCGCGTTCGCCCGTCTGGACCGTCGCGCCGGCGAGGAGATCGCGACACTCCTCGGGAGCTTCCCGCCGGAGCGCCGTCGAGCGCTGGTGCAGGGGCTGGGCGCGCTCCGGACGCTGCTCGACCCCGCGGCCGGGGCGGGGGAACCGGTGCTGATCCGCAGCCAGCGGGTGGGCGACCTCGGATGGATCCTGGAGCGGCATGGCGCCCTGTACGACGAGGAGTACGGGTGGGGCGAGGGGTTCGAGGCGGTGGTGGCGCAGGTCATCGCCCAGTTCGCCCGGGGGCACGACGCCCGGCGCGAGGGGTGCTGGATCGCCGAGCGCGCGGGGCGCAGGGCCGGTTCGGTCATGCTCGTCCGTCACCCGGAACGCGAGGGTGTCGCCCGGCTGCGGCTGCTCCTGGTGGAGCCCTCGGCGCGCGGCCTGGGCGTCGGACGGGCGCTGGTCGAGACGTGCACCCACTTCGCCCGCACGGCCGGCTACACCCGGGTGACGCTCTGGACCCAGTCGGTGCTGGGGGCGGCACGGGCCATCTACGCGAAGGAGGGTTACGTGAAGGTCTCCGAGGCGCCGAACACGGAGTTCGGAGAGGGCCTGGTCTCGGAGATCTGGGAGCGGGTGCTGTGAGCGGATTCAAGGACCACTTCTCGGCGACGGCGGGTGGATACGCCGCACATCGGCCCGTCTACTCGCGCGCGGTGGCCGAGGCGCTGGCCGCCCGCTCACCGGAGCGCGGCGTGGCGTGGGATGCCGGGTGCGGGTCCGGACAGCTCTCGGTGGTGCTCGGCGACGTCTTCGACCAGGTGGTCGCGACCGACGCCAGCGCCGCGCAGATCGCCGCGGCGACCCCGCACCCGCGCGTCCGGTTCCGGGTCGCCCCCGCCGAGGCGAGCGGGCTCTCCGAGGGTACCGTGGACTGCTCGGTCGCGGCGCAGGCCGCACACTGGTTCGATCTCGAGGCCTACTACCGTGAGGTGCGCCGGGTGTCCCGCCCCGGCGGTCTCGTCGCGCTGATTACCTACGCGGTGATGGAGACCGACCCGGAGGTCGAGCGCATCGTCCAGCGCTTCTACCGGAAGACGCTCGACGGCCACTGGCCTCCGGAACGGGTTTCGGTCGAGGAGGGGTACCGGTCCCTGCCCTTCCCGTTCGAGCCGGTGGAGGCGCCCGCCCTCACCCTCGAGCACCGGTGGAACGCCGACCAGCTGCTCGGGTACGTGGGCACCTGGTCCGCCGTGCAGTCGCTGCGGAAGGTCGGCCGCGGGCCGGAGCTGGAGCGCTTCGCCGACGAGATCCTGGCCGCGTGGGGCGATCCCCGCACGGCACGCCTCGTCCGCTGGCCCCTGTCACTCCGGCTCGGCCGGGTCTCGTCGGTCGGCTGACCCGGATGCGGTCCGGCCCACCCGGTCTGTCGCAGCATCTCCTCGCGTGGGCGCCGAAGGCCGGCGCGGGAAACGGCGTCCGTGCACGCTCCGCCAGTACGCGGCCGGAGACACCCCGAGCTCGCGCTTGAACGCGCGACACAGCCCCTGGCGGCTTCGGTATCCGGTGAGGTGCGCGATTCGCGCGAGGTCCGTCTCGCCCTGCCGGAGCAGCTTCGCGGCGCGGCGGGCGTGCGCCTGTCGACAGTGCGAGGAGGGGGTGAACCCCGCGAACTTCTTGAACCGCGCGCGGAACCCCCGCGGCGAGCGTCCCGCGCAACGGGCAAGCTCGCGCACGGTCGCTCGCGATGCCTCTTCGCGCGGTTGCGGCGCGAGCTGAGCCTTGATCACCGGATCGGCCAGCACGCGAAGCCACCCGGTGTCGGTCCAGTTGAGCCGGTGCAGATGGGTCCGGAGCGCCTGGACGAGCAACGCCTCGCAGAGCCGGCGCACGATCTCGTCGCGACCCAGGAGCGGCACGTCGAGCTCGGCGAGGAGCGCGTCCAGCAGGGGCCCGAAGGAGCGGGGCGACGGCACTTGATTCACCGATGCCTGGACAACCGGAGGCAGGGAGTCGAGGAGCGGGTGCCCGTGGGGCGCCTCGAAGTCCAGCCGCGCCGAGAGCACCCGAGGTGGGTCGTCTGACTCCGAAGTCGCTCGCAGACGCCCGCCCACCCCGCGGTTCACCAGGAGGATCTCCCCGAGGACCAGGCGATGGACCCAGACCGGCACCGGGATCTGGATGTGACACTGCCCCCGGATCAAGACGTGGAGCGAAACCGCGTCCTCGGGGAAGTCCCGCTGCCACGGGCTCGAGGCCGCTCCCTCGGGGAGCAGAACGCAGCGGACCCGAAGCTCCGCCAGCGCATCCTCGAGTGCATCCATCCGGTCGTCGAGCACCGGCGCGAGAGGAGCAAGAAGCGGGCGAGAGGGATCGCATGCCGCCGCACCGGCAGCTGGGGTCATCCGTCTCCGGCGCGGGATGCTCTGTCCAGCCACCGAGGCACCCGGAGCTGGTCTTTGACGCCTGTGGGCGGGCGGTGCGGCGTCGGAGCGCCTGGTTCCGGAATGGCACGTGGGAACCCGAAGCGGACGCTCACCCCGGGAGGGGTGTCTGGCACCCTCGCGAGCGGCCGAAGATGGTTCCCAGCTTCAAGATGGGAATCAGCGACGTCGCTGGCGGCCCGAACGCGGCCGCAGCACTGTGAGCGCCAGGCCCGGGGAGGCGTCCTGCGCACCCGCCAGGCGACACGGGCCGCCTCACGCCCGGACGCCACGGGACCTGGGAACCGAAGAAGAAACGAGGTGCCGAAGATGGTTCCCGGGCTCAAGCATGGAATCGGCGACGGCGCCGGGGGCCGCGAACGCCGGGCCCGGGGGGGCCCTGCGCACGGGCGGCCTGATCCCTTCGTGAGACATGGGAACCCGAAGAGGCAACCAGGCTGTGCCCTTCGCACCCCCTCGCCCTCGAGCAGCCGAAAATGGTTCCCAGCTTCAACATGGGAATCAGCGACGGCGCCGGGGCCGCGAACGCCGGGCCCGGGGAGGGGCCCTGCGCACGGGCGGCCTGATCCCCTCGTGAGCCGTGCCCTTCGCACCCCCTCACCCTCGAGCAGCCGAAAATGGTTCCCGAGCGGGACGTGAGAACCCGCGCCGTCGAGCCCCTGTCTCCCGAGCGCGGCTTGCGACGGCGTGCGTCTTGCGGTTTCTCAGGCCGGAGCGGCGCGGTGGACCCCAGGACGGGAAACGCCCAGCCGGCCCTCCGCTGCCGCTCGCGCGCCTCAGCCCTCGCCGCCCGGCTCGGACTCCGCCCGCTCCCGGGCCAGGAGCTCCTCCAGCCGCCGCTTCAGCGCGGCCTCGGCCCCGCTCTCGCTCGGCTCGTAGAAGCGCCGCCCGACCAGCGCGTCGGGCAGGTACTGCTGCTTCACCCAGTGGCCCTCGAAGTCGTGCGGGTACCGGTACGCGCTCCCGAACCCCATCTTCTTCATCAGGGGGGTGGAGGCCGGCCGGAGGTGCGGCGGGACCGGCAGGGTGCCGGTCTCCTGCACCGTCTCCTTCGCCTTGCCGTAGGCGCTGATCACCGCGTTCGACTTGGGGGCCAGCGACAGGTAAGTCACCGCCTGAGTCAGGGGCAGCGTTCCCTCCGGGAGCCCCACCAGCTCGTAGGCCTGCAGCGCAGCCACGGCGACCACCAACGCCTGCGGGTCGGCGTTGCCCACGTCCTCGGAGGCGAAGATGACCATCCGCCGGAGCACGAACCGCGGGTCCTCCCCGGCCTCGAGCATCCGGGTCATCCAGTAGAGCGCGGCGTCCGGGTCCGAGCCGCGCATCGACTTGATGAACGCAGAGATGACCGCGTAGTGCTCGTCACCGGCCTTGTCGTAGAGAAGCACCTTGCGCTGGAGGGCCTCCTCCGCCACCGCGACCGTGATCCGCCCGCCTCCCGACGCCGCGCCCTCGAGCGCGGTGAGCGCCCGGCGCGCGTCGCCTCCGGCCGTCCGGGCGATGAACAGGAGCGCGTCCTCGTCCGCCTCCACCTTGCCCCCCAGCCCCTGGGGTGCTGCCAGTGCGCGCCGCAGGAGCTCGAGGAGCTCGTCCTCCTCGAGCGGGCGGAGCGTGACGACCCGGGTCCGGCTCAGGAGCGCCGCGTTCACCTCGAAGCTCGGGTTCTCGGTGGTGGCCCCGAGCAGGGTGAGCGTCCCCTTCTCCACATGCGGAAGGAGCGCATCCTGCTGCGCCTTGTTGAAGCGGTGGATCTCGTCGAGGAACAGCACCGTGCGTTGCCCGTGCAGCCGGGCCCGCTCCTCGGCCTGGGCCACCGCCTCGCGGATGTCCTTCACTCCGGCGGCCACCGCCGACATCTGGACGAAGGCCGCCTTTGTCGCTCCCGCCAGGAGCCGGGCCAGCGTGGTCTTCCCCGTCCCCGGCGGACCCCAGAGGATGAGCGAGGGCAGGGCGCCTCCTTCCACCGCGCGGCGCAGCAGCCGACCGGGGGCGGTGAGGTGCTCCTGGCCCACCAGCTCCGCGAGCGAGCCGGGACGCATCCGCTCGGCGAGCGGACCGCGCGCGGCGGCCTCCCGGTCTGCGGCCTGGGTGAACAGGTCCATGGTCGGCGTCCCTTGTAGTAAGAGCTTCCGCCCAAGGTGAAGACGGTCGCCGTGGTGGTGAAGCGGGGGAGCGCCGAGGCCGTGGCGCTCGCGCAACAGGTGCGGGCACGGTTCCCCGAGCTGGAGCTGCTCGGCGAGACGGAGCTCGCCACGGCGGCCGGATGGCCGGCCACCCCCCGCGAGGAGATGGGCCGGCGGGCCGAGCTCATCCTGGTGCTGGGGGGCGACGGGACCCTCATCTACGCCGCCCGGATGGCCCGCGGGCGCACCGTGCCCATCCTGGGGGTGAACCTCGGGTCGCTGGGCTTCCTGACCGAGGTGCCCCGCGCCGAGCTGTTCCCGCGGCTCGCCGAGACGCTGTCCGGAAAGGCGCGACTCCACACCCGCATGAAGCTGGCCTGCCGGCTCCACCGGGGAGGCAAGGTCATCGTCGAGGACGAGGTCCTCAACGACGTGGTCATCAACAAGGGCGCCCTGGCCCGCATCGCCGACCACGAGGTCAGCCTCGACGGCCAGTACATGACCACCTTCAAGTCGGACGGGGTGATCATCGCCACCCCCACCGGCTCGACCGCGTACTCGCTGGCCGCGGGCGGCCCCATCCTCCACCCGGCCCTCGAGTGCGCGGTGGTCACCCCCATCTGCCCGCACGCCCTGACCCAGCGCCCGTTCGTGGTGCCCGGCGACCAGGTGGTGAACGTGGTGCTTCGCTCCGAGGTGGCGGACGTCTACCTCACGCTCGACGGGCAGACCGGCCATGGGCTCCATCAGGGCGATCGGCTCGAGGTCTGGCGATCGGCAAACCGGACGGTGCTGGTGGGCAACCCCAACATCGACTACTTCGGCATCCTCCGGCAGAAGCTGCACTGGGGGGAGCGGTAGTGGCTCCGACCCTGTCGGTGGTTCTCCCGGTGTTCAACGAGGAGGAGGTCCTCCCCGCGCTGCTCGAGCGCCTGCGCGTGCTGCTGGAGGCGCTGAAGGTCTCGACCGAGGTCATCTTCGTCGACGACGGCTCGGCCGACGGGAGCCTCCAGCTCCTCAAGGACGCCGCCCACGCCGACCCGCGCCTTCGCGTCCTGAGCCTCTCGCGCAACTTCGGGCACCAGCCGGCGATCAGCGCGGGGCTGGACCACGCGCTCGGCGAGGCGGTGGTGGTGATGGACGCCGACCTCCAGGATCCCCCCGAGGTGGTGCTGGAGCTCGTCGCCCGCTGGGGCGAGGGCTTCGACGTGGTGCACGCGCGCCGCCGCCGCCGCGAGCACGACTCGGCCTTCAAGGCGCTCACCGCCCGCATCTTCTACCGGCTCTTCGCCTCCATCGTCCCCATCCCCACCGTGCCGGACTCGGGGGACTTCCGCCTGATGTCCCGCCGGGTGGTGCTGGCGATGCGCGGCCTCGAGGAGACCCATCGCTTCCTCCGCGGGCTGGTGGCGTGGGTGGGGTTCCGGCAGACGGTGGTGGAGTACGACCGGCCCGAGCGGGGCGGCGGGGTCACCAAGTTCTCGGTGGGGAAGATGGCCCGCTTCGCCATGGACGGCATCACCTCGTTCAGCACCGTCCCGCTCCGGATCGCGACCTGGCTCGGGGTGCTGGTGGGGCTCTTCTCCCTGGCGGTGGCGGCCTGGGCGCTCGAGGAGCACTTCATCCGCCACGTCACCATCCAGGGCTGGACCTCGCTGATCATCGTCGTCTCGCTCATCGCCGCGGCGCAGTTCCTCCTCCTGGGCATCGTGGGCTCGTACGTGGGCCGCATCTACGAGCAGGTGAAGCGCCGGCCGCTCTACATCGTCGCCGAGGAGACCTCGGCCGCGGCCTCCACCGAGCGGGAGCGGGGCCCCCAGTCCATCGCCCGATGAGCGCGGACGTCTGGCCCCAGCGCTGGTTCGGCCGCCCGGGCCGGGCCGCCCTCGCCCTGTTCGTGGTCGCCGCGGTGCCCCTGCTCCTCGGCACCGTGCCGCCGTTGCAGGACCTCCCCAATCACCTCGCCAGCGCCTTCATCGCCGAGCACCTGGCCGATTACCCGGACCTCCAGGTGAACGGCTTCCTCCGCTCCAACGCGCTGCTCGCCCTGTGGCTGCACCTGCTCGGGGGACCCCTGGGGCTCCTCGGCGCGGCGCGGCTCTTCGTCGCCCTGACGCTGCTGGCGATGGCCACCGCGCTGGCATGGCTCGGCTGGAGCCTCGCCGGACCGGAGCGGCTGCCCTCGGTGGCGCTCCTCGCCTGGCCGATGGTGCACGGCTTCTTCGTGCCGGTCGGCCTGCTCAATTTCTCGGTGGGGACGGCCGGGGCGCTCCTGGCGCTGGCGCTCGCCCACCTGCGCGAGCGGGCGCCTGCCGCGGGGAAGACGCTCGGGCTCGCGGCGCTCGGCGTCGCCGCCTGGTACGGGCACCCGTTCCCCATCACCCTGGCCACGGGCCTGATCGGCCTGGAGGTGGTGCTGACCGTCCCCTGGCGCCTCTGGCCGCGTCGCCTGGCCGGAACGCTCGGGCCGCTCCTCCCGGCGCTGCTTCTGTCGCTGCTCACCGCCGCGGTGCACTGGCTGAAGCCCGAGGCGCGCCCGCCGCTGCTCGAGGCGGGCGTCCTGTACCTCCCGCCGCTGAGGACGCTGTCCCAGCTCTGGTCGCACGGGCCGGCCGGTCTCAGCTGGCTCGAGGCGATGGCGCTGCTCCCGGCCGCGGTGCTGGCGGTGTCGGCGTGGCGCGAGCGGAGTCGGCCGGTGCCCTACTTTCGCTGGCCGGCGATGGCGGTGCTCCTCGCCCTCTACTTCGGACTGCCCGCATCCCAGAGCAACTGGGGCCTGTTCAACGCCCGGGTGATTCCGTTCCTCTGGGCGGGCCTGCTGCTGCGTGCGCCGGAGGCGATGCCCCGGGCGCTCACCCGCGGGCTCGCCGTGGCGGCGGTGGCCTACGCGGCGGCGATGGTGGTGGACTACCGGCGGCTGGAGCGCGAGCGGCAGGCGTTCTGCGCCGCCATTCCCCACGTGGCGATGGGCGCGCGGCTGCTGCCGCTGGTCTTCGAGCACAACGGGAGCGCCGCGTTCACCGAGCCGCTCAAGCATGACTGGGGGTACTACGTCCTCGCCCGGCGGACGACGGCCCCGCTCCTCTTCGCAGTGGAGCGCAGCTATCCGCTCACCTACCTGCGCTGGGAACCGCCCGAGCTGCTCCCTCCGGCGCTCGACGAGATGGCGAGGACCAACCGCTCGCCCGAGGCGGTCTGCGCCGAGGGCCATCCGCCTGGGGATCCGGAGTGCCGCCGGCGCTTCGAGGAGCGCTGGCGTGGGTTCTGGGCCATCGCCGAGCCCCGGTTCGACCATCTCCTGACCTGGGACGAGCGCCCCGGCTTCGCCGAGCTCGTGCCACCGAGCTTCCAACGCACCTTCGTCCAGGGCCCGCTGGTGCTCTACGTGAAGGCCGCCCGATGAGCGGTCCTTCGGGACGGCCGGCCCTCGGTGGAGCCCATGGGGCAACGACTGGCGCGCGCCTGCGCGAGGGGGCGCCCCTGGCGGGATGGCGCCAGGCGGCCCTCTGGCGGGCGATCGCCCTCGCGGAGCGGCCGTGGGTCGCCGCGGTAGCGGCGCTGGGTGTCTATGCCGCGTTCGCCCTGTGGCACGGCGACCCGCGCGGCGTCTCCCCCTTCCCGTACTACGGCTACCTCGCCGACGCGTTCCTGCACGGGCAGGCGAGCCTCCGGCTCCCACCGCCGGACATCCACGACCTGAGCGTGGTGGACGGCAAGCTCCACCTCTACTGGGGGCCGTTCCCGGCGCTGCTCCTCGTGCCCTTCGTCGCGCTGTGGGGCGTGGGCTTCAGCGACGTCGCGTTCACCGTGGTGCTCGGGGCGCTCGACGTGGCGCTGGTGGCCGTGCTGCTCCGTGCCGCGGTCGCGGCGCGGTGGTTCCGGCTGGACCGGGTCCGCCGCGGGGCGCTGGTCGCCTGCTTCGCCTTTGGCTCGGTGCACTTCACCCTCGCCCCGTTCGGCCGGGTCTGGTTCACCGGGCAGCTCGTGGGCTTCGCCGCGCTCGGGCTCGCCTACCTCGCTGCCATCCGGATGCCCGGCGCCACGGGGGCGCTCCTGGCCGGACTGGGGCTCTCCGCCGCGCTCGCCACCCGGACGCACCTGATCCTCGCCGGGGTCTGGCCTGCGTGGGCGCTGCTCTCGAGGGCGACGGGCGCGAGAGGACGGGCGGCAGTGCTCGCGGCGGGGGCGCTCCCGGTGCTCGCCACCGTGGCCCTCCTTGGCCTCTACAACCACGCGCGGTTCGGCTCGGTGCTCGAGAGCGGGCTCCGCTTCCACCGGATGGGCGGGGCGTTCGTCGAGGACTACACCCGCCACGGCCTGTTCAGCCTCCACTACCTTCCGCGCAACGTCTTCTACGAGCTCCTCACCTATCCGCTGGTCCCCGGCTTCGAGAGCCTCCAGGGCGGCGGGTTGTTCTGGATGACGCCCCTCTTCCTCGCCGCGTTCCAGGCCCGCCAGGGTCCGCCGGGCTCGGCGCGCGCGCTCGCCGTCTCGATCCTGCTCACGGCCATCCCGATCTTCCTGCTGATGGGCACGGGGTACGTGCAGTGGGGGCCGCGGTACACGCTCGACTTCACCATCCCGCTGATTCTGGTGACCGCGATGGGGCTCGCGCGGTGGCGACCGAGGTCGATCGCCATCGCCTCGGGATTGTCCTTCGGCATCTACCTGGTTGGCGCGACGTACCTGGCGCTCTACCTCTGAGGGGTCCACACGTCGTGCGTCCAGTAGGCCCGCGGCCTGGTCCGGAAGCTCGCGACCTTCGTGTACGACCGCCTCAGCGCCTCGACGAACCCCGGGCCGAAGTGCGTCCCGTCGTACCACTGGCGCCCGTCCGCGTCGTCCGCCGGCCAGCGGAGCACGACCGCTCGGAACCGGCGCGCCTCGAGGTCCGACACCAGATGTCGCATGAGCTCCGGGTGCTTCAGCGCGAGGATCCGGAAGGTGAAGGCGTCGGCCAGCACCGGCCGCTCGCCGGCGAGGAGCGGCACCCAGGGGTTCTCCGCGAGGAGCGGTCCCTCGGCGGGTGAGCCGAGCCGGGCCAGCACCTCGGCGGGCCGGGGGGTCCTGGTCACACCCTCCACGGCCTCCGGCGCGAAGCGGCTGACCGCGAGGACGATGTAGAGGGGCAGGACGACCGCCGCAAAGCGGGACGGCACCGCGCCCCGGTCGACGAGCGTCAGGAACAGCACCAGGGCGAGCACCGTCACGTCGACCAGGTGGTTCTCCGCAATGCCCGGGGAGGCAAACACCGCCAGGGTGCAGAGCCAGGTCCACAGGAGCGCCAGGGCGGGCAAGGTGCGCCAGGTGCCGGGGGCGGCGGCGGCGAGCGCGCCGGCGGCGAGGACGAGGAGGGCCAGGTCGATGGGATCCGACTGCTGGAGGAACTCGTTCGGCGCGGTGAGCATCCCCACCGGGCCACCCCCGCCGCCCGCGCACTCGCGGAGCTGGCGGAGCATCTGCCCGCCGCTCGAGAGTTGCGCCGCTCCGATGCCGATCAGGAGCATTCCGCCCACCAGCGCTGCCCGCTCGATGGCCACCCGCCGCCGGCCGTGCACCCAGGCGTGCGTCACCCAGGCCAGGAATCCTCCCACCACGGTCCACTTGGTGAGCACGGCCAGGGAGAAGAGCAGAGCCGTTGCCATCTCCCGGCGGAGTGTGCCCTCGCGCGTGGCGACGACCAGCCCGGCCATCGCGAGCGCCGAGGCCAGGAGATCGGCCTTTCCGAGTCCGAGCAAGGCCTGCACCGGAACGAGCGCCAGCACCACCAGCGCGCCCGGGAGCGCCAGCCGGCGCCGTACCCCGAGACGCTCGAGGAGCAGGAAGGTGCACCCCACCAGGGCCACGAGCGAGAGCGCTTCCAGGAGCTCGGCCGCCGGCGGGAGCGAGCCGAGGACCCGGGCCACCCCGGCGTACAAGAGCGGGTACAGCGGGGGATACCGCGTCCCTCCCCAGCCCAGAGCCGACTCCACCGGCCGGTAGAACGTGCCGTGCAGCAGGTCGTCGGCGAGCGTCGCCCACGCTCCGGACGGGTGGTCCAGGAGGAGGCGGTTCCGGGTGAGCGCTTCCACCAGCAGCCGGGCTCCCGTGAGGACGGCCAGGAGGCCGCTGGTCCAGGCCAGGGCGCGGAAGCGGACCGGACGCTCGGCGGAGGCGGAGGGAGCCGCGGGGTGGAGCGCCGGGGCCACGAAGGGCATGGACCTCGGTCCTGTTACCGGAACCCACATCCAGGGGGCAAGGCCAGCCTCGAACGCGCGCGACTGCGACGCGGATGACACGGCAAAGGGCGCCGGCCCGTGTTAGCCCATCGGATCCACCGTGGATCCTCTGCCCGAGCCCGAGTCAGCCCCTGCGAGCAGCCCCCACGCGCTGATCGACGCCCTGAGGGTCGAGGTCCAGCCCACCACGTTCAAGAAGGGCCGGGACGTGGCGCGCGAGGGCCGCGTGAGGCGCTGGTCCGACGACGGCGACGGCATCCGCCGCGGCGAGGTGGCCGGGAGCTCGGGCGAGGTCTACCAGGTGGAGGTCGGCCTCAATCCGGACGGGACGGTCCGGTCCCGGTGCAGCTGCCCCGCCTGGGGTGAGTACGGTCCGCACTGCAAGCACGCGGTGGCGCTGGCCTACGCCGACCGCGCCGAGAGCCTCCCCGCGCCGCGGCCGGTGGAGCCCGGGCGGCCGGCCGACGTCGTCACCCTGCCGGCGCTGGCCAAGCTCGAGTCTTGGCTCGGGGTGTCCGCGGCCGGGGAGCCCTCGTTCGTCTACCGGCTCGCTCCCGCCCACCCCCGCGCGTCGGGGCGCTCGTGGCTGTTCGACGTGCGGCGGCGGGACGGCAAGGACGGCGGCCCGCTGTCGGTGAAGCGCTTCCTCTCCGGCGGCACCCGGTTGTCCCCCGCCGACGAGCGGGTGTTCGGCGAGCTCGCCCGGCACGAGAGCCGGTTCGACGGCAAGTTCATCCTCAGCGACGACGACATCGCGGATCTCCTCGGGCTGCTCCGGACCCGGCGGGTGGTGTACCGGGGCACCGCGCTGCAGTTCTCGCCCGAGCCGGCACGGCCCCAGATTCATCTCTCGTCGACCGCAGGGGGCGCACGGGCGAAGATCGAGTTTCAGCTCCCCGACGGCCGGACCACCGGGTTCGACACCTCCCTGCTCCTCATTGGCCGCCGGAGCACGGTGCTGCTCGAGGGGCAGAGCGCCTATGCGCTCGAGCCGGACCTCCCGGCGCGGATGTGGCGGGCGTGGATGCGCGAGCCGAGCATGACCTTCCCCGCCGGTCAGGTGGAACGGGCGCTCTCGTTCTTCGCCGCGCACCTCCCCCGCATCGACCTGCGCCTCCGCGCGGACGGGCTGGACGTGGTCGAGGACCAGCGGCCGGTCTTCCTCCTCACCCTCGAGGGCTCGGCGGAGAAGGCCCAGGCGCAGCTTGCCGCACGCTACGGGACGGCGACGGTGCCGGTCTCGCCCTCTGCCGTCCACCTCGGCTACGCGGCCTCGCCCGGCGGCCAGGGGCGGACGCTCTACCGTCGCCAGGAGGAGGTGGAGCGCGAGGCCGGACAGGCGCTCCTCGCCCTCGGGTTCAAGTACGACGCGCAGGGCAGCCTGTACCAGGCCACCGGTGACGCCGCGGTGGGGTTCTGGAGCGGTGGGCTCGGCACGCTCCCTGCCGACTGGGAGCGCTTCCTCGCCAGGGCGCCGAAGGTCCGGATGCGCCGGAGGCTCCGTCCGAAGGTCCGCGTCGCGGCGGGGAACAACGGGTGGTTCGAGCTCGACGCGCGCTTCGAGGCCGAGGAGCAGGCGGTGGACCTGGGGGCGGTCCGGCTGTGGCTGCGCTCCGGCCGGCGCTTCATCCCGCTCCCGGACGGCAGCTACGCCGAGGCAGATCGCGACGCGCTGACCCAGGCCGCGGACCTGCTCGAGGAGGCCGGGGCGCTCCCCGGCAAGGCGCGGACCGAGCTGCCGCCCTACCAGGCCGGGGCGCTGGATGCGCTCACCGCGCTGGGCGAGGGCGCGCGCTTCGAGTCCCGGGCGCGGACGGCCATCGCCGAGTTCAAGGAGCTCTCGCGCATCCCATCGCTGCCCCCGCCCGAGGGACTCACCGCGACCCTGCGCCACTACCAGGAGGACGGCCTGTCCTGGCTGTGGTTCCTCCACCGCCACGGGCTGGCCGGCATCCTGGCCGACGACATGGGCCTGGGAAAGACGGTGCAGGCGCTGGCGTTGCTCCAGCAGGCGCGCAACGTCGAGGGCGCCGGTCCGTCGCTGGTGGTGGCCCCGACCAGCGTGCTCCCCAACTGGCAGCGCGAGGCCGAGCGCTTCACCCCGGGGCTGCGCGTGGCGGTGTGGCACGGTCAGGACCGGCGCGAGCGGGTGGAGGACCTGGCCGGGGCAGATCTGGTCTTGACCTCGTACGCGCTGGCGCGGCGTGACCGCGACGAGCTGTCGAAGACCCGCTGGCGCTACGTCCTGCTCGACGAGGCCCAGAACATCAAGAACGCCGGCTCGGCCACGGCGCAGGCCTGCAAGGCGCTTCCGGCGGACCACCGGCTGGCGCTCACCGGAACCCCGCTCGAAAACCGGTTGTCCGAGCTGTGGAGCATCTTCGACTTCCTGATGCCCGGGTTTCTGGGTGCCGAGGAGGACTTCGCCGAGCGGTACGAGCAGCCCATCGAGGTGGCCGCCGACGCCGGCGCGCGCGAGCGGCTGCGTCGCCGGGTCCAGCCCTTCGTGCTGCGGCGGCTCAAGACCGAGGTGGCCAAGGACCTCCCGCCCAAGACCGAGACCGTCGCCTACTGCGAGATGGAGCCGGCGCAGGCGGCGCTCTACCGCGAGGTGCTCGAGGAGAGCCGGGCCAAGGTGCAGGAGAGCATCCAGAAGGTGGGCTTCAAGCGGGCGCGGGTGTCGATCCTCGCCGCGCTGCTCCGGCTCCGGCAGGTGTGCAACGACCCGCGGCTGCTCAAGCTCCCCGGCACCGGCGCGCTGCCAGCGTCGGCGAAGCTGCAGCGCTTCGACGAGCTGGTGGACGACCTGCTCGCCGAGGGGCACCGGGCGCTGGTCTTCAGCCAGTTCACCGAGATGCTCCGGCTGCTCGAGGCGCACGCGCAGGGCCGGGGCATCTCCTTCCTCTCGCTCGATGGGCGGACGCGCGACCGCATGGCGCGGGTGGACGCCTTCAACCGCGACGACGGTCCGCCGATCTTCTTCATCAGCCTCAAGGCCGGCGGGACCGGTCTGAACCTGACCGCGGCGGACTACGTCATCCATTACGACCCGTGGTGGAACCCCGCGGTGGAGGACCAGGCCACCGACCGCACGCATCGCATCGGCCAGACGCGGGCGGTCATCGCCTACAAGCTCATCACCCGCGGCACGGTGGAGGAGAAGATCCTCGCCCTGCAGCAGCGCAAGCGTGAGCTCGCCCAGGGCATCCTCGGTCCGGGCGGCGGGCTGTCCGAGGGGCTCACCGAGCAGGACATCGAGAGGCTGTTCGCCGAGGACTGAGGTGGTCGTCCAGGCACGGGAAGAACGGGTGGGAGTTCCATGCCCGTGACTGAAAGCTTGTACAGTGTCGGGGGTCCGGGGTACCTTCCGGTACGGAACGGAGGTTCAGTATCGATGCTGCTCGCGCTGCGGATCGAGAACTTCACGGTCGTGGAGGAGGTCGAGGTGGGCTTCGGCCCCGGGCTGACCGTGCTCACGGGGGAGACGGGCGCCGGCAAGAGCATCCTCGTCGACGCCCTCGGGCTCCTGGTGGGGGCCCGGGCAGACGCCGACTGCGTGCGCTCCGGCGCAGACGAGGCGGTGGTGGAGGCGGTGTTCCAGCGCACGCCTGGGCTCGCGCAGAGGCTCGAGGTGCTCGGGCTGCCGGACCACGGGGACGAGGTGGTGCTCCGGCGGGTCGTCGGCCGGGCAGGGCGGAGCAAGGTCCACGTCAACGGGGCGCTCGCCTCGGTGGGGGTGCTCGGCCAGCTCATGCGCGGTGAGCTGGACATCGCCGGGCAACACGCGCACGTCGGCCTCTTCGAGGCGGCCACCCACCGGGCGGTGCTCGACCGCTGGGAGGGCGTCGGGCCGGCGCTGGAGGCGTACCGGGCGGCGCACGCGCCGCTCGTGGCGCTCGAGGCGGAGCGGCAGTCGCTCGGCGGCGACGCTGCGGCCCAGGAGGCGCGCGCGGAATTCGCCCGGTTCCAGCTGGACGAGCTGGAGCGACTGGCGCCTGGTCCGGGAGAGGAGCTGGCGCTCGAGGCGGAGCGGCGGCGACTCGCGGGCGTGGAGCGGCTCCGGGCGGCGGCGCTCGAGTCCGAGGCCCTGCTGGGCGGTGACGACGGCGGGGTGTGCCCCGTCGCCGGTCGCGCCGCGCGGATGCTCGAGGAGGCCGCCCGGACCGACCCGAACCTCGGCGAGGCCGCCGTCTCGGTGACCTCGGCCACCACCGCGCTCGACGATGCGCTGCGCAGCCTCCGGCGCTACCTCGACGGGCTCGAGGCCGACCCGGAGCGGCTCTCGGTGGTGGAGGAGCGCCTCGACGCGCTCCGGCGCCTGGCGAGGAAGCACGGAGCCGACGTGGCGGGGCTCCCCGCCCGGCTCGAGGCGCTCCGCACCGAGTGCGCCCGCCTGGAGGGCCGTCGCGAGCGGCTGGCGGCGCTCGAGGCCGACCGCTCGGCCGCCGAGGCGCGCGCCTGGGAGGCGGCCCGGGCGCTCCGGAGGGAGCGCGAGCGCGCGGCGCGGCAGCTCGAGCGCGCCATGGGCGCCGAGCTCGGACGACTGGCGCTGCCCCGCGCTGCCTTCACCGTGCAGCTCGCCCCGCGGGACGTGCTCCGCGCCGACGGGGCCGACGAGGTGGAGTTCCTCTTCAGCGCCAATGCCGGCGAGCCGGTCCGGCCGCTGTCCCGCGTGGCCTCGGGCGGAGAGGCTTCGCGGCTGTGGCTGGCGCTCAAGCGCACCTCCATGGCGCAGGGAGGCCCGGAGGAGGTGGCCACCGTGGTGCTCGACGAGGCGGACGCGGGGGTGAGCGGTGCGGTGGCGGACGTGGTGGGACGGATGGTCCGGGCGGTCGCGTCGGGCCGACAGGTCCTGTGCATCACCCATCTTCCACAGGTCGCTGCCCACGCCGATGCGCACCTGGTGGTGGAGAAGACGTCGGCCCGGGGGCGCACCTGGTCCAGCGTGCGCGTCCTGGACGAGGGTGCTCCGCGGACCCGTGAGCTGGCCCGGATGATGTCAGGGGCCATTGTCACATCGGAGGCGCTGGCCGCCGCCGAGGCGCTGGTGCGCGCGGCGAGGGAGTCGGGCGCACCGGCTGCCGTCCGGCCCGTCTCGCGCGCGCGACGGGTCGCCTGAGATCGCTGGCGCGCCACTGCGCGCTTCCTCGAGCGTCCCGAAAAAACGCAGTCTCCTTGCCCGTCCCGGAGGGCCGCCTGTACCATCGCCGACCAGCGTGCCCCCGCCCGAGCCACCCCCGGTCCGGTTGAAGATCGTCTCCACTGGGCTGACCGATGTGGGCAAGAAGCGCGACCACAACGAGGACAGCTTCCTCATCGACGAAGATCTCAAATTGTTCGTGGTCGCCGACGGCATGGGGGGGCATGCCGGCGGCGGAACGGCCTCCCGCATCGCGGTGGAGACCATCGACCGGGAGCTGCGGCAGGCCCGCGCCACCCAGAGCTCCACGCTCGACGCCCGTACCCCGCTCCAGGATTCGCCCGTCCCGGAGGCCATCCGCGCCGCAGTGGAGCGCGCGTGCATCGCCATCTACACCAAGGCCCAGGAGGATCCGCGGCTGGCGGGGATGGGGACCACCGTCATCTCCCTCCTGATGAAGGAGGACCAGGCCTTCTTCGCCCACGTCGGCGACAGCCGCGCCTACCTGGTACGCGGCGACCTCATCCAGCAGATCAGCGAGGACCACAGCCTGGTCAACGAGCAGATCAAGGCCGGGATGATCACCCCCGAGGAGGCGAAGCACTCCCGCTACAAGAACATCATCACCCGCTCGGTGGGGTTCGAGGAGGAGGTCCAGGTCGACGTGATGGGCCTGCTCTCCGAGCCGGGTGACGTGTTCATCCTCTGCTCGGACGGGATGGCGAACATGGTGGAGGATCCGGAGATCCTCCAGGTGGTCCGTCACTTCCCGCTGACCGAGGTGCCGCAGCGCCTGATCGACCTCGCCAACGAGCGGGGCGGCGATGACAACATCACCGTCATCGCCGTGCAGGTGCAGGCCGAGGCCGCGGCGCCGAGGCAGGCCGAGACTGGCGAGCACGCCTCGGTGTAGGTAGGCGTTTCACCTCTGTTGCGCCGGGCGGTTCTCCTGCCTTGACACTGTAGAATCTGCCAGGCTACGAGCACGCCCCGGACGGATGGGGGGCAGGCATGCTGGAATACGGCTTGCTTGGGTACTCGGACTGCCTGGAAGCGCGCTGTCACGGGAGCGGCCCCACCGTTGGCGAAGAAGACCCTCACCCTGATCGTCGTTCCGGACCACGACGCGCCGGTCCGCCGCTTCCAGCTCGAGCGAGGCCTGCTGCGGCACGCGGCGCTGGGCGCTGCTGCGGCCGGGGTGATTCTGCTTGCCGCGATCGTCCACTACTTCGCCCTGGTGCGTGAGGCCTCGGAGAACCGGCTGCTGCGCGACGAGAACCTGACCCTCCGCACCCAGCTGAAGAGCATCCGGGAGCGGATGGAGCACATCGGCGCGACCCTCGAGCGTGTCGAGCGCTTCGACCAGAAGCTCCGGGCGGTGACCTTGCTCTCCGACCCCCAGCGCAACCTCGCGCTGGGGCCCACCGCGGGAGAGCCCGGTGTCACGCCGACCCCCAGCGCGGAGACCGAGTTCACCCGCCCCGGGTCTGCCAGCGAGACCCCCAGGAACCTCGCCTCGAAGCTGGACAAGCTGAGCGAGTCCGCAACCCGGCAGGAAAAGAGCCTTCAGGAGCTTCAGTCGTACTTCCTCGACCAGAAGAGCCGGCTGGCGTCGACGCCCTCGGTGTGGCCGGCCCGAGGCTGGGTCACCTCCGACTTCGGACAGCGTCTCGACCCGTATACGGCTGAGCGCGTGATGCACGAAGGTCTCGACATCGCCGCACCTCACGGCAAGGAGATCGTCGCCCCCTCCGACGGCACGGTCATCTTCGCCGGGCTCGAGGGTGGGTACGGGAACGTCCTGGTCATCGACCACGGCTATGGCGTGAAGACCCGCTTCGGGCACCTGAGCAAGCTCGAGGTGAAGACCGGCGACCGGGTGAAGCGCGGGCAGCTGGTGGGTGCGGTGGGGAACACCGGCCGGTCCACCGGGCCCCACCTGCACTACGAGGTGCGAGTGAACGGGATTCCCGAGAACCCGCGGAAGTTCATTCTCGAGGAGTAGGAACGCGGCCGTCGAGGTGGAGCTCACGCTCCTCTCCGAGCAGCAGCTGCCCGAGGATCTGCCAGTCCCGCCGGCGGCTGGCATCCCGGGGAAGGCTCCGCTAGAGGAGGTGTTTCCTTTTGCCGGCGCGCGCCCCCCGCGGGATTGGCAGCGGCGCCTGGCTGGTTACATCGGCACTGGAACATCAATGATCGAGTGGACGCTGAAGAAGATCATCGGGACGAAGAACGAGCGCGAGCTCAAGCGGACCTGGCCCAAGGTCGCCCGCATCAACGCGCTCGAGCCCCGGATGCGGGAGCTCCCCGATGAGGCGTTCCCCCGCGAGACGGCCCGGCTGAAGCAGGAGGTGGCCAACGGCCGGCCCCTGGACGAGGTGCTCTTCGAGGCCTTCGCCCTGGCCCGCGAGGGCGCGCGCCGCTCGCTCGGGCAGCGGCACTTCGACGTGCAGCTCATCGGCGGCATGTTCCTCCACCAGGGCTGCATCGCCGAGATGCGCACCGGCGAGGGCAAGACCCTCACCGCGACCCTGCCGAGCTACCTCAACGCGCTCACCGGCCGCGGCGTCCACGTGGTGACGGTGAACGACTACCTCGCCCGCCGCGACGCCGAGTGGATGGGCCGGCTGCACAACTTCCTCGGGCTCACCGTGGGCTGCATCGTCCACGACCTCGACGACGCCGAGCGCCAGGTGGCGTACCGGAGCGACATCACCTACGGCCAGAACAACGAGTTCGGCTTCGACTACCTCCGGGACAACATGAAGTTCCGGCTCAGCGACTACGTCCAGCGCGAGCTGAACTTCGCCATCGTGGACGAGGTGGACAGCATCCTCATCGACGAGGCGCGGACCCCGCTGATCATCTCCGGGCCCACCGAGGACAACACCGACGAGTACTACCGGATCGACCGGGTCATCCCCGGCCTCGTCCCGGACCAGGACTACGCGCTCGACGAGAAGACCCGGAGCGTCAACCTCACCGACGAGGGCGTGGAGAAGGTCCAGAAGCGGCTCGGCATCTCCAACCTCTACGACCCGAGCGAGGTGGAGACGCTGCACCACGTGGAGCAGGCCCTCCGCTCGCACACCCTCTACAAGCGCGACCGGGACTACGTGGTGAAGGACGGCGAGGTGATCATCGTCGACGAGTTCACCGGCCGCCTGATGCCGGGCCGCCGTTGGAGCGACGGGCTCCACCAGGCGGTGGAGGCCAAGGAGGGGGTGAAGATCGAGAACGAGACCCAGACCCTGGCCACCATCTCGTTCCAGAACTACTTCCGCATGTACTCCAAGCTCTCGGGCATGACCGGCACCGCCGACACCGAGGCCGAGGAGTTCGCGAAGATCTACAACCTCGACGTCCGGGTGGTTCCCACCAACCGTCCGATGGTCCGCAAGGACCTGGACGACGTGGTCTACAAGACCGAGCGGGAGAAGTTCGAGGCAGTGGTGGAGGGGATCAAGGAGCTCCACGAGAAGGGGCAGCCGGTCCTGGTGGGCACGGTCACCATCGCCAAGAGCGAGGTGGTCTCCACCTTCCTCAAGAAGAAGGGCGTGCCGCACCACGTGCTGAACGCCAAGCAGCACCAGCGCGAGGCGGAGATCGTCGCCCAGGCCGGCCGGAAGGGCTCGGTCACCATCTCCACCAACATGGCCGGCCGAGGCACCGACATCCTCCTCGGCGGCAACCCCGAGGCGCTGGCCCGGGCCGAGGTGGGCGCTCCGCCGGAGCTCCCGCCGAGCGTCGACGGCGTGCCGGCGGACCCAGCGGCCCACCGGGCGGCGGTGGTGGAGTGGGAGAAGCGGCTGGAGAAGGCCATCGAGAAGTACCGGGAGCAGACCGCGCGCGAGAAGGAGGAGGTGCTCGCTGCCGGGGGCCTGTTCATCCTCGGCACCGAGCGCCACGAGTCACGCCGCATCGACAACCAGCTGCGCGGCCGCTCAGGACGCCAGGGCGACCCCGGTGTCTCCAAGTTCTACCTCTCGCTCGAGGACGACCTGATGCGGATCTTCGGGTCGGATCGCATCTCCGGCCTGATGGAGCGGATGGGGATGCAGGAGGGGGAGGTCATCGAGCACAAGTTCCTGAGCAAGGCGATCGAGAACGCTCAGAAGCGGGTCGAGGGCCACAACTTCGACATCCGCAAGAACCTGCTCGAGTACGACGACGTGATGAACCAGCAGCGGCGCACCATCTACAAGCTGCGCCGCCGGGTGCTGGCCGCCGGCGCCGGGGTGGCGCTGGTCGAGTACGACGAGGACAAGAAGACCAAGGCCAAGATCCGGAGCGAGCACACCGTCAGCTGGGACGACTTCCGGGAGATGCTCTTCGACGCGCTCGAGGACGTGGTGCTGGCCATCACCGGGACCTGGGCGGGGGCGAAGAACCCGGACACCTGGGACATCCCCGCGCTGACCCGGGCGGTGAAGGACAACCTGAACCTCGAGCTGGGGTTCCAGGGCTCGGGCAGCCAGGACGAGCTGCAGCAGCAGATCTACCAGGCGGCGGAGAAGGTGCTCCGGACCCGCGAGGAGGAGTTCGGGGACGACTTCCGCGTCTTCGCCCGGAACCGGTACCTCGCCACCATCGACCAGCTGTGGAAGGACCACCTGCTGGCGATGGATCACCTGCGCCAGGGCATCGGGCTCCGGGCCTACGGCCAGCGCGACCCGAAGCAGGCCTACAAGAAGGAAGGCTACGACGGCTTCATGCAGATGCTCTCGGCCATCAACCACCAGCTCATCAGCCAGCTGATGCGGGTGCAGGGCCGGACACAGCCGGCGCCGGCGCGGGGCGGAGCAGCGCCAGCCAGCGCGGTGGCCGAGGCCGCGGCCCGGATCCAGCGCGAGATGCAGGCCAAGGCGCGCCAGTACACGGAAGGGCGCGCCGACGTCGAAGGCCGCCCGGAGCGTGCCGCGCAGGCCCGGGGTCCGGTCAAGGCCGCCCCGAAGGTGGGCCGGAACGACCCGTGCCCCTGCGGCAGCGGCAAGAAATACAAGAAGTGCCACGGGGTCAGCGAGGCGGCCCCGCAGTAGCCCGCTGTCCGGTCCACCGACGCTCGCGACTGAGGTCGTCTCGAGAGGGCGCCGCTTGACAGCTGTTCATGGAACCCTGAATTCAGAGACAGGTCAGCGCGGCCCCGGGCGGCGCAACGTGTCTGTCGCCTCGGCCACGCGTCTGTTGCGCGCTGGCGCGCTGCGGCGTGGGTGAGATCGAATCGACCTGGAAGTTTCCGAATTTCAGTCCATCCAAAAACCACGATCACCCACATCCCATTGCGCGGATTGCTGCGCACAGCTGGGGCCGCTCTCCCACAAAGGAGCCGAGCGCGCGCTTTTCTCCGCTCTGGCAACATCGCCGCCGCTTGCCGCCCCTGCGAGACATCCTCCAGCGCGCGCGATTGGCGCTTGCGCCTGACCCGGACCAGGCACTGGTTCGCGCGCGCGCGGCGAGCGAGCGACTCGTCGCCTCGGTCCGGCTGGGGATCATCCTCTTCCAGATCGCGACGACGCTCCTGTTCGCGGTCGGCCGGACGAAGTTCTCGCTGCTCATCTCGCTCGGTTCGCTTCTCTACGCGCTCGTCCTCTTCGTGCTTCCGCGGAAGGTCTCGGCGCCATGGTTGCCGTGGGTGGTGAGCAGCGTGGACGTCACGCTCGCCAGCGTGGTCATCGGAGCCTTCGCCGTCTTCGGGTTCCCGCTGGCAGCGGTGAACAACCGCGTCACCTACGACTGGTACTTCGTGGCGGTCACGCTGGCC
>Ga0335070_10000555_pt1 | contig 41849 bp, 42 predicted proteins | sample Lox_Sample_13_FD_206722 | JGI IMG/M metagenome (GOLD analysis project Ga0335070, IMG submission 206722) | Soil microbial communities from Loxahatchee National Wildlife Refuge, Florida, United States - Lox_Sample_1.3 | ecosystem: Environmental > Terrestrial > Soil > Wetlands | place: USA... | reverse complement strand
ATCGTGTCTTCGGCCAGCCGGCCGCCGAACACCTCGCCGAGGTCGACGGCGAGATCGTAGGACTGGCCGGCATAGCGCATATGCGCGAGCCAGCGCGTGGCCAGCCCGTCGGTACGGGCGCCGCTGGCCTGGAGCTTGCGGCGCGCCTCGTCGTCCAGCGCCGCCACATAACGCCCGAGCGCCGCCGCATCGAGCGTCGAGGCCGGGCGCAGGATCATCCGGGATTCGTCCCAGCGCAGCGGACAGAGCAGGAGCCCGACGGCGGAGAAATTGCCGGCAAGGTACGGGACGATCGCGCGCCGCATGCCGAGAGCTTCCGCGAGCTCGATGCCGTGCGTCGGACCGGCGCCGCCGTAGATCAGGAGCGGCAACGCACGCAGGTCCAGTCCCTTCTCCAGCGTGTTGGCGGCGATCGCCTTCACCATCCGCGCCTGGATGATGTCGAGCACGGAGGTTGCCGCCGTCTCGACATCGACGTCGAGCTGCTCGCTGATGGTATCGGCGAACGCCGCCGCCGCCAGTTCGGGCTTCAAGGTGAACCCGCCGCGACCGCCGAGCGCGATGCCGAGCCGGCCCAGCACGACATCGGCGTCGGTGATGGTCGGGCGCTGGCCGCCGCGGCCGTAGCAGGCCGGCCCCGGGACGGAGCCGGCGGACTCGCGATCGACCTGGATGTAGCCGACGTGATCGACCAGCGCCAATGATCCGCCTCCGGCCGCGACGGCGGCGACGTCGATCATGGGCGTGCGGACCGGATATCCGGCGATGCTGCCCTCGAACTTGTGCACCGGCCGGCCGCCCTCGACCACGCCGATGTCGAGGGAGGTGCCGCCCATGTCGATCGTGACGAGGTCGAGGGCGCCGATCTGGCGGCCGAGATTGGCCGAGGCGATGACGCCGGCCGCGGGGCCGGAGTTGATCATCGTCACCGGCTTGTCGGCGGCGAGCTCGGGGGCCGCGAGGCCGCCCGACGCCATCATGATGCGCGTCGCCTCCACGCCCTCGCCGCCCAGGCGTTGCGACAGCCGCTTGAGGTACGGCGTCTGGATCGGCTTCAAGAGCGCATCGAGCACGACCGTCGAGGAACGCTCGAACTCGCGGATCTCCGGCGACACCTCGTAGGACAGCGACACATGCACGCCGGGCAGTTCTTCGGCGACGATGGCGCCGATACGGCGCTCGTGCGCCGGATTGACGAAGGAGAACAGGCCGCATACCGCAACCGAACGGACGTCTTTTCCCTTGAACGCGCGCAGCTGCCGCCGCAGGTCCTCTTCGTCGAGCTTTTCGACCTCCTCGCCGTGCGCACCCACGCGCTCGCTCACCTCAAGTCGGCGCTCACGCGGGATCAGCGGCTGCGGATTGTCGATGTTGAAGTCGTAGATGCCCTCGGCCGGCCGCTGGATGCGGCCGATGTCGAGCACGTCCCGGAACCCGCGGGTGGTCAGGAGAATGCCGCGCGGCAGCTTGCCTTCGATGATGGCGTTGGTCGCGAGGGTCGTCGCGTGATGCAGGGCCGCAACCGGGCTTCCCAACGTCGTGACCATCGCCAGACCATGGACGATCGGATTGATCGGGTCCTCGTAGTCGGTCGGCACTTTGGCCGAGCTCAGTGCTCCCGTCGCTTCGTCGAGGAGGACGACGTCGGTGAACGTGCCGCCGACATCGACACCGGCGCGCACGCTCATGGCGTCTTCCCCGCTGCCTGCGTTGCGGCGGCGCGCAGTGCGGCTTCCGCCCGCGACAGGTGGACGGTCATCGCCGCCTCCGCCTTCACCGGATCGCGGGTGGCAAACGCCTCCACCATGGCCTCGAGGCCGGCGATCGCGATCAGGCGCGTGCGACCTTCCGACAACGTCATCACCCGCAGGCTTTCCACGTGATCGTCGTAGAGCCGGATCGCGCGTACGAGGCGCTGGTTGGGCACCATGGCGAGCCAGGCGGCGCGGAAATCGGCGTTCGCGGCCATGAATCCGTTCATGTCGCCGGCATCGTGCGCCTTGCGGCTCTTCTTGATGGCCATCTGCATCGCCGCGACCCCGCCGTCGGTCGCCGCATTCACGGCATCGCGCATGGCCGCGGGCTCGAGCAGCCGGCGCAACTCGAAAATGTCGTCGATGTCCTTGGGCGAGATACTGGTGACGACATAGCCGCGCCCATTGGGTACGGCGAGACCGTCGCGGGCCAGCAGCGCCAGCGCTTCGCGGACCGGCGTGCGCGAGACCCCGAGCGTCTTGGCGAGAGCGATCTCCTGCAGACGGTCGCCAGCCCGGACGCGACCGCCGCGGATCGACTGCCGCATCCGCTCATAGACTTGGTCGCGGAGGGCGGATGCGCGCACTAAAGGCCTGATCTGTCTCGGCATTCGTATCCAGCGTATACAGTCGACAATCGCCGGTCAACGCCGGAACTTGCAGCGTCGTGCCCAGTTGGAAAGACATGCGAAAAACGACAAAGCGCGGCCGTAACTGGCCGAGGGCAACGGTGTTCACGATCGGCCATTCGACGCGGCCGCTCGACGACTTCGTCGAATTGCTGCACAACGCTGAGGTCGATCTCCTGGTGGATGTCCGCTCGATCCCGCGCTCGCGGACCAACCCGCAATACAATAGCGATGCGCTGCCCCAGCCGCTGGCCGCCGCCGGCATCGAGTATCGGCACATCGCATCGCTCGGCGGATTGCGCCATCGGCGCAAGGGCGATCCGGAATCGCCCAATACGTTATGGCGCAACGCGTCGTTCCGGAACTATGCCGACTACGCCGCGACCGACGAGTTTCGAGCGGGTCTCGACGAGCTCGAGGCCCTGAGCCGCAGCCGCCGCTGCGCGATCATGTGCGCCGAAGCGGTGTGGTGGCGCTGCCATCGGCGCATCATCGCCGACTATCTGCTGGCCGACGGCCGTCCGGTCGCGCATATCATGGGACCGGGCAAGATCGAGCCGGCGAAGCGGACGCCGGGCGGCCGTAAACGGCGGGACGGCACCCTCGTCTACAAGCAATCCTGAGACCTCGCGCGTCAGTCCACCGTGATGTGCGCCGCTTTCACGACCGGTGTCCAGGTCGCCAGCTGCTCGCGCAGGAAAGCGTCGAATTCCTCGGGCGTGGACCCGCGGCCGGCGATGCCGAGGTTCTGCAGCTTCGTCTGCACCTCCGGCTTCGCCAAAGCCTGGCGCACATGCTCGCTGAGAAGCTGCACGACCGGCTTCGGCGTCTTCGCCGGCGCCACCAGGCCGTTGAAGGCGCTGGCCTCGATCGGGCGGTAGCCGGCCTCGGCGACGGTCGGGACGTTCGGCAGGGTCGGCACCTTCTCCTTCCCGAGCACGGCCAGCGGCTTGAGCTTGCCTTCGCGGATGAACTCGCTGATCGCCGTGATCTGCGTGATCGCCGCGTCGACGTTGCCGCCGAGCATGTCGGTGACACCCTCGACATTGCCGCGATAATGCACGTTACGCCACTTGGCGCCGACCACGCTTTGCAGCAGCACGCTCGCCACGTGATTGATGCTGCCGGCCGTGTCGACCGTCACCGTGATCGCGTCCGGCTTCTGCTTCGCGTTGTCGACGAACTCCTTGATGGTGGCAACCTTCAGCGAGGGTCCGGCGACGAGCAAGGTCGGGGTGAAGCTGAATGAGCTGACGCCGGTAAAGGCGGTCGCCGGATCGTAGAGCGGCTTCGCGTAGATCAACGGCGACAGGATGAGGCCGCTGTTCGAGCCGACGTAAAGCGTGTAGCCGTCGGCTGCCGCGCGCGCGACGAAGTCGCCCGCGATCATGCTGCCGGCACCCGGCTTGTTGTCGACCACGAACGGCTGGTGCAGCGTCTGTGCCAGCTGCTCGGCGACGATACGCGCGGTCACGTCGACGTTCCCGCCCGCCGAGAACGGCACGATCATGTGCACGGGCTTTTTGGGATAGTCCTGGGCCCGCGCGACGCCGTTCGACACGGCGACGATGGCTATGCACGCCAGCAAGAAGCGGATCATGGCTACCTCGCTCTATTTCCTGTCCATCAGTTTCAAGAGATGCGCCGCCGCCTCCGAGCGCGTGCCGATCCAGATGTCCTCGGCCGCCTTCGCCTGCTGCATGATTCTTTCGTAGGCAAGGATGCCGGGAATACGGCCGAAGACATGCGAATGGATGGTCGGGTCGACGCGCGCCGGGCCTTTCTCGCGCGTGCGCACGTAGAACAGCCAGTCCTCGAACATCTCGACCATCATGCGCGGCGAGTTGCCGTAGCGCATCGCGAGCGGCAGGTCGTTCACCTCCATGTTGCTCGGGATGGCGACGATCGAACGACCGCCGAAACGGACGACGTACGGCAGATCGTCGTTGAGCGTATCGCCGTGCCAGGTGAAGCCATCCTCGGCGAGAAGCCGCGCCGTACGCGGGCTCGGCGTCCCACGCGGGCTCACCCAACCGAGCGGCCGGGTGCCCGTCGCTTTCGCGATCAGATCGGCGGTGCGGCGGATATTTGCCCGCTCTTCGTCTTCGCTGAGATAAATCGGGATCACGTCCATCGCATAAGAATGCGCGACGACATCGTGACCGGCATCGAAGATCGCCTTGACGATCTCCGGGTGGCGTTCGGCCATGATGCCGCTCACCATCACCGTCGCCTTGATGCCGTGATGCGCCAGCGCGTCCATGGCGCGGAAAATGCCGCGGCGGTGGCCGTACTCCGCCCAGCCGATGGCGTTCAGGTCGACCACGCCCTGGCGCAGCGGATTGCCCATCGGGCCGACGCCGGGCCATTTCCCGTCCGACCACCATTCAAACGCAACGCGGAAGAACACGGCGATGCGCTTGCCGTCCGGCCATAGAAAATCGGCCGGCGTCGGCACTTCGGTGCCGCCGGCATGGATATTCAGCTCATTTGTCGCAGTTTCGCTCACAGCCTCGTCCTCACATCCCATAGTTCGGGAAACAGTCTGATGTCGAGCAGTCCCCGGAGGTACGGCACGCCGGCGGTACCGCCGGTGCCGCGCCGGCCGCCGATGACGCGCTCGACCGTCGTCACATGCCGGAACCGCCACTGACGGAAATAGTCCTCGAGGTCGACGAGTTCCTCCGCCAGCTCGTAGAGGTCCCAATGATGGCTGGGGTCGCGGTAAACCGCCATCCACGCCGCTTCGACAGTCGGGTCCGCCACATGTGCGCCACGAACATCGCGCTCGGCCGCGACGGCGAAACCGCGCCGGCCGAGCAATCGCAGCGCCTCGTCATACAGGCTTGGCGCCGCAAGCTCGGCTTCGAGCTCGGCATGGATGCCGGCACGATGGCGGTGCGGCGCCATCATCCCGGCATTCTTGTTGCCGAGCACGAACTCGATCAGCCGGTACTGGTGCGACTGGAATCCCGAGGCGCGCCCGAGCGAGCCGCGAAAATCGAGATATTCGCTGGGCGTCAAGGTCGAGAGCACGTCCCAGGCCTGGATGAGCTGCGCCATGATGCGGCTGACCCTCGCCAGCATCTTGAACGCCGGCGGCAGGTCGTCGCCGCGGATGCGCGCGCGCGCGGCGCGCAGTTCGTGCAGCATCAGCTTCATCCACAGCTCGGTGGTCTGGTGCTGGATGATGAACAGCATCTCGTTATGGTTGGTCGAGCGCGGGTGTTGCGCCGAAAGGAGCTGGTCGAGCCCGAGGTAGTCGCCGTAGCTCATCTCGCCGGCGAAATCGGTGTGCGCACCCTCGGGCGGCTTCGGGGGCTCGGTCATCCTGCTCTCCTTAGGTGACGGCGGCGCGGCGCTTGAACTCCGGCCGGTCCCACGCGCGGGTTGCGAGAACGTCGATCAGCGCCGCGGCCGCATCAAATACATCGACGTAGCGGACATAGAGCGGCGCAAAGCCGAAGCGAAGAATATCGGGCGCGCGGAAGTCGCCGATGATCTTGCGCGCAATCAACGCTTGCATGACCGGATAGCCGTCGGCGTGACGAAACGAGACCTGGCTGCCCCGGCGCGCCGGGTCGCGCGGACTGGCCAAAGTCAGGCCGGTCCCGGTTCCCTGAGCCTCGACCAGCTTGATGAACAGATCGCCGAGTGCCACCGACTTGGCCCGGATCGCCGCCATGTCGGCCGCGAGCACGGTGTCGACGCCGACCTCGAGTGCCGCAAGCGACAGAATCGGCGGCGTGCCGCACAAGGCGCGCGCGATGCCGCCTGCGGGGCGATAACCGGGCTCGAAGGCGAACGGGGCCGCGTGCCCCATCCAGCCCGACAACGGCTGCGCGAACGACGCCTGATGCCGCTGCGGCACGAAGATAAAGGCCGGGGCGCCGGGCCCGCCGTTCAAATATTTGTACCCGCAGCCGATGGCGAAATCGGCCCCGGCGGCGGCGAGGTCGACGGGAACGGCGCCGGCGCTGTGCGCGAGGTCCCAGATCATCAAGGCGCCCTGCGCCTGAACCGTGCGCGTCACCGCGGCAAGATCGTGCATCGCCCCGGTCCGGTAGTTCACCTGCGTGAGGAACACGAGCGCCGTGCCCGGGTCGATCGCGTCCATCAGCTCATCCGCGCCGACCAGCCGGAGCTGATGCCGGCCGCCTAACAGCTCGATCAGCCCTTCGGCGACATAGAGGTCGGTCGGAAAATTGTCGCGTTCCGACACGATCGTGGTTCGGCCGGGACGCATCCGCAAAGCGGCCGCCAGCACCTTGAACAGATTGACCGACGTGGAATCGGCGACCGCCACCTCTCCGGGGGCGGCGCCGATCAGCCGGGCGATTTTGTCTCCGAGCTCGAGCGGCAGGCCGATCCAGCCATGCTTATTCCAGCTGGTGATGAGATCACGACCCCACTCTTCGGTGATGACGGCGTCCAGCCGGTCGCGCACGAGATTCGGCCGGGCGCCGAGCGAGTTCCCGTCGAGATAAATGACACCGTCGGGCAGCGCAAAGGCGCCGCGGCGCGGCGCCAGAGGATCGGCGCGGTCCATTTCCTCGCAGTCGGCGCGGGTCGGCGGGCCCATGCCGAAGCTTCACCCGGCCCAGCCCCATCCGCAAGTCTGGCGGCCGAGAGCGGGCTTAGTCGGCGGCTTCCGCGCCAACCTGCGGCGCTGGACGTAACGTCGGCTGCAGCGCCCGTGGCACACCGAGCCGCCGCCACACCGCTTCCATCCGCATTCCCCACAAGATGCACGGCTCTTCGACATAAGAATAGGAGAGCTGCGCCAGTCCGAGCGCCACGGCCACGCTCGCGATCTCCACGACCGCGAAGATCAGGAGATCGTTGCGCAGCATGGCTGCCGGCGACAGCGCCACATAAAACTGGCGCACGATCACCGTGAGCACGATGTAGTGCCAGAGATAAAACGAGTACGACATCAGTCCCGTCCAGCGCAGCACCGGATGGCTGAGCAGTCCAGGCGCGGCCGTCTCATCGCGCCAGACGACGAGGCAAATGACCGCGAACGCACCCACCGCCTGGATGTAAAACGCGGGCTGCCAATCTTGCGGCTGCACCAAGCCCGTCCCGAACATGGCGGCCCAGGCCAACAGCGCGGCACGGCCGGCACCCCCGGTGCACCGGATCAGGAACCGCGCGCAGTCCCTACCCCGGGTCTGTACGAGCATGCCGAGGTAGAACGTGAACAGGAACTGGATCCCGACCGTGCCCCACATCCGGATGGAAATGATAACCAGACATCCGAGAACGACGGCATCGGCCGCGGCGTTCCGGTCGCGCACGATCCGGTGGAACAACGGCAGGAACGGAATCGCGCAGACCTCGACATAGAGCGACCATACGACGAGGTTCATCGACCAGGTGGCAATCAGGAAATTGCCGATGACGGACGTCGTCTTGAGCGGATTGAACACCGCGCCGTTCAGCCAGCCCGCGAGAAAATCAATGCCGGTCACCTGGAACCGGGAGACGTCGACAGGCGGCGCGTCCATAAGGAAGATCCACGCCAGCACGAGAATCCCAAACGTCGCGGCAATGTGTGCGGGATAGAGACGCAGCGCGCGACGGACGATGAAGATCACATACGTGCGCCCGCGCTGAGTGAACTCTTCCTTGCGGTCGAGCGAGCGGGCAATCGCAAGACCGCTGATGATGAAGAAGATCGTCGGCACGTGCAGCACGGTGCACGCCTTCGCCAGCATGTCGCGGAGGCTGTGCTGGTCGAGCACGGAACCGCTGTAGTTGCAGAGGATGGTGAAATTGAGGGTGTGAGCGGTGGCCACCATGATCGCCAGGATTCCGCGCAGCGACAGGACGCCGCTCACAAAGCCGGTCTTGGACGACCGGTCCGTTTCTTTGTACATGTCCGCCCCTACAACGTCAGCGGGTAAACCTTCCCGGACGACTTCGTTTGTCTGCGCGTCCAACTTGTATGGAACCGTACAGTCTGTCCTGTGACCGTTACATCCTGAAGTGTGATCGTTCTGTGGCCGCGGAGTATGGAGACGCGGCCGCCGCACGGGTCAAATCAAGCTGAAAAACCCGGCAGCGGCGGCCGGGGGCTCACCGCGGCTTCAGCGCCGCGCGATTGACGCAGTTGCGCAAGACGCCGGAGACAAGATAATCCCGCGCCGTCGCGACGCTCTTCTGCCGCATTTCGCGGATCGACGCCGCGCTGATGCTGGCGACGTGGGGCGTCACGATCAGCCGGCCGCGCAGCCAATCTTCATCGCCGGCGAGAGCCGCGAACAAGGGATCGTCTGCGGAGGGCGGCTCCTGCTCCCAAACATCAAGCCCGGCGCCACCGATGCGCCCCGAGCGCAGCCCATCGTAAAGCGCCCGCGGCGCGACGATGCCGCCGCGGGCGGTGTTGATCAGCAGCGCCCCCGGCTTCATCCGGGCGATGCGCGCGGCGTCGATGAGGTGCCGCGTCGCAGGCGTCAACGGAACGTGGAGGCTGACCACGTCAGCATCCGCCAATGCGCCGTCGAGATCGGTCATCCGCTCGAGACCGGCGGCTTCGCTCGCCTGCGGATCCACGTAGGCCACACGCATGTCGTGGGCAAGCGCGCGTTGCGCGACAGCCCGTCCGACGGCGCCGAGGCCGAGGATCAAGAGGCGCGAGCCTTTGAGGCGGCGCACCGTCGGCGGCAGCGGGAACGGCAGCCAGGGCGCGTTCGGAGCCGCCTCGACCCGGCGATGGTACGTGGAGAGACCGCGCGCGAGCGCGAGGATGAGAGCCAACACGTGATCGGCTATCTCGGAAATCCCGTAGTCCGGCACGTTGCAGACCGGCACGTTGCGCGCCGACCAGGCGGCAATGTCGACGTTGTCGAGGCCGACGCCGGCGCGCACGAGAATGCGGCAGTTCGCGGCGGCGGCGGCAATGCCGGCGTCGTAGGTGACGCGATGCTGCACGACGAGTGCGTCGGCAGCGGCCAATGCCGGGCGCTCGAGCTCGGCCGCGGTCGCCGCATGGTGGACCTCGACCTCGACGTCACCGGCAGCCTCACGCTCCAGCGCGTGATCGTCGGCGAACACCGTGTCGGGGAGGAGGACCTTCACGTCCGTCGCGCAATGAAGCGGCAGACCGCGCCGCCGTGCGCGGCGCATAGGCTCTCCTCAACGTCGGCCGGCGCGTCCAGGACCATCCCGGCGACGGCGCGCAGCATGCCGGCGATCGGCGAACAAACCGGCGTCGCCGAGGGGCCATGGCCATGGACGAACGGCGAGTTGCGGACTTCGAGTACCAGCCGCTCCGGTCCGCGGTCGGCGAATGTCCACAGTCCCCAGCCGAGCTGTGGCGCGGTTTCGACGATGACGTCGAGCAGTGCCGAGCCCGCCGCACCGCTCGCCCGATAGGCCGCCGCCGATCGGCCGCCATTCTCATGAATGGAATCGCCGAGTGCCGCCAGCGCCTGCGCCCGCGCCGGCTCGGCGAGGCGCTGGAACAGTCCCATCAGCGCGTCGGTGCGCAGCATCACATAGCGGATGTTGCCGTCACGGATCTCGCCGGCGGCGGTGTCATGGACGAGGCGGTCGAGAAGGCGCGGCTTGGTCATTGTACTCTCATGCGGCGGAGGCGGCGCGTGCGCGCTCGCGCAACGCTTTCTTGTCGGTCTTGTTCACGGTTGTCTTGGGCAGCGCGTCGAGGATCTCGAGCGAGGCCGGTACCTTATATTTCGCGAGATTGCGGCGGCAGTGCGCCAGCAGGTCTTCGACGTTGGCCTTCGCCCCCGGACGCAACACGACATAGGCGCGCACGACCTCGCCGCGATAAGCATCGGGTGCTCCGACGGCCGCTGCATCAGCGACATCCGCGTGCAGGAACAGCACCTCGTCAATCTCGCGCGGGTAGACGTTGTAGCCGCCGACGATCGCCATGTCTTTCTTGCGGTCGCGAATATACAGATAACCGTCGCCGTCGAGCTCGCCGATGTCCCCGGTGTAAAGCCACCCGTCTCGCAGCGCCTCGGCGGTCTCCTGCGGCAGATTGCGATAGCCCTGCATGATCTGCGGTCCGCGCGCACGGATCTCGCCGCGCTCGCCGACGCTCAGCACGATCGTGCCGGTCTCCACGTCGACGATCTCGACCTCGGTCTCCGCGAGTGGGATACCGACCGAGCCCGGCTTCGCCGTTCCTTTCGCCGGAATGTAGGTGAGCACCGGGCCCGCCTCGGTCTGGCCGTAGCCTTCGAAGACCGGTGCGCCGACGGCATCCTGCCAGCGCCGCAAGGTCTCTTCCGACAGCGGCGCCGAGCCCGAGTAGCACGTATGCACGCTTGACCAGTCGGTGCGCGCGAAATCGGGGTGCGCCATCAGGCCGATGAAGATCGTCGGGCTGCCCGGGAAGATCGTGATGCGCTCCGACGCGACCACGCGCAACGCATCGTCGGGCTTGTAGCGCGGCCGAAGGACGAGACAGCCATGGCAATATGCGGCGAGAAAAAGCCCCATCGCCATCGCATAGGAATGGAACAGCGGCATCATGCAGAGGATACGCTCCCCTTTCCCGCCGCCGTCGGGACGGCCGGTCGGCAACAAACCCTCGCGCTGCGCCACATTGATCGAGATCGCGCGATGCGTGAGGTTCACGCCTTTCGGGCGGCCGGTCGTGCCGCCCGTGTACTGCAGCAGTGCGAGGCCGGCCGGGTCCGGCAGCGGCAGTTGCGACGAGCCGGCCCGCCGGGTGTCGAACCGGCGGGCACCATCGCCAAGCACGATGACGTGGCGGATGCCGGCCGCATCGGCCAGCGGCCGCGCCATCTCCGCGAGGCTCGTGTCGACCAGCAACGCGACCGGCGCCGAATCTTTCAAGATATAATCGAGCTCGCGCGCGGTGTAGAGCGGATTGAGCGGGACCGATTGCGCGCCGCTGGCATGGATCGCGAAGGCGGCGATGCAGGCCTCGATCGAGTTCGGCAGGATGGTCGCGACACGCGTCCCTGGTGCAGCGCCGAGATTCATCAGCTCTGCGGCAAATCCGGCGACGCACGCGGCGTACTCGCGATACGTCAGACGGCGATCGTCGAACGCCAGCGCATCCGCGTCGGGATGTTCGGCAGCGGCCGCCGCCAGCATGTGGACGACGGTCGGATAGACCTGCGGCAGTGGTGCTGCCGAGCGCACCATGGCTACGCGGCGTAGCTGGGATCGAGCCGGTCGAGCAGGCGCAGCAGGCCCGGCCATTCGCGGCTGCGCGGCGGATCGGGATAGGTCTCGAACTGATGTGCCGTGTGCTCCGACACCTTGGGATCGGGCAAGGTGATCTCGCGGTTGAGCGACAGCGCACCGACCTGCAGCCGGCAGGCGACCTCGAGCGAGTACATCAGGCTGAAGGCGTCCGCGCAGTCCTCGCCGACGACCAGGAGCCCATGATGGCGGAGAATGAGCGCCTTGTGATTTCCGAGATCGCGATACAGCCGGTCGCGCTCATCGGTCGAGAACGCGAGACCTTCGTAATCGTGATAACCGACGCGATCGTAGAACATCATCGACTTCTGGTTCAGCGGCAGAAGTCCCTCTTTCATCGCCGCGACGGCCATGCCCGCCTGGGTGTGCGTGTGCAGCACGCAGCCGGCGTCATGCCGATGCATGTGGATGGCGCTGTGCACGACGAAGCCGGCCGGATTGATCTTGGCATCGCGCGGGCTGATGACGTTGCCGTCGACATCGATCTTTACCAGCGAAGATGCCGTGACCTCGCTGAACATCGATCCGAACGGGTTGATGAGGAACTGGTCGCGCGTGCCGGGAACCCGGGCCGTGATGTGGGTGTAGACGAGGTCGTCCATGCCGAAATGGGCGACGAGGCGGTAGCAAGCGGCCAGGTCGATGCGCACCTGCCGCTCGGCAGCCTCCATGTCGCGGGACTTGAGCACGGTCATGCCGCTTAGATTATGAGCGGCTGCGGATGCTGTCCAGCAAGCGGCGCCTGCCGCGGAACGGCGCGCGTCCCGCGGCGGGCCGCATCGGTCGTTATTTCAGCCGCTTCGCGGCGTCTTCGACCAGGCTGAGATCGGCGTATTTCTTCACGTCGAAGCCGGTCTTGAGAAAGCCGAGATCCTTTTGCAGATTGACGTTCGCCTGCAGGGCGTCGAGGTTCGGCCTGCCGCTCGGATCGCGGAAGTAATCTTTCTTCGTGAACAGCCAGCTGTCGAAACGGTCGGCCGGCTGCTTGCTCACCTTGGACGCGATCTCGACGGCTTCCTTGTGATTGGCCGGATTGAGGAACCAGCGCTCCGTCCGCAGCACGTCCTCCATGAGGTCGACCATGGCCGCGCGGTTCTTCTGGATGAAACCTTCGCGCGCCGCCCAGACGATCATCTGCGTCGTGCCCACGGCCTCTTTCTGCGTGAATAGCGGCCGGACCAGCTCGCGCAGCGACGGATCGACCGAGAACGGCAGCACGCCCGGGAACAGGTCGATCTTCTTGTCGCTCAGCATCGCCTTCATGTTCGGAAACGCCGCTTCGACGATGGTGAGGTCGCGCTTGTCCTCGAGCTTGTGCTTGCGCAGCATCGCGCGCATGGCGATGTCCACGGCACTGCCGACCGCATTGGTCGCCAGCACCTTGCCCTTCAGATCCTCGACCGTCTTGATCGGGCTGTCCTTGGCGACGAAGAACTCGTCGGTGTAGTAGCCGGCCACACCGTCCTGGAATTCGTCGGCGATGATGCGCAGGTCGGTCATGTGCGCATTTTCGACGGCCAGTGCCAGCGACGAGTACGCGAGGTTGCCGATCTCGAGCTCGTTGGTGGCCATCGCCGAAATCATCGGCGGCGTGCCCTGGAAGCGGACATCCTCCAGCACATAGCTCTTGCCATTGTGCGTCATCAGTTCGGGCTTCTGCCCCAGGAGCGAGGCCCAGTTGGCCACCGCGACGACCCAGGCGACGCGGACCTTCACCGGCGCCTGAGCCGAGGCCGGCTGCGCCGCAAGCGCGAGACCGGCCGCCCCCAGCGCCAGCGCGGCGAAAACCGATTTCATGGACATCCGATCCTCCCTGACCAAAAATGAACTTGTTCAGAACCGTGATAGCGCAAGCCATCCGGCGCGACAAGCCTGCTTTGAAGATGCGCGGACGTGATGCAACCGCCGCGCGCTTGACCCGCGGAAATCGGGGGTCCTACGCTTGACGAAAAACAGCTGGGGAGAAGCGCGTGACGGTTCTGGTCATCGGCGCCGGGCTGGTCGGATCGCAGGTGGCGCGGGTCCTGGTCGAGGACGGGCAACGCCCGGTCCTGATGGACACGGCCGTGCAGACGAAAGCGCTGGGCGAGATCGTCGATCCGGCACGCGTGACGTTGATCCCGGGCGATGTGCTGCAGCGATCGCAGATCGACGAAGCCGTCCGCGAGCATGGCATCACGGAGATCGTCCACACGGTTGCCAATCCGATGCTGACGTTGGGCGCGCAGCGCGATCCGTATGCCGCGATCCAGCTCAACATCATGGGCACGGTCAACGTGCTCGAGGCGGCGCGGCAGCACAAACTCGGCCGCGTGGTCGTGTCGAGCTCGAACGTGCTCAACCACTTCCTGACCGGCGGCGGCGACGGCGGCGACCACACGAAGGAAGACGCCTTTCCGCGTCCCCTCACCTTCTATGCGTCGACCAAGCTCGCGGTCGAAAACCTCGGCCTCAACTACGCGCACTGGACCGGAGTCGACTTCATCGCGGTGCGCTATGGGGCGGTGTGCGGACCGTGGAGCGGCGCCGGCGGCGGCGGTCCGAGCAATATCCTGCGCGAAGCCGTCCGGACGGCGCTGCGGGGCGAAGAAGCGGTCCTGCCGGCGGCCGGGCTCGAATGGATCTATTCGAAGGACGCCGGCCGCGGCACGGTCCTGGCGCTCAAAATCGAAAATCCACCGCGGCGCGTGTTCAACATCACCATGGGCAAGATCGTCAGCGCCGACGAGCTCGCCGCGGCGTTGAAGACGGCGGTTCCCGGCGCGCGGGCGCGGCTGGAGACTGCGCCGACGAGCTCGGCCGCCATCCCGCCGGCCCACATGCTGCGGGCCTCCGACCAGACGGCCGCGGAGCGCCTGCTCCGCTTCACGCCGGAGTATGACATAACGGCCGCGGTGAAAGACCTGGCGGCCTGGCTCAAAGCGAAAGGTGCGACATGAAAAAGCTCAATCGCGTTCTTGACGGCGACGGTCACATCATCGAGCGCGACGCCGAGCTCTTCGAGTATCTCGAAGCGCCCTATGCCGGCAACACGACGTTGCTCGGCTATCCGTTCTTCCCGACCCTCGACGGCTATAACCGAGGCGCCATCATGGCGCGGCTCGGCATCCATCAATCGTATGAGATCACGCCCAAGCTGTGGGTCGACACGCTCGACAAGGCGGGGCTGGAGTCGACCGTGCTCTACCCGACCGCCGGTCTCGCGTTCACGATGATCCAGGACCCGGAATGGGCGACCGCACTGGCGCGCGCCTACAACAACTGGTTCACCGACCGGTACTACCGGTTCAACAAGCGCCTGCGCGGCATGGCGCTGATCCCGCTGCAGGACGTGAACGAGGCGGTGAAGGAACTGCGCCGCGCCGTCACCGACCTCGGCATGATGGGGGCGGTGCTGCCGGCCAACGACGCCGATATCGGCGTGCGCAAGGGGCTCGGGCATCGCGACTTCTGGCCGATCTATGAAGAGGCCGAACGGCTGAACGTGCCGGTCGCCACCCACGGCGCACCGTCGATGAACCTCGGCATCAACGCGTTCACCAAGTTCGGCATGACCATCGCGCTCGAGCACCCGATTGCGCAGATGATCCAGATCACCAGCTTCGTCATGGAAGGCGTCTTCGACCGTTTCCGCAAGCTGCGCGTCGGCTTCCTCGAGGCGGGTACCGGCTGGGTGCCCTACATGATGGACCGTCTCGACCGCTCCTATGAAGTCTTCAAGCGCAACGGACGGCAGGAGTTTTCGGAGTATCTGCAGACCAAGCCGAGCGCGCATTTCGCCTCCGGCCGCATGTACTTCTCCTGCGAAGGCGGCGAGCCGTCGCTCAAGAACCTCGTCGACCGCATCGGCCACAAAGGGCTGCTGTTCGCCTCCGACTTCCCGCACGAGGCGAACGTCGAGCACGCGATGCACGAGATGGAAGAGCTGCTCGACCGCGACGACCTGTCGGATGCCGCCAAGAAGGGCATCTTCTGCGACAACATCGAGGCGTTCTACGCGCGGTGAGCGGCCTGGTCAGTCGACGCTGCCGCGGCGCTCGCCTTTGCGGTGGGCGCGCCACAGCCAGCTCACCTCGGCGCCGTAGAGGAACATCATGCTGGAGTAATAGACCCACATGAGGATGAGGATGAACGTGCCCGCGGCGCCGTAGCTCGTGGCGACGTTCGTCGAGGCAAGATACGCGCCGATCCCGAACTTCCCGAAAGTGAACAATATCGCCGCGATGAAGGCGCCGACGAACGCATCGCGCCATTCAATGAACGCGTCGGGCAGGATCTTGAAGATGGCGGCGAAGATCAAGGTCGTGATCAGCAGCGACACGAAGGTATGGCCGCTCCACACGAACCAGGCAACCTGCTTGTCGCCGAACAGATAGCTACCGAACGCCGCCACGGCCGCGTTGACCACGAGGGACACCACGAGCACGAAACCCGACGACATGATGATCGCGAAGCTTTTCAGGCGCACGCTCACGATCTTCAGCACGCTCGACGACGACGCCTTATAGCGCCAGATCGTGTTCAGCGCCCCCTGGATCTCGCCGAAGATCCCGGTGGCGCTGATGACGATCACCACCGGGGCGATCGTCTTGGCGATCCAACCCTCGTGATGCGCCCAGGCGCTGTGGATCAGGGTCTGGATGGCGTGGGCCCCGCCGGTTCCGACCAGGCCGGCGATCTGGCCGTAGATCGCGTCGTTGGCCGCCTGCTCGCCGAACACCGCGCCGGCGACGGCGATGGCGATGACCATCATCGGCCCGAGCGACGAGATCGTGTAGAAGGCGATCGCCGCCGCCGACGTCATCGCCCCGTCTTTGGCCCAGCGCAGCGCCGCGTCCCATAGCACCAGGAGCTCCGCCCAGGGCGTCCGCTCGGCGTCGAACCAGGAAGGATGATGCTTAGCCGAGGCGCGCATCGACGATCGCCTCCAGCCGCTGGGCATCGAAGGGTGCCCGCACTTTCGCATCGTTGTCGAAATAGACGTAGACGTCGCGCCGGCGGCGCTTGGGCGCCGGACGGTCGACCACGCGCACAGCATCGGCCGGCTCCTCGCCCTGCGCCCAGCATGCGACGCGCGCGCCCCAGGTCTGGAGCGCCGCTTCATCGTAGCCGCTGGCATAGAGCACTTCCGAGCCGTGCAGCCGGCAGTAGACGAAATCCGCCGTCACATCCATGAGCAGCGGCCATTCGACCGTGTCGGCGCAGACCAGCGCGACGTTATACGCCCGCAGCAGCTCGATGAACTCGGGGTTGCGAAAGCTTTCGCTGCGGATCTCCATGGCGTGGCGGACCGGCCGCTTGGCGAGCGCGACGAGCTTTTTTCGACCGCGCCCTTTGGCCTTGCGCGCCAGCTCCGCGACTTCGACGGTGTCGCGCGGCAGCAGCTTGAAAAAACCCTCGATGCGTTCGGGGTTGAAACGGAAATTCTCCGGAAACTGCCACAGGATCGGCCCGAGCTTCGGCCCCAGCTCGAGCGGCCCCGAGGCGAAGTAGCGTGCCAGGGCCGGTTCGGGTTCCTTCAGCTTCAGCATGTGGGTGATATAGCGGCTGCCTTTGAGCGCGAAGACGAAGTCCGCCGGCGTCTGGTCCGCCCATGTCCGGAAGAACTCCGGCTTTTGCAGGCGATAGAACGTGCCGTTGATCTCGATGCTCGGAAAAATGCCGCTGGCGTAACTCAGCTCGCGATGCTGTGCGAGCGTCTTCGGATAGAAGACGCCACGCCAACCTCTATAGCGCCAGCCGGAAATGCCGATCCGCACCGCTCCCGTCTTCCGCTTGGCGGCGGCCTTGATCGACTCCTGGGGACGGGCCGGTTCGACTTCGGCCGTAATGCTGATCGCCATTGTGTAAGCGCAGAGGCATATGCCTGGGGTGAAAACACCCAGTTTGGGTCGCGGTTCCGTGACCTTTCGCCACAGCCGTAAGACGGGGAACTACGGCCTCTCATAAATCGTTGAACGCGTGCCGGGTTTCGGCTTGTCGCCGGCGCGCCCCGGCTTTGGTGAATCGGGCGCCGGAGTGGGAGCGATGCCGCAAATCTTCCGGCCAGGCGCCGACACGATCGCGCGAGTGGTGCTGGTCGCGATTCCGGTCACGCCGCTGGTCGTCGTGGCTTTCCTCTATGGGCTGAGCGCCTCGCCGTACATCACAGGAGAAACCGTGACCCTCGAGCAGCCCGTTCCCTTCAGCCACGATCACCATGTGGCCGAGCTGGGCATCGACTGCCGGTACTGTCACAGCTTCGTCGAGAGTTCGCCGGTCGCCGGCGTGCCGCCGACCACGACGTGCATGAGCTGCCACTCCCAGATCTGGACGCAGGCCGCCATGCTGGCCCCCGTCCGCCAGAGCCTCGCCGACCGGCGACCTATCCACTGGCGCCGTGTCAATCGCCTTCCCGACTACGTCTATTTCGACCACAGCATCCACATCGCAAAGGGCGTCGGCTGCACGACATGCCACGGTCCCATCCAGGAGATGCGGCTCACGCGCCAGGTGGCACCGATGACGATGGGGTGGTGCCTGGACTGCCATCGCGATCCGTCGCGTTATCTGCGGCCGAAAGCGGCGATCTTCGACACGCGGTGGACGCCACCGGAGGACCAGGACAAACGCGGGCCCGCGCTTGTGGCCCAATATCACATCAACACCGGCCACCTCACCGATTGTTCGGTGTGTCACCGCTGAGACATGGCAAAGCACGCTCCCGCTGACCATGGACTGGCGCGACGCGACGCGCTGAAGCTGTTTGCGGCCGGTGTCGCCGCGAGCCTCAGTGCCTGCGGCAAATCCGATGACGAGATCGTGCCGTATGTGGAAATGCCCGAGCGCATGGTGCCGGGGCTGCCGCTCCGCTTCGCTACCGTACTGCCGCTCTCCGGCTACGGACGTGGCGTCCTCGTCACCTCGAGCGAAGGCCGGCCGACGAAGATCGAAGGCAATCCCAGGCATCCCGCGAGCCTGGGGGCCACGGACGTGTTCGCCGAGGCGGCGGTCCTGTCGCTCTACGACCCCGATCGGTCGCGAACCGTACGCCGCGGCGCCGAGGTCGCCTCATGGAACAGCTTCGAAGCCGCGTTGCTCGCGCAGCTCGACCGTGAAGCGGCGCGGCACGGGGCGGGTCTGCGCATCGTCACCGGCCGCATCACGTCGCCGACCTTGCGGCGGCAGCTCGCGGCCCTGCTGAAGACCTATCCGGAGGCGCGCTGGTATCGCTACGAGCCGCTCGCCGATGACGCCGCCCGCCAGGGCGCCCGGCTCGCTTTCGGCCGACGGGTCACGGCGCTGCCGCGGCTTGGCGATGCCGACGTCGTCCTGACATTGGATGCCGATCCGCTGGGCCCCGGCCCGGAACAGCTTCATCACGCCCGCAGCTTTGCCACGCGTCGCCACGCCGGAGGGCCAATGCTCCGGCTGTATGCGCTCGAGCCGGGATGGTCGCTGACCGGCGCCAACGCCGATCACCGGCTCCCCCTGTCGACATCCGCCGTTCACAGCGCCGCGCTGATGGTGGCAGCGCGGCTTGGCGCGGACGTTCCGGCAGACGACCTGCCCGCCGCGGCCCGACGGTTCGTGAGTGCCGCTGTCGCCGATCTTCAGGCTCATAGCGGGCGCGCGCTGGTGCTCGCCGGTCCGGCGCAGCCGCCGGAAATCCACGCGCTGTGCCATTGGATCAACGCGCGCCTGCGCGCCCCGGTCGACGTGATCGAAACGATCGATCCGGCCGAGGACGATCACGCCGCTTCGGTCGCCGCCTTCGCCGCGGACCTCGGCGCCGGCAAGGTCGAAACCCTCGTCCTCATCGGCGTGAACCCCGCCTACGACCTGCCGCCGGCGCTCGGCATCGGCGACGCTCTCCGCCGGGTTCCGTTCAGCGTCCATGCGGGCCTTTACCGCGACGAGACCGCGGCTCTGTGTCGCTGGCATGTGCCGCTGCCGCATCCGCTGGAGACGTGGACCGATCTCCGCGCCTTCGACGGCACCGCCGCCATCGCGCAACCGCTCATTCGGCCGCTTTACGACACCCGCTCCGCCCATGACGTCGTCGCCTTGTTGCAACGGCAGCTCGATGCCTCCGCACATGCGCTCGTCCGGGCGACATGGCGCGACGCCGCCACGGGCGATTTCGAGGGCTGGTGGCGCCGCACGCTTCACGACGGCCTCGTCGACGGCAGCGCCTACCGGCCCATCGATGGCATCGCCCCGGCGTTGCCCAGGGTTTCGCCCGCGCCGGCGGCGGCCGGTTTCACCGTCAGCTTGCACCCCGATGCTTCCGTCTGGGACGGCAGCTTCGCCAACAACCCTTGGCTCCAGGAATGCCCCAAACCGCTCACCACCGAACTCTGGGGCAACGCGCTGCACATCGGATCCGCCGACGCGGCCTTGCTTCATCTCGAAAGCGGCGACATCGTCCACGTCCGATCCGGGGCGGCGACGCTGGAGACTCCCGTCCTCGTTCGCGACGGTCTTGCATCCGGCGCCGGAACATTGGCGTTGGGCTACGGGCGGCCGGCGGCCGGAACGATCGGAACCGGCATCGGCGCGAACGGGTATGCGCTGCGCGGGAGTCCCGCCGACTGGACTGTCTCCGTCGACGTCACGGGCGCGAAACGGAAAAGCGGCGTCCTCGCCGTGCAGCACCACTTCCGCCTGGACGGCGAGGCCGAGGACATCCTGAAGCTCGTGTCGGTCGGCGATCTTAGCTCCCTCGCTCCCGGCGCGCTCGACAAAGATCCCGATCCGCCGACGTTTTTCCAGACACCTCCCGGAGACGATCCTTACGCCTGGGCGATGGTCATCGACACCGCGCTGTGCATCGGTTGCAACGCCTGCGTGATCGCCTGCCAGGCCGAGAACAATGTCCCCGTCGTCGGGCCCGGCGAAATCGCCCGTGGCCGCGACATGCACTGGCTGCGGATAGATACCTACGACCTGGGACCGCCACAGCGCCCGCAGCCCGGATTTCAGCCGGTGCCGTGCATGCATTGCGAGCACGCGCCGTGCGAACCGGTCTGCCCGGTTGCGGCCTCGGTCCACGACGGCGAGGGTCTCAACGTCCAGGTCTACAACCGTTGTGTCGGCACCCGCTTCTGTCAGGCGAACTGCCCGTACAAGGTCCGCCGTTTCAATTTCTTCGATTACTCGACCGACCAGGCCTACGCAAATCTCGGCGACGATACGTTCCGCGCGCAACGGAATCCCGACGTGTCCGTCCGCGGCCGCGGCGTGATGGAGAAATGCACGTACTGCGTCCAGCGCATCAGCCGCGCCCGGCGCACGGCCGAGAAAGAGGATCGTCCGATCCGCGACGGCGAGGTCATCCCGGCCTGCGCCGCGGCCTGCCCCACCCAGGCGATCGTCTTCGGCAACCGCAACGACCCGCAGGCGAAGGTCAGCGGCCGGCGGCACGATCCGCGCCACTACGCGCTGCTCGGCCATCTCGGCACCCGGCCGCGGACCACCTATCTGGCCCGCGTCCACAATCCCAACCCGGCTCTCGCGGAGCCCCCGGCATGAGCGGAACCGTCGATGCCCGGAACGCGCCCGTATCCGACTGGATCTCGGGTGCGGTGAGTTACGACACCGTCGATCGCCTGGTCGGCGACCCGATATCTCCGCACACGTCGTGGCGGCACTGGCGGCTCGCGTTCCTGCTCAGCATCGCGCTCACGCTGCTGATGGTCGGGCTGCTTGGCACCGTCTTTTCGCCGTGGGGCGGCGTGGGCTTATGGGGGATCAACACGATGGTGGTGTGGGGAACCCCGATCGCCGGTTACGTCTGGTGGATCGGCATCGGCAATGCCGGCACCCTCATCTCCTCGATGCTGACGCTCACCAAGCAGAGCTGGCGCGCGTCGATCAACCGTTTCGCCGAAGCGATGACCTTGTTCGCCGTGGCGATCGCCGGCCTCTTCCCGATCATCCACATGGGCCGGCCGCTCTACTGGTACTGGCTCGCACCCTATCCCAACACGATGGGCTTGTGGCCGCAGTGGCGGAGCGCTCTGGTCTGGGATTTCTGGGCGATTCTCAGCTATCTCCTGTTCTCGATCCTGTTCTGGTACGTCGGCCTGCTGCCGGATCTCGCCACCTTGCGCGACCGCGTCGACGGTCCTCTCCGGCAGAAGATTTTCGGCGCGCTGGCGCTGGGCTGGCGCGGCTCGGCGCGGCACTGGCATGTGCATGGCGTTCTGCACCGGACGATGGCGGCGCTCGCCGTGCCGCTGGTGTGCTCGGTGCACAGCATCGTCGGGCTCGACTTCGCCGCGAGCCTGATGCCGGGCTGGAACGAAACCATCTTCCCGCCTTATTTCGTCGTCGGCGCGATGTTCTCGGGCTTCGCGATGGTCATCGTCCTGGCCGCGTTCGTCCGCCGGGCGCTGCGCCTCGAGCCGATCATCACGCTTCGGCATTTCGACGTGATGGCGAAGATCCTGCTCGCCGCCTCGATCATCATGGGGGTGTCTTACGCGAACGAGTGGTTCTCCGGCTGGTACAGCGGGCAGCCGGCCGACCGTCACGTCGTCGCCTACGGCTTTACCGGCGATTACGCGGCCGAGTATTGGGCCATGCTGCTTTGCAACGTCCTGGTCCCCCAGCTGCTGTGGTTCCGCAACATGCGCATGCATGTGCCGGCGCTCGTCGCCATCGCCGTCGTGGTCAACATCGGCATGGCGCTCGAGCGCATCTTGATCATCCGCGACACGCTCTCGCTCGGCGAATTGCCCAGCATGTGGCGCGTCACCGCGACATCGGCTGCGGAATGGGCGCTGATCGCCGGCAGCCTCGGTACGTTCGCATTCCTGTTTCTCGGCTTTGTCCGCCTCCTGCCCTGCGTGTCGATGCATGAGGTGAAGAAGCTCGTCTTCGAGGAGCGGGCAGGATGACCGACGTCCTGCTCGCCGAATTCACGAACGCGGACGCGCTCCTGGCCGCCGCGCGATCCAGCCGCGACGCGGGCCACGAGCCGCTCGATGTGCTGACGCCGTTTCCCATCGAGGAGATCGAACCCCTGTTACGCCGTCAGCCGAACCCGATCCGCCCGACGATGCTCGTCGCCGGGCTTGCGACTGCCGCGCTGGCCTACGGTCTCGAATGGTACAGCGCCGTCGTCGACTATCCGTTGCACCTGGGAGCGCGGCCGCTCGACAGCTGGCCGGTCTTCGTGTTCATGCCCTTCGAGGTCTCGATCCTCGTTGCGGCCGTGGCCGGCATCGCCTGCTGGCTTTGGGTGTGCGGCCTGCCGCGTCTGCATCATCCGCTGTTCGCCGTCCCCGGCATCGAGCGCGCGACTCAAGACCGCTTCTTTCTTGCCGTTCCGGCGCCGTCGCCCGCCGAACGGACGGGCGGTCCGGAAGCTCTGCTGCGCAGCTGCGGTGCCGTGTCGCTGCAAAGGCTCGTCCCATGACGCGCTGGCTGCTCCTCGCTTGCGCGCTGCTGCTGATCGGCTGCGACGACAGCATGAGCCGGCAGCCGCGCTACGGCACATACAAGAAGTCGTCCGCATGGGCGGATGGCACCTCGGCACGGCCGTTGCCGGACGGCGTCGTCGCCGAGGGCGACCTCCGGCGCGATGAAGCGGCGACAACGCCGCCGGCGGCGACGCCCGCGCTGCTGGCCCGCGGGCACGAGCGCTACGACGTGTTCTGTTCGCCGTGTCACGGCCTCGCCGGCGACGGCGACGGCATGATCGTCCATCGTGGGTTCCCGGCGCCGCCGTCGTATCATTCGCCTGCGGTCCTTGAGATGTCGGCGGCGCATCTGTTCGATGTCGTCACGCATGGCACAGGCGTGATGTATGCCTATGGCGACCGGGTAGCGCCGGACGACCGCTGGGCCATCGTCGCCTACATCCGCGCCTTGCAGCTGTCGCGGCGCGCGACCGTCGCCGAAGCTGCGCAGAGCCGCCGGCCATGAGACGACGCCGCATCTTCCGTTATGCGGGCGCGATCGCGCTTCTCGCCCTCGTCGCGCTGGCCGTCGTCGCACCGGGCTCCGCCGCGCAAGGCTGGCTCACCGCCACCGTCTTTTGGAGCACGGTCGCCGTCGGCAGCCTGGTGGTGCTGATGATCCATCGCCTGACCGGCGGCCGCTGGGGCGAGACATGCGCGCCCGTCCTCGTGCCGACTGCGGCAGGCGTGCCCTGGCTGGCGCTGCTCGTCGTCGCGGTCGTCGTCTCCGCGGGCGTTCTGTATCCCTGGCATGATCGCGCCCACGTCGATGCGTCAGTCGCATCTGCGTATCTGAACGTGCCGCTGTTCGCGGTCCGCTCGGCGATCGCACTCGCGGGCTGGAGCGCCATTGCGATTGTGCTTCCGCCGCTGTCCGGGTCGCGCAGCCTGCTCGTCGCCGGCGTCGGGCTTGCTTTCCACGCCATCGCCATCAGCGTGATCCCCGTCGACTGGATTCTGTCGACTGCGCCGGGATTCACGTCGTCGGCGTTCGGCGCCACGATCGCGGTGAGCCAGATCCTTGCCGGCATCGCGTGGTGCGCGGTATGGGCCCCGCTGCCGGACGATCAGGCCGCCGCCGACATCGCGGGCCTGCTGCTCGCCGCCATTCTCGGTCTCGTTTACATGGCGTTCATCTCCTTTGCCGTCATCTGGTACGGCGACGTGCCCGAGAAGATCGCCTGGTATCTGAACCATGCCGGCGGCTGGGGGTGGATGAGCGGCGCCACGTTCATCGTCGGTGCGCTCGTCCCGGTCGCATTGCTGCTGCTCGGCCGCAGGCTCGGCATGATCCGGGCGGCTCGCAGTGCCGGTGCCTGCGCGTTGGCGGGCCTCATGCTCTACGACCTGTGGCTGATCGCACCGCAGTTCGGCGCCGCCGCCGTCCTTCCGGCAGGGCTGGGGCTGATCGCAATCGGCGGATTGTGGCTGGGGTTCTCCGCCGGACGCACGGCAGAGAGGCCGGCTCATGCCTGAAGCTCACCACACCCGCCGCGAACGGCCCGACGTCGACACGGTCCGAATCGTCGCGATCAGCTTCGGCTTTCTCGCCTTCGTGGCCATCGGCATGGGCGTGCTGGCCGCCTTCTATGGCCACAAGGTCGGCACCTACCATATGCCCGCGCCGGCGCCATTTCCCGCGCCGCAGCTTCAGACCGATCCCGCGGCGGACTTCGATAAAGTCGAAGCCGCCCAGCGCGCCGAGCTTGAACGCGAAGGTTGGAGCGACGAAGCCCACGGACTTCGGCGTATCCGCATCGAACGCGCCATGGCCCTCATCGCCGCCCGCGGCGTCCACGCCTACGATCCCGTCGCGGCGCAGTCCGGGGCGGCCGCGCGCGAGTCCCCGCCGTGAACGCCGTGCTCGCCGTGTTGGCCGTGCTTGTGGCGGCGATAACGCCGGCGCGCGCCGCGCTGACCTCCGCACAGCTTGCCGCGGTCGAAGCCCGGCCGATACCCGGCGCCCGACTGCCCCTCACGACGGTCCTGCGCGACGAACAGAACCGCCCGGCCCGACTCGCCGATGTCATCGGCGGGCAGCCCGCACTCCTGATTTTTGCCGACTATACGTGTCGCACGTTGTGCGGGCCGGTGATCGAGATGGCCGCCGCCGCGCTCCGCCAGAGCGGCCTTCGGCCAGGCCGCGACTTTCACCTGGTCGTCGTCGGCCTCGATCCGGCGGACGGGCCGCCGCTCGCCGAGAAGATGAAGGCGGCGCAGCTCGCCGGCACAGCCGAGATCGCCGCGGCCGCGACGTTCCTGAGCGGCGATGCCCGCTCGATCGCCGCGCTGACCGGCGCCGCGGGATATCGCTACGCCTATGACGCCGACAACGATCAGTTCGCCCATCCGAACGTCGTGATGGCGCTGACCGGCGATGGCCGCATCTCCCGGACGTTGTCCGCACTGGGGCTCACCGGAACCGATGTCCGGCTGGCGCTCGTCGAAGCCGGCCACGGCACGATCGGCGGCGTGGCGGATCGACTCCGGCTGCTCTGCTACGGCTTCGATCCCGCGCAGGGCGTTTATACGGACCGGATCTTGGACTGGCTGCGCTGGGCGGGCGCGCTGAGCGTCATCGCACTCGCCGGCGCGATCGGACTTCTGCACCGGCGGATGAGCCGCCGCGCGTCATGAGCCTGCCCCTCTTCCCATCCGCGGCATCGGTCCAGGCCGTGCAGACGGATCGTCTGTTCCTGCTGCTCTGCGGAATATCGGCGGCCATTGCCACGCTCGTGGTGGCGCTGGTCGTGGTCTTCGCCGCGCGCTACTACCGCGGCTCGCGCGCGCGCCGCGGCCAGCTGCCGCCGTTGCTGCGGCGGGAGGTCGAGATCGGCTGGACCGCGGCGACGTTCTTTCTCGCCCTGTTTCTCTTCTGGTGGGCTGCGTCGGCGCAGCTTTCGCAGGCGGTACCGCCCCCCGATGCCGTCGAGGTTCATGTCGTCGCCCAGCAATGGATGTGGAAGGTGCAGCACCCGAACGGCGCGCGCGAGATCAACGCGCTGCATGTGCCGCTCGGCACGCCGACCAAGCTTCTGATGACGTCCGTCGACGTCATCCACAGCTTTTTCGTTCCTGCGTTTCGCCTGAAAGCGGACGTCCTGCCCGGCCGTAACACCCAGCTGTGGTTCGATGCGCGCGAGACCGGCACGTTTCACCTGTTCTGCGCCGAGTTCTGCGGAACCGCCCACGCCCGCATGACCGGCGAGGTGGTCGTGCTCAAGGCCGAGGATTATGCGCGCTGGAGCGCCGCGCAGCCGCAGGGTGACGACCTCGCCACGCAAGGGGCGGCACTCTTCACGTCGCTGGGATGCGCGGGTTGTCACGCCGCCAATGCCGCCGTCCACGCGCCCGATCTGCGGGGCGTCTACGGCCGCATCGTACAGCTCAGCGATGGGCGCCGGGTCACCGCATCGGACGCCTATCTGCGTGACTCCGTGCTCCTGCCGCAACGCGACGTCGTCGCCGGATATCAGCCGATCATGCCGAGTTATTCCGGTGCCGTGTCCGAGGACGATCTGCTCAAACTGCTCGCATACCTGAAATCGCCGCCTGCCGGAGGTCCGCCATGAGCGATGCCATCTCTCTCGACCGGCCGCCCGCCGTCGGAGGCGACAATTTCCTTACCTCCGAGAGCGGGATCGCCTCATGGCTGTTGACCACAGACCATAAGCGGATCGCGATCCTCTATGCGGCCTCGATCACGACGTTCTTCTTCATCGGCGGCGCGGCGGCGGCCCTTTTCCGGCTCGAGCTGTTCACGCCCGCAGCCGACCTCGTCGATGCCGATACCTACAACAAGCTCTTCACGATGCACGGCATCGTGATGGTCTGGTTCTTTCTCGTGCCGTCGATTCCGACGACGTTCGGCAATTTCCTGCTGCCGCTGATGATCGGCGCTTCTGACGTCGCGTTTCCCCGCCTCAACCTCTTCTCCTGGTATCTGTTCGTCGCCGGCGGCGCCTTGGCGCTGTACGCGATTTTCAGCGGCGGCGTGGACAGCGGCTGGACCTTCTACACGCCGTTTTCCACGGAGTTTTCGACGACCAACGTGTCGATCGCCGCCGCCGGCGTCTTCGTCACGGGCTTCTCCTCGATCCTCACCGGCGTGAACTTCATCACGACCACGCACATGCTGCGCGCGCCGGGCATGCATTGGCTGCGCCTGCCGCTGTTCGTGTGGGCGCAATACGCGACCAGCATCGTGATGGCGCTGGCCACCCCGGTGCTGGCCATGGTGCTGCTCCTGATCGTCGCCGAGCGGGTGTTCGGGCTGCCTGTCTTCGACCCGCGGCACGGCGGCGACCCGCTGCTGTTCCAGCATCTGTTCTGGTTCTACAGCCACCCGGCCGTCTACATCATGATCCTGCCGGCCATGGGCGTCGTCTCGGAGATCATCGCCTGCTTCGCCCGGCGCCGCATCTTCGGCTACAGCTTCATGGTCTACGCGCTTGCCGGCATCGCCGTGATCGGCTTCTTCGTCTGGGGACATCACATGTTCGTCGCCGGACAGTCGACCTACGCAAATCTCGTCTTCTCGTTCCTCTCGTTCGTGGTTGCGGTGCCGTCCGCGATCAAGGTGTTCAACTGGACGGCGACGCTCTATCGCGGGCAGATCACCTTCCCGGCACCGATGCTCTACGCGCTGGGCTTCGTCGGTCTGTTCACAATCGGCGGGCTGAGCGGCCTGTTCCTGGCGTCGGTACCGATCGACATTCATGTGACCGATACGTATTTCGTCATCGCCCACTTCCATTACATCATGGTGGGCGCTTCCGTGTCGGCATATTTCGCGGCGCTGCACTTCTGGTGGCCGAAGATCACCGGCCGTCTCTATCACGAAGGCTGGGCCCGGTTCGCCGCGATCCTGATGTTCTTCGGCTTCAACTTCACGTTCTTTCCGCAATTCGTCGTCGGCTATCTCGGCATGCCGCGGCGATACCAGGTCTATCCGCCGGAGTTCCAGGTCTACAACGTGCTGTCGTCGGCGGGGGCCTTGATCCTCGCAGGGGCCTATCTCCTGCCGCTTGCCTATCTCGGACTTTCGCTGTGGCGGGGCCGGGCGGCGGGCCGCAATCCCTGGCATGCAACCGGGCTGGAATGGACGGCACCGTCGCCGCCGCCGACGCAGAATTTCCTCACCACGCCGGCCGTGGACGCGGCGCCGTACCTCTATCATGGCGACGACGGGCCGTCGGCCGAGACCGCCGATATCTTCCAATCGCAGAGAGCCGCACATGAGTGATGTATCGCGCGCTCTCCGCCATCCCTGGCACGACCTCGAGCGCCAGCGCGAAGCGACGCTGTTCGGCGTCTGGGTGTTCATCGCGACCGAGGCTCTCTTCTTCGGCGGCCTGTTCCTGGCGTATGCGGTCGACCGCAGCCTCCACGCACAGGAATTTGCGCGCGCGGGACGCGAGGCCAGCATCGTCTATGGCACCGCCAATACGGCCGTGCTCATGACCAGCAGCCTGACCATGGCGTTGGCGGTGCGGGCCGCCGAAGCGCGGCTGCGCCGCTTCACCATCGCGATGCTCGCCGCGACGCTCGCGTTCGGCTTCGGATTTCTGATCATCAAGGCGTTCGAATACGCCGACGACATCGATCGCGGCCTGATGCCCGGCCTGAACTTTGCGTTGCCGGTCGCCTCGGCCTCGCTGTTCTGGACGTTGTACTGGGTCATGACCGGCTTGCACGCCGCGCACGTCACGGGCGGCCTCGGCATCATCGGGCGGCTGCTCTACCTCACGGCGCGACGGGAACTGCCGGTCGCCACCAGTCCCGATTTCGAGGCCACGGCGCTCTACTGGCACCTCGTCGACATCGTCTGGGTGCTGCTGTATCCGCTGCTTTACCTCGTCGGACGTTCGTAGGAGGCGCCCATGCGATGGCGTGATCTCGCCGGCACGTGGGTGGCTCTCGTGGCTCTCCTCGCCATAACGGCCGGCATGGCCTACCTCCCGCTGGGCTCCGGCAACGTCGCCGTCAGCGTCGGCATCGGCGGCGTCAAAGCGGTTCTGATCGCGCTTTTGTTCATGAATCTGCGCTCGGCACCGGGACTGCTGCGGCTCGCCGCCGTCACCGGTCTGTTCTGGCTGACGATCCTCTTCAGCCTGACGTTCAGCGACTTCCTGACACGCCCGTAAGAAAAAGGCGGGAGATCGGTCTCCCGCCTTTTCGATATCCCTGTTGCGACAGTCAGCGCCGGGGATTGATCGCGATCACCGAGGCGGCCGGCAGCGCCTGGTTCACGGCGGTACGCACGTCCTGGGCGCTGACCCGCTGCGGCGTCTGCCGCCGCGCGCCGGACCGCCGGCTCGCATGCTGCTGCGCCCGCCGTCCGTGCGGGGCCCGCAAGAACGCCACCGGCGCGGTGACCGATGAGCTGAGACGGGCCGCCGCATCGGCGTCGGTCGCGCCGGCCATATCAGCCAGGACGAGCTCCGGATGCTTCTCCTGCGCCAGACGCGCCGCTTCCTGCTCGGAATGGGCGACGCCGACGACCGTGTGACCCATCTCCTCGAGCGCCTGCTCGATCTTCTCGGCCGCCCGGCTTTCATCCTCGATGATGAGAATACGGGCGCTCATGCGGCGCTTGATCTGGGCGCGGGCCTCCTGAAGCTGACGCTCCACCCCATGCGCCTTGATGCCCAGGATCTCGGCGACTTGGCCGATGTCAAAGCCGGCCATGGACGTGAGCAGCAAGACCTCGCGGGCGCGCCCCGGCAGCCTGGCCACGGCGTCCCGCAAACGGCGGTCGGAAACGCCCTCGTCCGACGGCGCGTCGAGATCGAGCTCCACATCCACGCGGTGCAACACCGTATGAAAATACCTGTAGAGCTCCTTTCGGATGTCGTTCGCCGACCTCAATGCGTCCTTGTTCTCGAGCAGGACCTCGAGGAACAATCTCATCCGCAAATCGCCGCGCTCTTGCGTGCCCGACAGCGCATGGGCATAGCGGCGAAGATCCGGCAGCCAATGAGCAATCTTTTGCGAGAGCGTCTGCATCTTCGTACCTCGTGAAGTAGCGGTAACGCGCGCGGCGCGACCTCTGACCGGCCGCGCACCACCCGCGGGTGCTGTCACACGATGTAGACAGCACTCGCCCCCTACCGCAAATGTCAAAATCGTGGAGGTTTTCACGGCATTGCCACAAGCCCTATGGTAGGGCTCGGACGTATGGGAGACGAGATGCTGGGGCTCGGCGCTCGAGTACCGCTCTGATCAGCTCTCGACGGGCTCGCCGCCGTTCGGGTGAAGGACCTGTCCCGTCATGTACGAAGAGTCGGCGCTCGCGAGAAACACATAGCTCGGCGCGACCTCATCGGGCTGTCCGGGGCGCGCCATCGGCGTCTTCTGCCCGAACTTGGCGACGTGCTCGGGCGTGAAGGTCGACGGGATCAGCGGCGTCCAGATCGGACCTGGCGCCACCGCGTTGACGCGAATTCCCCTCCCGACCACCGCCGCGGCCAGCGAGCGCGTGAACGAGACAATGGCGCCCTTGGTCGATGCATAGTCGATCAAGTGCGGACTGCCGCGATAGGCAGTGACCGAGGTGCTGTTGACGATGGCGCCGCCGTCCTTCATGTGCGGCAGCACGAGCTGCGTCAGATAAAACATCGAGAAGAAGTTCGTGCGAAACGTACGCTCGAGCTGCTCCGGCGAAATGGCCGTGAATTCGTTCTCGGGGTGCTGCTCGGCGGCGTTGTTGACGAGGATGTCGATCCCGCCGAAGCGGTCCGCCACCTCGTCCACGACGCGGCGGCGGAAGCCGTCATCCGCCAGATCGCCTTCGAAGCCGAGAAATTCCGCTTTCTCGGCGCGTATCAGGCGCCCGGTTTCTTTCGCGTCGTCGGTTTCCTCCAGATAGGCGATGGCGACCTTGGCGCCTTCTTTCGCGAACGCCACCGCGACGGCGCGTCCGATGCCGCTGTCGCCGCCGCTGATCAGGGCCGATTTTCCTTCAAGCTTGCCGGCCGGTTTGTAGCCAGCCGCCTCGCCGCTGGGCTTCGGCGTCATCTCCGACTGCCGACCTGGCTGTTTGTCCTGGTGCTGCGGCGGCAGGGTGTCGTTGCTCATGGCGGGCCGTCAAGGTAGCTACGGTCAGTCCTCGCGCGTCATCATGCGGCCGACCACTGCACCCAGAACCACGGCGCCGGCAACGACGGCAAGGGCGGCGCTCTCCATCGGGTGCGCGGCGATGGTCCGGCCGGCCGTGCGGCGATAACGCTGGGCCTGCCGCGACAGCTGGCCATAGGCACGGGTCGCGTTGTTCCGCCACTGGCCTACGGTACGTCCGGGCCGGTTGCCGAGCGTCATGCGCCCAACCGTGGTCACGAGCTGGTTCACATCCGACCGCAGACGCGCGAGATCCTCCCGGACGGAACCGTTTCGGCTGCTTCTTCTTGCCATCTGATCCTCCTCAGGACGCGGTCGCCGGGCAAAAGCCGCACGGCGACGCCTTTCATCAACAGTCCCGCAGGCGGACGGTTCCCTAAAGCGCGGTAACGACCCGCGCGCCGCTTACAGGAACTCGCGCCACGTCAAGTCGTTGGTCAAGCGGAAGCGGGGAAACCACAAACGGGGTCGTCATGGCATTTCCGAAACCCGACAGCGACGCGCACGAACACGCCGATGAAGTGGTGGGCCTGTTCAGATCCGCCGATTCCGTGGAATCGGCGGTGAGCGACCTGATCAGCGCCGGCTGGGACCGCGCCGAGCTCAGCCTCCTCGCACAGAAGGGCGCCTTCGACCACGAGCCGGTCACAGGTGATACGGCTCGTGCCGGCGACGACCCCACGACGGAGCGCGCGCCCGTGGTATCAGGCACCGATGTGCGACAGGGCCGCACCCTGGCCACCAGCATGGCCGGGGTCATCGCCGCGTTCGTCGCGTCGGGCGCGACCATCATGACCGGCGGTACGGCGCTCGCGGCCGTGATCGGTGCTGCGGCGGTCGGCGGAGGTGCGGCCGCGGCGGTCAACGCCATCGGCCAATGGGCGGGTCAAAGCCGCAGCGACTTTCTGCACGAGCAGATCGCGCACGGTGGCATTCTTCTCTGGGTGATGCTGCGACGACCTGACCAGGAGGCGACGGCGCGCGGCATTCTCGAGCGGCGCGGCGCCGAGATCGTGCACACCCATGCGGCCGAGACGGCGGCGGGCGCGCACTAGCGCCACTGGAACAATCCTCCCCAGCCGCCGTTGGGAAATCAGGTATGGGAGGACTTCATGCGAATGATCGTTGTCGCCGCGGCAATGCTGGCGGCCGGCCCCGCCTGGGCACAGCTGCCGCCCGCGCAGCCCTCGCCGCCGCAGACGGTGCCGCCGACGCAAATGCCGCCGGAGAAGATCGAGCCGAATACCGCCGCCCCGGGCCACGTTTCCAATCCGCGTGACAACCCGAACGGCGCCAATCCCAACGAAGCGCAGGCGCCCGGTCAGCCGTTGACCCCGGGGCAGCCGATGTCCCCCACCCACCCGAACGCACCCGACCAGATGGGTGTCGCGCCGACGCCCGCGTCGCCGGGCGGCTCACCGCGCTGATCCGACCGCACGATGGCGCCGCGTCCGATCTGGGAAGGTCATCTGAGGCTGTCGCTCGTCGCCTGCCCGGTCGCGCTCTATAGCGCCACGACCACGGCACGCGATGTCCACTTCCATATGCTGAACAAGGACACCCACAACCGCATCCGGATGGTGCCGACCGATCCCGAAGCCGGGCCGGTCGAGCGCAAGGACCTGGTACGCGGCTTCGAGATCGAGAAAGACAAATACGTCATCGTTTCGAATGAGGAAATCAACGCGGTCAAACTCGAATCGACGCGCACAATCGATATCGACCGCTTCGTCGATCTCAGCGCGATCGACCGCCTCTACTGGAACAGCCCCTACTATCTGGCACCCAACGGCAACGCGGCGCTCGATGCCTACGCGGTGATCCGCGATTCCATGCGCTCGAGCGGCAAAGTGGCCCTCGGCAGGCTCGTGCTCCACTCGCACGAACGCATGGTGGCGCTCGAGCCGCGCGGCAAAGGCTTCCTGCTGACCACCTTGTTGACCGCCGACGAGGTCCGGGACGAATCCAAATTGTTCGGCAAAATTCACAACGTCAAAGCCGACAAGAAAATGATCGAGATCGCGTCGAAGATCATCGAGCAGCTCGAAGGCGAGTTCGAGCCGTCCCGGTTCCGTGACCGGTACGAGGACGCGCTGCGCGAGCTGATCGAACAGAAGCGGAAGGGGCATAAGCCCGTGTCCGCGCCGCCGCCCGAGACCAACACGCCGGTGGTGGATCTCATGGACGCGCTGCGCAAGAGCCTACATGGCGGCGGCAGCGCCGCGCATCAGTCGCACGCCCGACGATATCTCGACGCACGGGGGTCGCATCCGCGCAAACGGCCGCCGGCGAAATCGGTCAAGTCGCGCCCCAAGAAGTACGCCCATCACCGCCGGTGATGCGCTCAGGCGGCGGCTTTCCTTGCCAGGGTTGCCGAGAGCGGCACCCGCGCCTTCTCGAAATCGGCCCAGGGATCGGCGCGTTTCATCGCACTCTTGATCGTGGCGATCGAGAACGTTCGCGGATCGAGCGCGCGCGTGACCGCGCCCCAGCCGATCGGCAGCGCAATCGGCGCGCCGTCACGCGCCCGCGGCGACCAGGCTGCGACTGCCGAGGCGGTGAGGTCGTTGCGCAGGTAGTCGAGGAAGATCCGGCCGTGCCGCAGCTTCTTTGCCATGTTGAGGACGTAACGGTCCGGCGAGTCCGTTGCCATCGCCTGACAGACGGCTTTGGCAAAAGCTTTTGTTTCCGGCCAGTCCGCCTTCGGCTTCAGCGGCACGACGACGTGCAGGCCCTTGCCGCCGGTCGTCTTGGGATAGGTCGCCAGGCCGAGTGCTTCCAGCCGCCCGCGCAACTCCTTCGCCGCCTCGATGACGCGCGCGAACTCGACGTCCGGCGCCGGATCGAGATCGAACGTGATCTGGTCGGGATGCATCAGGTCGCGTGCCGTGCACCCCCAGGGATGGAACTCGACCGCGCCCATCTGTGCCGCGGCGATCAGGCCGGGGCCATCGCCGATCGAGATATATGGCTTCGGTTCGCCTGGCAGGATGATCCGCTGGAGCAAAGCGGATGTCCCCGCATGGGCGTGCCGTTGGAAGAAGCTCTCGCGCTTATCCTCGGGCGTACTGATGCCGTCGGGTGCCCGGATGATCGAGACCGGCCGATCCTTGAGGAACGGCACCATCCGTTCAGCGACGGCCGCCAGGTACCCGGCAAGCGCCATCTTGGTTATACCGTCACGCGGCCACAGCACCTTGCCGGGATTCGAGATCGTCACGCCCAGCAACTGCGCAGGACCGGAGGATTGCCGAGCGCGCGCGATCGGCTCGCGCCTCGTCGTCACTTCGGCCGGAGTTTTGTCGTCGCGCAGGCCCTTGAACGACGCCTGGCGCAGCAGGCCGTCCTGGGTCCAGCCGGCAAAGGCGACTTCCGCGATCAATTTCGGCTCGAGCCACTGGATATCTTTGGCTTTCTGCGGCTGCCGGCCGGTGAACGGCGTGGTCGCGCGCTTCAGCCGCTTCAGTTGCGGCAAGAGCCGGGCCGCCTCCGCCGCGCCATACCCGGTACCGACCTTTCCTGAGTACTGCAGGGCGCCGTCCTGGATCGTGCCCACCAACAGCGCACCAAGTCCTTGCTTGTGCCTGGTCGGTGCAAACCCGCCGATCACGAATTCCTGACGGCCGCGGCATTTCGTCTTCTGCCAACCGTCGCTGCGGCCCGATTGGTAGGGTTCGTCCAGCCGCTTCGAGACGATGCCTTCCAGCGCCATGTTGCAAGCCGACTTCAGCACGGCATCGCCGGCGGTCGTGAAGTGCTCGACATAGGCGATCGGTGTCGATGCCGTGCCAAGCAGCCGGAGCAACTCCGCCTTGCGCTCTTTCAGCGGACGGTCGCGCAGATCGGCGCCTCGGAGGAACAGGAGGTCGAACGCGTAGAAGACAAGCTTGTCGGTCTTGCCGGCGCTCAGCGCCGCTTGCAGCGCCGAAAAGTCCGGGATATTGCCGTGGCTGAAGGCGACCGCCTCGCCATCGATGATGGTGTCATCGAAGCGGCGCACCGCGGCGGCGATCTCGGGAAACTTCGCGGTCCAATCGAGCCCGGACCGCGTCATCACCGCGACCTCGCCCGCATGGTTATGCAGTTGCAGACGATAGCCGTCGAATTTCACCTCATGCGCCCAGTCGCTGCCGGCTGGCGGCTGCTCGACCGAGATCGCGAGCTGCGGCCGGATAAATGACGGCAGTGGCGGCGCTTTGGTACCCTTCTTCTTCGCCGCCCTCTGCTGCTGCGCGGGTTGCTCCGCCTCTTCCGACGTCGACGCCGCCGAGCGATTCGAATGCCAGACCTCCGGCCGGCTGATGCGCCCGCCGCCCTTGGCGGGCTTGCCGGCAGCGATCTCCGCCAGCGAGCGGCCGGTTTTTACCGATTCATCGATGTCGGCCACGTCGGAGCCGGCGCCTGGCCGGGCTTCGCCGTCCTTCTCCTTGATCAACAGCCAGTTGTCTTTCTTTTCGTTGCCGCGCCGGCGCATACGAACGAGATTCCACCCGCCGGCCAGCCGGCGGCCGGCAGCGACGAACTTCAACCGCCCGCGCGCCAGGGCGTCGTGCGGTGTCTCGCCCTCGGCGGGCGCCCATATCCCTTTGTCCCAGAGCTGGACGGTACCGCCGCCGTACTCGCCCTTCGGGATCGTGCCCTCGAAATCGCCGTATTCCAAAGGATGATCCTCGACCTCGACGGCCAGCCGTTTTTCCTTCGGATCGAAGCTCGGGCCGCGCGGTAGCGCCCAGGATTTGAAGACGCCGTCCACCTCAAGCCGCAGGTCGAAATGGAGCCGCCGCGCGGCGTGCTTTTGGATGACATAGCGCGAGGATCCGCGGCGCGCGCGGACCGCGCCGCCGGCGGGCTCACGTGTCCGCGAGAAATCGCGCTTCGCGCGATAGGTGGCAAGCGGTCGGGCGGCGGCCATGATTGTCCCTGGCTGATCAATGGATTGCGGGGAGGAAGGTTCCCTCCCCTAGGGCCGGCGCCCCGTCGGAACTTTGCCCCACGAGGCCGCGTTCGGCTTCGCAGAGGTGGACCTATGCCGAGAACGAAACATGCTGGCCGCCAGGAACCGCGGCGCCACCGCAGCCGACGCGGCGGCGAGAAGACCGAGCATTCGCGCGAGCCGCCGCCGGTGCCGAAGGCGAGCCGCCGCGAGGGGATACCGCAGAAAGGCGCGCCGCCGCACGGGGAGGAGGTGGCGCGCCCGAAGGATTCAGGCCGTCACGGCGCCTGATTCAGCGGAACCTGTGGCCGTTGAACACGTTGGAGTCATGGACTTTTTGCAGCGCACTCGGCGGCGCGATGGAAGGACGCTCATGAACCCGATCCGCTTGCTTGGCCTCGGTCTGGCGGTTGCCGGTGTGGTCTTCCTCGTCGTCGGCTTGAACGCGATCGGCGCGCCGGTCGAGCGGCTTTCGGAAACGCTGACCGGCAAATACACGAACGAGACGGTGCTGTATATCGCCGGCGGCTTGGCGGCGATCGTGACCGGCGCGCTCGTCGCACTTACTCAGACGCGGTGAGACGTCTCACAGACGGTTCCGGCGTACCAAACCAATCACGAGCGTCACGACAAACAGGATCAGGAACAGGAAGAACAGGGTCTGGGCGATGCTTGCCGCGGTTGCGGCGATCCCCCCGTAGCCAAGCGCGGCGGCGATCAATGCAACCACCAGAAACAGGAGGGCCCAATTCAACATGTGTTGCTCCGTTGCTGGGAACGACTTTGAAATAACAGCGCACCGCAGGCTCGAGTTCCGGTGGCCGTGCGGCGCTGCGCCGGTCACCGCGCCCGAGACTCACCACGTTTTCACGTAGCATCGGGGGCTTGCTTGTCTCTCGTCCGCTCCTGGGACAGACACGGACGCCGTCCGTCGCGGCGGCCACACTCGTCCGGTTCGCGCGTGCCGCGCGCCGACGACCGATTTGACCACTGGCTCGATCAGAAGCTGCGCCGTCTTTACGAAGCAGAACTATCGGAGCCGGTGCCGGAGGACATGCTGCGCCTTCTCGACGCGCTCGAGTCCGAACGCGAGTAACGGAACCGGGACGCGACGTTGCCGTTTTTTGACCGTGACAGGGAGGCGCGCCGGTGAGCGAACTCGACCGTGAGCAACGCATTCGCGACCATGCCTATCGGCTCTGGATCGAAGAAGGCCGGCCCGAGGGCCGGGCCGAAGCACATTGGGACATGGCGCGCGAGCTCGTCGCGATCGAGGACAACCAACGTCTCGCCACGAAGCCCAATCCCGCGTCGCGAAGCCGCGATCGCAATCTTCGCGGCAGCGAGCCGGTGGAGCCGCTGGAAGCGGTCGAGAACCAGGGCGAGTTTCCGACGCTGACCGATCAGGGAGAGGAGCAGACCTATCCGACGCGGCGCCGACGTCCGCGCAAGCGCTGACGCGCCCGATGAGCGACGTGCTCGAAAAATCGGAGGCGATCACGTCGGGGATCAATATCGCAGCGGAACCGGTCGGCACGCCGGAGAAGGTGAAGACGGCGCTGCAGGAGACGCGGATCCTCGTTCTTGGAACGCAAGTCCTGCTCGGCTTCGCATATCAGGCGTTTTTCTATCCCGGATTCAAGAAGCTCGACGACAGCGGCCACTGGATCCTGGTGATCGGCCTCGTCCTGCTGCTGATCGTGCTGACGCTCCTGCTCTTGCCGACGATGTTCCACCGCTTGGCGCATGGCGGATTTGATGATCGGCCCGTCTATCGCTGGGCCAATGCGATGGCCGGGCTCGCTCTGTTGCCGTTCGCCCTGTCGATCGGGCTGAACATGTACGTCGTCGTCCAGCACGCGGCCGACACCGTCGCCGCGATCGCGATTGGCGGAGCGTTTGCCGCCATCGCCGTACTGCTTTGGTATGCGGCAGGCCTGGCGATGAAAAAGTCACCGGAATGGATGATGGCCATGGAGCGCGAGCAGCCGAAGTCGGAACCGACATCGTTGAAGCAGCGGATCGAGCGGGCGATGACCGAGACCCGCATTATCCTGCCGGGCGTCCAGGCCCTGCTCGGATTTCAATTCGCCGCGATTCTCACCGATACGTTCGAAAAGCTGTCGCAGGCCGACAAGCTGATTCACGTCGCCGGCCTCGCGGGGGTGGGTTTCTCGGTAATTCTGCTGATGGCACCGGCCGCCTACCACCGCCTGGTGACCGGCGGCGAGGCTTCGAGCGATGTATTGCAGTTCGCCCATTACACGCTTTTGGCATCCATGGTGCCGCTCAGCCTCAGCCTCGCGGCCGACTTCTACATCGTCCTCGACATGGTACTGCATCGGCCCGTTTACTCTGCGGCGGCCGGCGCGCTCAGCGCCATATTGATGCTGGGCGCGTGGTTCGCCGTGCCGTTGGCGGCACGGCGGAACCGCAGCTGATTTACTGCCGATGCGCTTGTCAGGCGACCTGGCGCCGCTCGTGTGTGCCCTCGCGCATCTCCTCGACGATCTTGCCGACGAAGGCGTCGAGGTCGTCGGGCTTGCGGCTGGTGATCAGCCCGTTATCGACCACGACCTCTTTGTCGACCCAGCTGGCCCCGGCGTTCTTGATATCGGTCTTCAGCGACGGCCATGACGTGACGGTGCGGCCCTTGAGCACACCCGCCTCCACCAGCATCCACGGACCGTGGCAGATCGCCGCCACCGGCTTGCCGCTCTCATAGAACTGGCGGACGAAGCTCACGGCGTGCGGGTCCATGCGCAGGATGTCGGGATTGATCTGGCCGCCAGGCAGTACGAGCGCGTCGTACTCGTCCGGGCTCGCCGCATCGAGAGGCTTGTCGACGCTCACGTCGTCGCCCCATTCCTTGAACTTCCAGCCCTTGATCTTCCCCGGCTGTGGCGAGATCACGTCGACCGTCGCCCCTTCCTGCTTCAGCCGTGTCTGCGGGGTCGTGAGTTCGACTTGTTCGAAGCCCCGCGTCGCCAGAATGGCGATGCGGCGTCCATCGAGCTTTCCCATGGCCAATCTCCTTGATAGCGGATCGCAACCATTCCGAACACCGGTGGCCGAACGAAGTTTCCGTTCACAAGCGGCTAGCGCGAGCGGTCCCGCTCCGGCTTCGGTGGCGGCTTGTCCGGCTGCTGCTGTTTCGGGGCTTCCGCCTGCTGCTTGTCGAGCTGCTTCTGGTCGGGTGACTGGGCCTCCTGCTTGCTGTCGGCGCGTGCCTGCCGGAGGAGGTCCGCACAATCGCTGTCCTTGCCGACGCCGAGTTCGATGAACGGAATGATGGCCAGTGGCGGAAGCGCCGCACCGAGGGCCGCGGCGGCGGTACCGCGGGCGCCAAGCTCCCCGGCGGCAACCCCGAAATTCGGCTTCTTCAGAGAGCCGGTCATGGTGATCGGCGTCCGCACCACGAACGGGCTCGGCTTCTTCGGATGACCCTCGATCCGCACGTCCAATCCCTCGCTGGCGAAATCGATATTCGCCGTGCCGTAGATGTTCGACAGCGCGGTATCGATGTCCAGGATGTCGGACATCATCACGCCCTGCTGGATGTTGAAATCGGCGACCATGCAACGCAGCGGCGTCGGCTTGTCCGTGCCCAGCAAGCGGACGACCGCCTTGGCCACGTCGAGGCTCGCGGCATCGACCATCAGGGCGCTGACCTTCCCGCCGGACATGCTGATAGTGGCACGGCCGTTGCCCACGCTGAGGACGTCCGAGAGCGACTTGCCGCTGCCGGAGATCTGAACCCGGCCGCCGAAGTGGCCCTCCGACAGCTGCTCGAAGCGCGTCTTCTCGAAGAACCGCTTGAGGCTGAGCTGGCCGAGCGATATGTCCGCCGTGACCTTGGGCACATCCTGTCGGCCGTCGAGGCTGACTTTCCCGTCGATCGTCCCGGCCGCCATGCCGAACTTCAACGGATCGATGACGAGCAGGCCGTCCTTCAGCATGAAGCGGGAGTCCATGTCCTCGAGCGGCGCGCCCGGCGCGTTGATCTGCTGGGCGCGGAATTTCACGTCGAGATCGGCCGCCCGCAATTTCTCGAGGTTGATCGGCACTTTCGGGATCACTTTGTCGGATGGCTGCGCCTGCGGCTGCTTCTGCTGCGCCGGACCGGCGCCGATGAAGCCGGCCAGATCCTTGAAATCGAGGAGCTTCGAGGTCAGGTCGGCTTTGATCGCCGGGCGCTCATGCGAAGAATCGTATTGGAGCTCGCCGTCGAGATTGCTGTGGCCGACGGCGCCCTTGAACTGCTGGAAGGCCCACAGATCGCCTTCCTTCTTCAGCTTGCCGGACACCTCGAACGGCGGCGTCGGCGGCAGCGGAATCGCCGTGAACGGGAAGATGTGCGACATGCTGTCGCTCTTCACGTCGAGGTCCATGTCGATGCCGGCCATCTGGACCGGATCGGTCATCGTGCCCTTGGCCGAGAACACGGTCGGCCCGGCGCTGAGATTGACGTCGATCGGATACTTCGTGCTCGGGTCGCGCAGGGTGAGAAGCGAGCCGCCCTGAGCGTCGAGAGTGAAGGGCTCGGATTCCACGGTCCCCTTGCCCTGGAGGTGGATCATCTGGTTGCGATTGTCTCCGCCGACGCCGACAGCCGTGGTGATCTGTGTCGTAACGTCGAGCTTCGCCGGAACGTCTTCGTATTTGAGGACGCCCTGGTTGATCACGAGCTGCCCGATCACCGGAACCTGAGCGCGGTTCTTCGGTGCGGCCGCATTCTTGGCGGCACCGCTGGGTGACGCCGACGACATCTTCCAGTTGGCGCGGTCTTTATCCGGCTTCTCGAGATCGATCCGCGGCTGATCCAACGTCAGTTCGGGCAGGACGATCCGGCCCCGCAAGAGCTCCGGCAGGGTGATGCGGAATTCGAGAGCCTTGATCGAGACGAGGTCCGGCTCTTTGGCCCATTCGGGGTTGCCGAGCTTGATGTCCTCCAGGCGGATGCGCGGACTCCAGCTGTCGAAAGCGACGCTGATGTTGCCGCCGATGGCGAACTTGCGCCCAGCCGCCGCGGTACCGTGGCTGTTGATTGTGTCGCGCAGCGAGTTCCAGGGAAAGAAGCCGAAATAGAGTGCCCCGACCCCGACGATGATCAGAGCGACAACGGCGCCGATCGCTATCCCCAACCACTTGAAAAACCGCCGCATCGTCCGAGCCCTCCGTTCCCCGGAGACACAACCGCCCAACTCCGTCCCGGTTCCGGCTCTGCGCCCAAAAAGCGGCAGACCACGGCGCACCGGTCGTTGTCACGTTTTCGACATGGGTTTAGCGGAGGAATTTGGCGGCCTTGCGCAGATCGCGGATGAACAGCGCGATCTGCGCTGCGCGGTCGTCGTCGTCAGCGCGCAGGATCGATGATGGATGCACCGTCGCCATGACGTGCGGCGCGAGATTCGACGGCACCAGCTCGCCGCGGCTCTTGGTGACGCGGAACGTCGGCCCGAGAAGCGCGCGCGCCGCCGTAGCGCCCATGCACACCAGGACCTGCGGTTGCACGGCGGCAATCTCGGCATCCATCCACGGACGGCAGGCGCGGATCTCCATCGCGTTCGGCTTCGAATGCATCCGGCGCTTGCCGCGCGGCGTCCATTTGAAATGCTTCACCACATTGGTGACGTACGCCTTCTTGCGGTCGATCCCGGCCTCGGCCAGGCAGCGGTCGAGGAGCTTGCCCGCCGGACCGACGAAGGGGCGACCGGCGTGATCCTCCTGATCTCCCGGCGTCTCGCCGACCAGCATG
>Ga0335070_10000554_pt1 | contig 41880 bp, 37 predicted proteins | sample Lox_Sample_13_FD_206722 | JGI IMG/M metagenome (GOLD analysis project Ga0335070, IMG submission 206722) | Soil microbial communities from Loxahatchee National Wildlife Refuge, Florida, United States - Lox_Sample_1.3 | ecosystem: Environmental > Terrestrial > Soil > Wetlands | place: USA... | reverse complement strand
GGCGCGAATACCGACAGTGGCAACGCTATCGCCGTGGACTCCGCGGGCAACGCCTACATCGCCGGCGGCACTTACTCGTTGAATTTCCCGGTTCTCAGCGCGTATCAGACCAGCGTCAAGGGCCAGCAGAACGCCTTTGTCACCAAACTCGGACCCAGCGGAACTCTGGTCTACAGCACATATCTCGGCGGCAACGGAAGCGATAGCGCCGCTGGCATTGCGGTAGATGCCGCAGGCAACGCGTACGTCACCGGCGGCACCACGTCCACCACTTTCCCCACCGCCTCGCCGCTACGCGCTACCAGTGGCGGCAACCAGGACGCTTTCATCACCAAGCTGGCTCCATCCGGAAAGACGCTCATCTACAGCACGTACCTGGGCGGCTCGGGTGGCGCGGCGGGCTCGATGGAAGCCGGAACCGGCATTGCCGTCGATGCAACCGGCGCCGCCTACGTCACCGGCTCCACCAACTCCGCCAACTTCCCCGTCACCGCCGGCGTCGTGCAAGCCGCTTATCTCGGCGGCGGGAGCGACGTCTTCGTCGCCAAGCTGAATCCGGCCGGAAACGCGCTGGTCTATTCAACCTATCTCGGCGGCAGCAGCATCGATTATGGCGGCGGCATCGCCGTCGACTTCCTCGGCAACGCCTATGTCGACGGTTACACCGCCTCTTCCGATTTTCTCAGCCTGCGCGGATTTCAAGCCGGAAACGCGGGTTCTTACGACACATTCGTCGCCAAGCTGAACCCCGCGGGCGCCGCGGTCGTGTGGAGTACCTATCTCGGCGGTAGCGCCAGCGACGCGGGCTACGCAATCGCCGCCGATGCGCTCGGCAATGCCTATGTCGCCGGTTTGACGCAATCCAATGACTTACCCCTGCTCAACCCGGTTCAGAATTTCGATGGCGGATCCTACGGCGGCTTCGTTTCCAAGCTCTCTTCGGGCTGGGTAGCCGGCGTCTTTTCGAACGGCGCCTGGTACGTCGATCGCAATCGCAACGGCGGTTGGGACGGAACGCCCGCCGGCGATCAGATGTTTTCCTTCGGACAGTCTGGCGATATTCCCGTCGTCGGAGACTGGACCGGTGCAGGCACGGCAAAGATCGGCGTCTTTCGCAGCGGGCAGTGGCTTCTCGACTGCAACGGAAACGGCGTGTGGGACGGCGCCGCCGGCGGCGATTGCCTCTACAACTTCGGCCAGGCCGGTGACAAGCCAGTCGTCGGTGATTGGAATGGAAACGGCAAGACCAAGATTGGCGTTTTCCGCGGCGGTTATTGGATGCTCGATCTCAACGGCAACAGCCAGTGGGATGGCACAAGCGGCGATTCCGGCTTCTGGTTCGGCAACTCGTCGTACACGCCCGTGGTGGGAGATTGGACCGGGTCGGGAACAACCAAGGCCGGCTTGTTCCTTAACGGCACCTGGTACCTCGATAACACTGGCGACGGGATCTCGGATCAAACGGCGTACTTCGGTCAGGCCGGCGACATTCCCGTAGCCGGTGATTGGAGCGGCTCCGGAAAATCCAGTATCGGCGTGTACCGCACCGGCTACTGGATTCTTGACATGAATGGCAACTTCGCCCTCGATGGTGTCGGCACCGGCGAAGCCGCATTCTGGTTGGGCAATTCGTCCTTTACGCCCGTGCTTCTCCGTTAGAAGACTGGCTCCACTGTCCTAATCCACGCACGCTACAACCCATTAGACGGCGTCGTCGTGGACAGTGGTGCCTCTCTTGAGAATAGCTGTAACTGCCCGATTCGCAAAGCCCGTACGTCGCGAAACTGGGACTGGCTTCTGCGACCCCAACGCATCGAATCCCAACCTTGCCGGCCCGCCCTCCGTGGACGCAGGTTGCCTGTCCCGGCTTCGCCCCTTGCAGAATATTCCTAGCTCGTGCCTTCGCCGAATTTTCACCCTCGCGGGTGTGCCTCGGCGACATGACGCTCAACTGTCCCCATCCGCTTCAACCGGCCGTTACGCGAGTCTTGGGCTCCACGCCCAGCAAACGGCAGTCTGCTTCGACCATCTCGCGCACCAGAGCCTCAAAACCCGTGCGCGGTGACCAGCCGAGTTTCTTCTTTGCGTGGCTGGCATCACCCAGCAGCACGTTGACCTCAGCCGGACGAAACAGTTCGGGATCCGGAGCCACGTAGTCGCGGTAATTCAGGCCGGCCATCCCGAAAGCCATCTCCACAAACTCACGCACAGTATGCGTCTCACCAGTAGCGATCACGTAGTCGTCGGGATCATTCTGCTGCAGCATCAGCCACATCGCTTCCACGTACTCGCGTGCGTGTCCCCAGTCGCGCTTGGCTTCCAGGTTGCCCAGCCGCAACTCACTCGAGCGCCCCGCCACCACGCGGGCCACACCTGAGGTGATCTTGCGCGTCACAAATTCATACCCTCGCCGCGGAGACTCATGGTTGAACAGAATGCCGTTCGACGCGTGCATGCCGTAAGCCTCCCGATAGTTGCGCGTCAACTCGAACCCGGCCACTTTGCTGATGCCGTAAGTCGACCGCGGGTGAAACCGCGTCCGCTCGGTCTGCGGCACTTCTTCCGCTTTGCCGAACATCTCGCTCGATCCCGCAAAATAAAAGTGGCAGTCGGGCACAACATTCTTCACCGCCGCAAGCATATAGTGCGTGCCGTTGATGTTCGCGTTCAGGGTGGAGAACTCATCATCGAACGAGTAACTCACGAAACTTTGCGCCGCCAGGTGATAACACTGGTCCGGACGCACATTCGCCACCACCTGGTGAATGCTGGCATAGCTCTCCAGCGATGCCGCATGCAACTTGATTTTGGAACGGACCGCGTCCAGCCGGGTCAGCCTGTGTTCCGGATCCTCGATCGCCACCCGTCGCACTATGCCATGCACTTCGTAACCTTTTGTTAACAGGAATTCCGCCAGATATGACCCATCCTGCCCTGTAATCCCGCTGATCAGCGCCCTCGGCTGCGACATAGCGACATGCTAACACAACGGTCAGGTGGACGTGTCCTTCGGCTAAGTCAAAGCAGGTGAATATCTTGTCGAATATCCAATGGCGACAGCGATCCGCAAGCCAAGTTTTGCCGCCTAAGTCGTTCTTTTTGTTAAAGAAAACTATTGCAATCAGCCAGCGGCTCGGGTATATCTTATTACTATCAGATAACACTTAGGGATATATAGGAAAAAACGCATGCAACACTCACTACAAGTTGGTTTTGAAGACTCGATTGCGAACGCACTCGGCATGCTCTATGAGCGAAAGGCACGCGGGAATCGACTGATCCGCGTTCTCGAAGACTACCGCCGCTTCCATACCGTCAGACCGAACCGGCAACGCAGTGCTGCCTCTTGTGCCGCGCCTCAGCAGCAACTGGAACACCTGCGTATGCGCCGGGCGGCTCTGGAACATGTCATTCGCTCGATGGAAGCTTATTCACAGCCCTCCTCCTAACGACTCACCTCTTAAATCCGCAGCCAACTTCAACCCGATCTTCCTCTGGCGAGGGCTGCTGTGCCCCAGCGGCCTTCGCTGCCTTCGTGTCGAGGAATGCCTGAGATTTCAGGATGTTGCTTGGGGATTAGAGGCCGACGTGAGGTTCCGGTTGATGGCGAATTTCACGAGTCCCACCAGGTCGTGGATCCCGAGCTTGCGCATGATATTGGAGCGGTAGGTATCCACGGTCTTGGGACTGATATCCAGCAGCTTGGCTATGTCTTTTGGCCGCATCCCGTCTACCAGGAAAGAGAACACCTCGTATTCGCGCCGGCTTAGCGAGCCCAGGGGATCTTCGACAGCCGGTTTGCGCGGGGCTTCCAGCAGATATTCGCGCCGCAACAAAGGGGAGATGTAGACTCCGCCATCCTGAATGTAATTGATGGCGTCGAGTAGATGCCGCGCCGGCCCGTCCTTCAGCAGGTAACCATTCGCGCCCGCCCGCAACGCTTCGAGCACCATCTTTTCATCGCGACTGATGGAAAGAACCACCAACTTAGACAGACAATTCGCCTCCCGGACCTTGCGAATGACTTCGAGGCCGTGCAACTTAGGCATGTGAAGATCGATGATCGCAAAGTCGGGAGCCAGCGACTTGATCATTTCCACTGCCGCCATACCGTCCGAGCACTGTCCGACGATGTGAAGCTCTTGACGGGCCTCGCAGAATGCGGCCAGCCCCTCGCGAACGATGGAATGGTCGTCGGCCAGGACAATCGAAATCGGTTTGGGTTGCTGAGTCATCGATTCTCCGAAATGGGGAGTGCGATTTCCAGTTTGGTGCTGCCCGGGATGCTGTGGAGTTCAAAGCCTCCACCCAGTTCGAGCACGTCCTCGCGCATCGCCCGAAGGCCAATGCCGCGGATGACGGAACTCGTGGCGCCATACAACACTTCCCGCGCGTCGAAGCCGCAGCCGTTGTCCTGTAAGACCATGTAGATCTGATCTTCCCGTTGTCCCAGTTCCAACCGTACCTCGGTCGCACCTGAATGCCGGATCACGTTGGTTAACCCCTCTTGGGCGGCGCGGTAGAGTGTAGACTTAACCGCATCAGGCAAATCCGAATCAACGGGGTGGAGTTCAAGTGTAGCATGGAATTTCTCGGGTATCCCGCTCGTAGCCCACAGCGACTCAATGGCTCGCGTCAGGTCCAGAAGGTGCCAGTCGGGCGGGTGCAGGCGCTGGGAAACCGACCGGACCTCGCTCTGCGCTTGATCGGCCAGTAAATGAATGGTTTCCAGACGCTTCCGTGCCGGCTCGGCAAGCCCCGGCGCCTCGCTGGCGATCAATTCGAGATGAACCTTGATTCCAGCCAGGCTTTGGCCGACCCCGGCGTGCAGTTCCCTGGCCACCCGCGTCCGTTCGATTTCAAGAGCTTGTGAAACGATCACCCCTACCGATCGCGATGGCCGGCGTAGGCTCGCCAGCGACTCCTCCAGATCCACAAGGCGAAAATACTTGCGCACGGCATTGGATTGCAGCGAAAGGAGAACGCGAAGGATTTCGTGCTGCCGGGGAAGTTTGTCCGCAGACCGGCCTCGCACCTCGGCTGAAAGGACCACCCGGTCCTCCAGCGCCAGAAGCCTCACCAAACGAACCGGTATTCGCACCGGCCGGTCCGCGCATTGCATGAAGGAGAGCAAGGAGCGGCGATCCTCCGACTTAGAACCGACTAGTTTGCTGGCTTCGGGCAGATGCTGGCTCGGAAGTGATGAAAAGAGGCTCTCAACGGAGCCTAGTCGTGCGCGCGCCCGTTGATTCATCCAAAGGACGCGGCCATGCTTGTCGCACTCTAAAAAAAGCCGTTCCCAAGCGGTGGCGCTGGACGCAGGGACCGGAATCTGATCCAAACGGAAATCTCCTAGTTAACCAAGGTTGATACTCTAGGATGACCATTTAGGAGAAGATCTTACAAGCGGGTATATTCCTTAGTGGCTTCTAAGAATTTTCTGTAGTATACTTACCCTGTATGCCGAGACTGAAGAACGTAGTCCAGGGCTCAGCCTTAATCCTAACGGGGATTTCGATTGGGGCAGCGCTTTGGAAATCACGCTCCATGGCCACTACTGGTTCCCCAAATGGCAGCCCTTTCAAGGAGTCGCTCGAAGATCTCCAAGCCAGGCTTGCCGCGCTTGAAACACTTGGCAATCATTACAAAGGCGCGGAAGAGAACAACCACGGCAACTCTGCCCAGACGGTAGCCGCGATTGCTTCTCTGGAGTCGACGGTGGCTGCTCTTACCACCCGATACGACAATCGCCTAGCCGAGGTGGAAAACCGCCTGGGCGATCACGATTCCAAGCTGAAGGAATTGCCGACGCTGGCGCAGGTGGTTAGCACCATGGAAGAGATGCTCTCAAGCACGATGTCGGGACTTGATAACAAACTTTCCGAACAGGTGCGGTCCATCGAAGTTCTGAAAACCACGGTGTCGCAGAGCGACGAACTGATGGAACGAGTTCTCGACTCCATCTACTCTCTACAGTCTCACGTGGCGGAAAGCGACAAGTCCGAGGTTCCAGTTTCCGTTTAACCGGCGGATATCCTTAAACCTTCTCCCAGCGCACACGCAAGTGTGCGCTGTTTTTGTTTGTGGGTATGTATGTGGGGAGCTACTGCGACGTACTAGCTGAGGAAAGCTTATTCAGGACTGCCGCGCTTTCCTCGTACTTTTGTTCCTGATACAGCACGTCCGAGAGTCCCAGGGCGGCATCGCGGTTGGCGGGCTCGGCTTCGAGCGCTGAGCGAAATGCGGCTTCGGCCTGCGGCCAGTCCTTTCGGCGGGCATAATCGCGGCCCTGCGATACCAGCGACGCGGCCGGACGGTTGGAGACTGCGGAGCGTGAGGTGTTCGACGACGCCTGGGAATCAGCCTCGGGAGCGGCGGAGGCCAGCGTGGAGGCCGGTTGCAGACCGCTGGAGCTGAGGAAACGCTGTAACGCTCCGGTATAAAGCAGGCCGGCAATCAGAATCAGACCTACCACCAACCCGACGGCTAATGGAAGGCGCCAGCCGATGCGCGGCTTGGGTTGCGGCGCCAGCAACTCGAGTCCGATACGATTGACCCATTCGAAGGACTCTTCGGATTCGCCAGCCGGTTCGTTCTTGGTCAAAGCCTCGGCTTCGGACGCTGCCGCTACCAACGGTTCGTCTGGTTTCCCATTGCTGGGGATCTCGACGACCGCAGCCGCATGCTCAATGACGGTTACCGGCGCAGGCGTTTCAGAAACCCGTAGAGGTTGAGGCTCCGGCTGGCGGCCTTCGACAGGCGGATTCGCAACTTCCTGCCTAACCAGGGTCAGGTGCGCGGCCAGCTTTTCCGGCTGCTCAACTTCATCGCGAAGCGCCATTGCCGGTTCGGCGGCGACGGGCTCGGGAGGCGGCACCGGAGAAACCGGTGGGGCCTGGGAGGGAGCCTGGGCCGGGCGGCCCTGCTCCACCAGCCGCTCAATGCCCACCAGCATTTTCTGGAGATTCTCATCGGTTCGCAGCGAAGCATCGCGCAATTCCCCGATGGCCTCGGACTGCTCGGAAAGATTCGTCTCGAGAGTATTGATCCGGTTAACGACCTTGCTTTGCAAAGTGTCGAGGAATGCCGCCATGGACCGGTTCTGCGCTTCCTCAAAATCCTGCTGCAGCTTGCTCTGGACCTCGCGGAACCGAACGTCGACGGTGGATTGGACGATGGCCGGGATCTCTACGACCTTGCTCTCGAGGGTTTCCACGAAAGCCGCCATGGACCGGCTCTGCGCTTCTTCATAATCCCGCTGGAGCTTGCTCTGGACCTCCCGCAAGCGAAGATCGACGGTGGATTGAACGATGGATGGAATTTGCGCATCCACTTTGCTCAGCCGGCTTTCCACGTGGTGCAAGCCATCGCGCACCTGCTCGACGTCTTCCAGCTGAGCCGCCAGTTTGGATTCGAAGGCTGCGAGCGTCGTTTCTGCGACCGGCGCGGGCTGGAAGCGCGGTTCAGCCTCCATTTCGACGATCCGGCTTTCCACGCTTTGGATGCGCGTCAGCAGTGGATCGAGATCGACGGGGGGTTCCCGGCGGGACTTGGCGGGACCTTGCGTCAGGCGGATTCCTGCGCCCAGCGCAAGGCCGCCGCCAAAACTGATCGCAAGCGTCTTCAGTACCGCCTTCATCATAGGGCAACGTGCGCGCGGACTGGAAAAAGTCTCGCGCTTTTCAATTTTATTATACTGCTGAAAGATCCTGGTAAACTGTAGATTTTATACGACAAAAGTAAGGTGTCGGCTGGGGCGAAACCAGGGAGATGCACCGAGGTAGGTGGCAACCAGAAAATGGGGAATCAGTTCCCGGACGCCGACTTGGCGTTGCCGGCTTCCTTGCCGACAGGCGAACGGACCTTGGTTTTCTGCTCTTTGAGCCAGGCGGGCGGGCGTCCGCGTCGCGGACCGCTGCCAGCGGCCAGGCGTTCCAGGCTCATAATGGCCTCGTCAATCTGCTCCCGTTCCCGGCGCAGCTCTGCAAGGATTTTCGTCAAATTCATATTTTCCTCAAACCAACGTAGCGCGAAGTCAAAACAATTCTCAAAGTATCCGGAACTAACCAACGTTATTTTCCGGACCCCGATGCTTACCATTATAGGGAGATACCGCAAACGCGATCCCTAGGATTATCCTTGAAAACAGGGTAAGTGATGCCTGAATGCCGACCCCGGCTGCGGGTGGGCCCGTACACCCCTGTTTTCCCGGAAATTCCCATTTGTGCCCTTACATTTTTGTGAAATGCACGATAATTTGTGCAAAGCAAAAAAGGTTTCGGGCGCGGGGGGGCGAGGAACTCAGGCTTCTACGAAACCTTGGCGGATGGCGTAGCGAACCAGGTTCGCGGTCTGGTGGACGTTGAGCTTGTCCATGATACGGGTGCGATGGCAGTCGGCTGTTTTCACGCTGATGCCCAGGCGCGCGGCCACTTCCTTGGTGGAATGACCCTCGGCGATGAGGGTTACGACCTGCCGTTCGCGATCGGTCAACTCGCTCAGGCGGCGGGAAGAGCCATAGGTGTAGGGTTCGAGCACAATCTGGGCGACGATGTGCGCGATCTCGGGAGAAAAGTAGGTACGCCCCTCCGCCACTTCCCGAATGCTGCGCAGGAGTTCGTCGGCGGTGCGCGTCTTCAGCACGTATCCGCGGATGCCGAGTTCGATGGCTTCCCGTACGCGGTATTCTTCCGTGTGCCGGCTCAGCAGGATAATGCGCGTAGCGGAATTCCTTGCAAGAATCTCGCGCACACAATCGAGACCTTTGGCGCCAGGCCCCTCATAATCCACGATGACAATGTCGGGTTGAAACTGCTGGGCGAATTGCACGGCGTCAGGATTATCTTCGTGCCCCATGACGCGAAAACCTTCACCCTCCATGAGCGCCTTGAGCGCCTGGAACACTAATGGGTAGCGGTAAATCAGTAAAATCCGAATCGGCATCTGCCCTCCGAGTGACGCACGTGACGCAACGGGTTTTGCCAGATTCCTGGCTGTTGTCCGACCGTGGCGCCTAACTGCTCTCTTTTTCTCCACCGGATTGTGTTCCACATACAGAACAAAACGGCGAGTTTCGAAGCTCTATTCAGGTATTTATCAGAGTTTTTGGCGTCATTCAAGAACTTTGTTCCGAATTCAGAACAAAGGCAGCCCAGTACGATAGTCCTACCCGTAGCCTGGACCTCATTTTGGTTTACAGTAGTAGTTCACTGTAACCTGGGTGTAATTTGATGCAGGAGGATCCTGATGAGAAGTCTGGCGTTTCTTTGTGCTTCCGTAGTACTAACCGGCCACCTGGCTCTGGCAGTCCCCCCGGATAGGGGGAGCCGCAACCGCTCCGCGCAACAGGCGGGTGTCTGGAGCGGGGTGGAACGTATCGTAGCGGTGGGCGACGTACACGGCGACTACGATCAACTGGTGACGGTCCTCAAAACCGCCAAACTCATCGACGATCAACTGAACTGGACCGGCGGGAAAACTCACCTGGTGCAGAACGGGGATATTCTCGACCGTGGACCCGATTCCCGCAAGGCCATGGACCTGCTGATGCGTCTGGAGAAGCAGGCGGCAGAGGCCGGCGGCTACGTCCATGCGCTGATCGGCAACCACGAGGCCATGAATGTTTTTGGCGATCTCCGCTACACTTCGCAGGGCGAGTTCGCAGCATTCGTCGATCCGAATTCAAAGGAGCCGGCAGATCCGTCTCATCCGCCGGGCTACGCCGAGCACCGGAAACAATTCAGCCCGGATGGCTATTACGGCAATTGGATCATTCACCATGACACGGTAATTAAGATCAACGACAGTTTGTTTCTGCACGCGGGCATCAGCGAAAAATACGTGTCGAAGAAAATCCGGGACATCAACGACCAGGTGCGCGAGGAACTGAAAAGCGACACGGCCAAACTGCAGGGGAGCGTCGTCAGAGACGGCGATGGCCCGCTCTGGTATCGGGGCCTTTCTCAGGGCGATGCTTCGCTCGATCCGCTGGTGGACAAGATTCGCAAGAATTTCGGGGTGGAACGCATTGTCCTGGGCCACACCTATGCGGACGCGGCGATCACGCCGCGATTCGGGGGCAAGGTGATCCTGATCGATATTGGGCTATCGCGCGTTTACGACGGCATCGGCAAGGTTGGCTGCCTGGTGATCGAAGGCGAGCAAGTCTACGTGCTGCACCGCGGGACGCGGCTGGAATTGCCCACGGATTCCGGAAAGGATCTGCTGCGATATCTGAAGCAGGCTGCGGCGCTCGATCCGCCGCCCTCGCCGATCAACAAGCGGATTGCCGAACTGGAGGCGCGGCTGGGCGCGGGGGCAGGAGCGAAGTAACGAAGGAAAGCACGCAGTACCATGGGGACGCAGGCCGCGGATTGACGCTGCGAATAGCCGACGTCTCCCAAGACAATCTCCCTGTTGAAAGCCTGTTGGTGACGCGAAGAGCTGGCTTATCGCTCCGTTTGGGGTCCGTCCGTCAAGGGTGCCCCATCCTCAACTTCCGCATAGCGCGTCAACTGGCCGGATCGGTTGGACGGCTACCTGGAATAGTAATTCGGTTTTGAATGCTAAGGTATCCCTAACATATGCGAACTTTTTTTTGGTGTTTCTTAGCAGCATCCTGCCTGCCCGCGCAGCAGCTAACCGTCAGGTCGGCGACCGCGCGGCGGGTCGAACTGGCCTGGGCTGGCTCCTCCGCGGAATGGCAAGTCGAACGCCGTTCGGGTTCCGGCCAGTTTGAAAAACTGGGGGCATCATCGGCCGCTTCCTACAGCGACGAGAAAATCGGACCGTACACTACGTACCACTACCGCGTGCGCAACCAAGCGGGGACGGTGTCTAACGAAGTGGTCGTGGGGCCGCCGCCAGCGGGCATCAACGTCCCCTCACGCCTGCCAGCCCAAGTGGAGCCCGGCAAGTACGGCACGAGCACGGCACTCGCCTTCGATGAAAACGGTGACCCCGCCCTCGCGTTCATTTGGACCGACGTCAACGGGGATGACGATAACAGCGATAACACGCTTTACTTCGTCCGTTGGAATCGCGCCGCGTACACCTGGAGAGCGCCGGTGAAAGTGGCGGTCACAGGAGACCTTCCGGCTCAGAATGTCGATCCGGTCTCCCTCGCATGCGACCGGGCAACCGGCGCCTTCGCCCTGTCGTTTCCGGTGGCCGGTGCTCAAGGTATTCAGGTGGCCCTGTCCCGCGATGGCGGCGCTTCGTGGCAGGCGGCTCCGCTCGCCGCCGATCTGGAGGGAGGCGTTTCTTCCACCGCCGTGGTAGCAGGCGGAGGCCGGTGGATGCTGGCGTTGTCCGGCGAACAGGGCATCCGCTACTTCTCCGGGCCCGGTGCTGCCGCACCTGCCAACTGGACGGCACAAGCGGCGCCGCCCTCCGACAAGGGGAAATTCGTTTCAAACACGAATGTGGCGCTGGCCGCCGACCCCGCCGGCCACCCGCTGGTCGCTTACTGGGTCCAGCCTGAGGACGGCCAGAATTATCACGTGCTGATCTGGAGCCCGGACTCCGGCCAAGTGACGGCCGCGGCAGATTCGAATAACCAAGTGCCTGACGGGGCAAATGTGCGGCTAGTGGCGACAAGCGGCAAAACGCACCTTCTTCTTAATTCCTTGCGCGAGGCCAACGATTTTGATCACGCCGTATGGTACGCCGTATCTTCGGCGGCAGCCTGGAAGGCTCCCGTCAAACTGCCCATCGACGGCCCGCGTTCCACCAACTCTCCCTTCGCGCTTGCCGTTGATTCCCGCGGCCGCATCGCCGCCGTCTTCGACGCCAATAGCGGGACCGGCGACACGTCTTGCGGCTACCCGGTGGTTTCCCTTTCGAGCGACGGCACGCACTGGAGCACCTGCGGCCTCGGCAAACGGACCGGTGGCACGTTCGACAAACAATCCAGCTCGATCAACGCCCAGTTCGGGCCGGATGACCGCCTCAACGTCGTGTGGCACCAGGAGGGCGACAACAAGTACGGCACCGGCGTGCTGCTGTGGCGGGAGTGATCAGCGGGTGAGAGCGTCGTTCAGCGCGTTCCAGCCGACGGTCTGAAACAGTTGGCGGATACGGTCTTGGGCGCCCGTCAGCCGGATCACCACATTCTCGACAAAGGGCGTCCCCGGTTTGTGCGCGAACTGGAAATGCAGCGCCTGCTCGCCTGGCTTGCGCCGCGCTGACTGCCAGTTCCCGAAGCCCAGCAGGTAACAGCTGGCGCCGGATTGGCAAAACGCCTCGTTCGGGTCGACGGCATAGACGAAGGCCGCGCCTGCGACCTGCAGGCCGGCCTCCGGCACCTGTCTCACGTCCACCGTGCCCAGGTTGATGTACGCATATGCCGTGAGAGTCGTGAGGGGGCGGACCTTGCGGCCGATCGCCTGCTTGGATTCCATCGAGCCAGCCTTCATCAACTGCTCCAGCAGCGGCCCGATGATTTTCTGTTCACGCTCGGATCCATGTCGGACGCGGTAATCGCGCTGAAAGTTCTGATTGATGTTCAGCGGTACATCCGGCTTGGCATTGACCTGCGGGTCGCCGTCATAGGCGTCCGCGGACTTCTCCCAATCATCATTTTCGATCGGATCGAGAACCTTGCCGACGGCAGCGATGATCTTGTCCAGAGCTTGCTTCTCTTGGGGCGTCGGTTCGCGGAGCTCCGCGCTAGCAGAACCCGCCCCGAGGGCGACGATTGCGAGGGACGTTACCAGGCGGCCGTGGCGCATGCGCATCGAATCAAAAATAGCACTTCGAAGCGGTGCAACAGAAGGCCGCGTGATTACCGCTGCGATATCTGAAGCAGGCGGCGGAGCTCGACCCGCCGCCTTCGCCGATCAACAAGCGGATTGCGGAACTGGAAGCACGGCTGGGATCGGAGTGGGAGCGAAGTAGACGGGTTCAGTGAGCGGACGAAAGGATCTGGCGGCCGGCGAAGCGCGACAGGCGCGAGCATGAAAATAGCGAAGAGGGCTGATGCAACAGGGACAGTCGAGCAGCATGTCGCCGAAGGCGCAACACCCGCGAGGATGAAAATTCGGCAGAGACACGAGCTAGGAATATTCTGCAAGGGGCGAAGCCGGGACAGTGCAACTGCGTCCACGGAGGGCGGGCCGGCAAGGTTGGGGTTCGATGCGTTGGGGACGCAGAAGCCAGTCCCGGTTTCGCGACGTACGGGCCTTGCGAGCGTCCACGACGAGGCAGCGGGTAGTTTGTAGGCGGCTCGATTAGCGACGGTGGCGCCAGTCCGCGACGGGCTCGCGTTTCGCGCCGTGCGGGTTCGGCGAACTCTCAAATTTCCCGGGTGGCCCAGAAGTGGCGGCCGATTGCCCAGGGCATGACCAGCGGCTTTTTGAATTGGCGCCGCGCGCCGGTTAATGGTTCTCCACGAACCTCGATTTGATCCACGCGCGCGGGATCGAGGCCGGCCTTGTTCGCCCAGGTGAAAGTGGGAACGGCGCCTTCATCGAAACCCATCAGGTGCGCGGCGATCATATCAGTGGCCAGAGGATTGGCGCCGGCGATGATCATTTCCATGGGAACCAGTGTGCCGTCGGTAGGTCCGTTGCCTTCCATCGCGGTGGACGCGTCCACGATCACAAGGCCGAGCTTGTTGGCGCGCACCATATCGACAATGGCGGCGGCGGTGCCGGAGGGTTCGACTTTAGAAGTGAGATCGTGCATGCGGCCGCGCACGGATTGGTAGACGGCGCCGGGATAGACGCCGATGAGATTCTTCATGCCGAGGGTGACGCCGGCGAGGGAATGGGTCTTCATCATGGGGACGGAACACAGCAGGTCGGTTTCGACAAGGGACCGGTGAATGGTGAGCGTGTCGAAGACGAATGCGTTCGACAGCTTGACGTCCACGAGGTCGCCGGTGTGCAGGTTGACCAGGGGGACGCGCAGGGAGCGCGCGAGCTCGGTGTAGCCGAGCTGATCAAAGACGTACTGCTGCATGCGGTTGAGCAGATCCCTGTTGGAGGTGCGGAAGGTCTCGGAGCCCTGCACGTTGAACCCGCCGGCCGCAGCCGAGCCTTCGCCGATGGAAACGTCTTTGCCCGCGCTCTGCATGAGGCGGGCCACGGCGCGGATGACGGCAGGCTTGGTGGTCGCGGACGGGATGGGCGACGTGAGGTTCGGCTTCAGCATCACGCGCTCTTTGCCTTTCGTGATGGCGCTCATGCCGCCGAGGAGATCAACGGCGTGCTCGACAGCGGCCTCGATGTTGCCGTTGCGGATCTTGACGATGCTGACGACGGGCTTGGCAGGCTTGAGGAAAAAGGCGACAGGAGAGCACAGTATCTCGCGGCGGTTGAGCAGATGATCCATTTCGACTCCTTTTATCCTAATACGCTAAAGGGCCGCACGGAGTTCCAGGGCTGCGAGCGGTTACGGTTGCTGGCGATCGAAGTGTACCAGGCCGTCGCGGTAGTCGATGGTCAACGTGAACAGGCTGAGAACCGGCAGGCCGAGGAAGCCCGAAACTTCGGTCCCGACGTTGCGGCTCTGCGGCCACATATCCACGGCGGTCATGCCCGGGCTTCTCTGGCGGAATCCCGCGAACTGCAGAAACATGTTGCCTGTCTGATAGAGATCCGCCACCTGGCCGTTGATCCCCTGGAGGCGCATGCGGTCATTGCGGCTGACGTTGCTGACCTCGGCGGCCATGTCGTATGAAACGACCGTGCGGTCGGCACCGGTATCAAGGACAAACAAGACCTCGCGGGAATCGCTGACACGCGTGGGGACCAACAGCAAGTGGGCAAACCGGTAGACGGGAGCGAAATGCTGCAACTCGGGCAACGACATGCGATCGTGGAGTTCGTTGTCGCCGGGATGGTAGCCGGGGAGCGGATCCAGGCGCAGCTTACGGCCCGCGAAATCCAGCGTCACCAGGAATTGCGCGAATACATTGGTTCCGATCAAGCCATCCGCGGTGCCGACGGAATCCTGGTTGGAAACGCTGATCAAGGCGTCGCGAAATTCGACATCGCCGATACGCACTCGATCGACGATGCCGTGATATCCGACAGAGAGCCTGGGATCATCGCCAACGCCGCCGAACGTGGCGCCGGCAAGTTCCGCGATTCCGGCTCTCACGGCTGCCCAACGCGGAATCAGAATACCGGAAGCGCCGGTGTCGAGCAGCAGCCTCAATCTCGTGCCGCCCAGGCTGACTTCCAGACCGTAGTAGAGCGTGCGCGTCGCGCTGTTGAACAGATTCAGGAGTGGGACCTCGGTCTTTTGATATCCGCTCGAGAGCGCCATCACGGCGCGCCCCTGCAGCGCCTTATCAAGGCGAATGTGCTGGCGCAGGTCTTCCAGTTCCTTTTCATTGCGGCTGGGATCGACCATGGAAGCGTACTGTTCGAGCGCTTGGATGTGTTGCGGGCCCGGCAATCGCGCGGCCCAGTCGCGAAAAATGCGGGGGTCCTTGGGATTAATGGAGTGAGCGCGGTCGAGGAGCGCGGCGGCGGTCTTGCGCATGGAGGTGCACTCGGCGATTCGCGAGAGGCCCCACAATGCGAGAGCAAAATTCGGATCCAGTTTCGTGGCCAAGTTGAATTCGCGCTCGGCAGAGGCGAAGTCGCCACGGCGGAAGAGCACTTCACCGGTCAATTCGTGAGCGGCAGCGGACTCGGGCGCTTCGGCCAGAGCCTTTTGAGACAACTTCCAGGCCGTGGCGATGCCCTCATGCAGCAGAGCCTTGCGCGCCAGGGAGAGGGTGTCCTCGACTGACGCGCCGCTGAAAGCGGATGCGGCAAGAGCGAGGGCGAGGGGAGTAACAGCCTGGAATCTCATGACGGGTGCAGACACTGCAAGTGTAGCGCCGGGAGTTGCGGCGCCGGTAGTTGAAGATTGGGCTTGGCACAGGGCTCAGCCGGACCGAGCGTGCCTTTCCTACGGTACTCTGTAGCTTGGCGATGAAACTCCGCGAGATCGCGCGTGCGCTGGGCTGTGAGCTGGTGGGAGAGGGAGAAACCGAGATTACCGGCGTGGCGGGGATGGAGCACGCGCGGGCGGGTGAACTGACTTTTCTGGCTAACCCGAAATATGCGCACAAGGTGAAAGAGACGCGGGCGAGCGCCATTCTCAGCGAGAAAGCGATCGAAGACGCGCCGATTGCGAGCCTGGTTTCGACGAATCCGTATCTGGATTTCGCGCGGGCGCTCGAATTATTTTATCGGACGCCCGAACCGAAGCCGGGGATCGACCGGCTGGCGTCGGTGGCGGCGTCGGCGCGGATTGGAGAAGGCGCGTCGATCGGACCTTTTGCGGTGGTGGGCGAGCGGGTTAAGATAGGGCGCAACGCCGTACTGCACCCGCACGTGGTGATCTACGAAGGCGCCGAGATCGGCGACGATTTCCTGGCGCACTCGCACGCGGTGGTGCGCGAGTTCTGCCGCATCGGGAATCGCGTGACGCTGCAAAACGGTGTGGTGATTGGGGGAGACGGGTTCGGATTCGCCAAGCGCGCGGACGGGACGCATTACAAAATCGTGCAGTCGGGCCGGACGGTGATCGAGGATGACGTGGAAGTGCAGAGCCTGACGTCGGTGGACCGGGCGACGGTGGGCGAGACGCGCGTCAAGCGAGGGGCGAAGATCGACAGCCTGGTGCAGATCGGCCACGCGTGCGTGGTGGGCGAGGACAATATTATTTGCGCGCAAACGGGACTGGCGGGGAGTTCGGTGCTGGAGCGCAACGTGCTGCTGGCGGGGCAGGTGGGAATTTCGGGACATCTGACCATCCATGACAATGCGGTGGTGTATGCGCAGAGCGGCGTGGGCGGCGACGTGGAAGCGGGCGCGCGGATTTCCGGCTCGCCAGCCTTCGCGGCAAACGTGTGGTTGCGCGCGATCACGGCATTCCCAAAGCTGCCGGAACTGGTGAAGCTGGTGCGCGAGTTGAAGAAGAGAGTCGAGCAACTGGAAAAAAAATGAGCGAGACGCGAAGCGACGGCCGCCGGCCGGTGGCGTACAAAAACGACGAGTTTCTGAAGAGCCCGGATGCACGGATTTTGAGGATTCTTTCCGAGTACCTGGAGCCGCTGGGACATTTCCGGCACGAGCACATTCGCGACACCATCGTGTTTTTCGGCTCGGCACGGGTGGAGGAAGACGGGCCGTTGGGACAGTATTATCGCGACGCGCGCACGCTGGCGCGGCTGATGACGGAATGGTCGAACCAGTTCGCGAATCATACGTACCGTTTCGTCGTGTGCACGGGCGGAGGGCCGGGGATCATGGAGGCCGCCAACCGCGGAGCGCGCGATGCCAGCGGCAAAACGATCGGGTTGAATATCGGGTTGCCGTTCGAGCAACTGCCCAATCCGTACATCAGCCCGGAACTGAGCTTCGAGTTCCATTACTTTTTCATGCGCAAGTTCTGGTTCGCGTACCTGTCGAAGGCGCTGGTGGTTTTTCCGGGCGGATTCGGAACCATGGACGAGCTGATGGAAATCCTGACGCTGGCGCAAACCAAGAAGCTGGCCAAGAAGATCCTGATTGTGCTTTACGGCTCGCAGTTCTGGAAGGAGATCCTCAATTTCGACGCGCTGGTGAGGCACGGCGTGATCTCGGAGGAAGATCTCGATCTGTTCCAGTACGCGGACGATCCGGAAAGCGCATTCAAGATCCTGAGCGAAGGGCTGATTGAGTACCACATCACGCCGGAGGGGGCGGAGACACCGTCCATCGCGAAGTCGCGAGATCCGCAGGATCCGGAGGGGAAGGTATAGAGGGCAGGCGCGAAAAAAATGGGGACAGGAAGCGCTGTCCACGCGCCACGGAACGGTGTCACGGGTAGTTTGGCGGTGTGGGGCTTGGGACAGCGAAGCCAGTCCCCATTTTTTACAGGCCGGCGCTGAAGGTGGTCCAGGGGTGGGAGTTCATGTCCCTGAGGTAGTCTTTTTGCCAGGCGAATTCGGGGTGCTTACGCAAATGTTCGGCGGCCTTAAAATGAAGACCGCAGGAGTGGCCGGCTGAGGCAGCCAGGGTGAGTTTCTCGGCCATGGCGGAGTCGGTCACTTTGTTGATGACGGCGCCGCCGATGCCGTAGGCGGGAAGCCAGGGCAGATCGCCGCGCGGCGAAAGGTCGATGTGGCCGCACAGAGTGCGCTCGTCCGGCTCTTCCTTTTTGTCGTAGGTGTCGTAGTGATCGGCCAGGAAGCGCTCACCGGCCGCCACGTCGATTTTGCCCTTGTTCTCGTTCATCAATTGTTCCCAGCGAACGTGACGGGCGTTGGCGCTGTTGGAGAGATCCGTCACCGGGAAATCGGTCTCCTGGCTCGCCAGCTTCGCATCCACGGGGAAGTTGGAGCCCACGAAATAGCCGTCCTTGGTGCGCTGGAGATTCACGTTTTTGAGCCCGAGTTCGAGGTCGGCAATCTCGTTGGTTTTGCGGTCGGCCACCAGCCAGTTATTGGCGTAGCCGCCGTTGTTGCCGTCCTGCATGATGCGCGCGAAATCATCGATGGATGTGGAATACTGCAAGGCTTTGCGGCCACGCACGAACTCGGGAATTCCGTTGGAATCCCAGCCGTAGAAATTCGAAATTGTGGTCTCGGTGACCATCATGCCGGCGGTGTTGATGCCGAAGTCGTCGCCGCTGTGGATGAGCCCGGGATAGCCGTCCATGATGAAGTGCTGGCCCTTGGAGGGCACGATATCGAAGATGATGGTCCAGCGCTCGCCGTCCAGGTACTGCGTCCAGTTGTTATGGCCGATCACCACGCGGCCGTCCTTGGTGTAGCTGCCGGTGGCCACGAAGGCGCTGCAATGATCAGGAGCGGTGACGGAAGCGGGCGACTTGATGCCGTGTTCCTTGTCGTACTGCTTCACGTAGTAGCCCCACTCCATAGCAGCGTTCATGGCCACGATGTCCCAGAGATCCACCTTGACGCCGCGCGCGCCGGCGCCCTCGGCGATGCCCTTCAGCTCGTCGCGATATTCCGGCTCGATGTGGGGCCACAGCATTTCCTGCGCGGCATGGCGGAAGAAGCCCCAGCTTTTGTTGTTGTCGTGCGTCATTTCGAGCTGCGTCACTTTGAAGCTGTCGGCGATTTCCGGAGCGAGCAGGTAGCCGTGCTGAAAGCCGATTTCGGCCGGTGTGCCCTCGAGGCGCACGAAGGTCCAGCCGCTCTTGTCAGGGCGGCGGAACGCGTTCTTCAGGCGAGGGTCGGCCTGCGGCTCGCGGGAAGCGAGCGATATGGCTACGAACAGCAACGGGGGAGCGACCAGCAGAAGAGCGGTCTTCGTTAAGGCACGGGGCACGAATTTCCTCCAGTGCCCTATTATAGTGGGGACGGTATGGTTACGTCGCACAAGCTGACGGCGCACGTGAAAGCCGCGGGTTGAGCGTCCAAGCTGAGTCCGGCGTTGCTGGACAAGGTGCTGGCCGCGATTCCGCGCGTCACGAATGAAAACGTGCTGGTAGGGTTTGACACTGCCGACGATGCCGGCGTGTACAAGCTGACGGCGGAGCTTGCCCTGGTGCAGACGGTGGATTTTTTCACGCCGATTGTCGATGATCCTTACACTTTCGGCGCGATCGCGGCGGCCAACGCGCTCAGCGATGTGTATGCCATGGGCGGCAAACCGCTCTCGGCGCTCTCAATTCTGGCGTATCCGGCGAAGGGAGATCTGGAGGACCTCGAACAGATTCTCAAAGGCGGCGCGGACAAGATTCACGAAGCCGGCTGCGTCGTGCTGGGAGGGCACAGCATCGCCGATGACGAGGTGAAGTTCGGGTATGCGGTCACCGGGGTGGTGCATCCTGAGCGGTTTAAGGCTAACTCGGGGGCGAGGGCCGGAGATGTATTGATGTTCACCAAACGGCTGGGCACGGGAGTGATCACGACGGCGCTCAAACGCGGGATTGCGAGTGATGCCCATGTCCAGGCGGCGATCGATTCCATGCTGATGCTGAACCGGCGGGCGTGCGAGACGATGCTTGACTTCGAAGTGCATGGCTGCACGGATGTGACTGGGTTCGGGTTGATCGGGCATGCGCGTGAGATGGCGATGGCGAGCGGCGTGACGGTTGAGATTGGCACTACCGCCGTGCAGTTTCTGCCCGGAGCGGTTGATTATGCGCGGCAGGGGGCGGTGCCGGGCGGCTTGAAGAACAATCGTGAGTTTGCTTCGTGCACCGTGGGGATGACGCGGGAGATTCCGGCGGAGATCGAGAGCTTGCTGTACGATCCGCAGACGTCAGGCGGCTTGCTGATCTCGATGGCTGAAAGGGATGTGACGGCGTTTGGGAAAAGACTGCCGGAGGCGTACCGGATGGGGCAGGTGGTGGCGAAGGGCGCGAAGGCGATCCGGTTAGCGTGATGGCGGAAACGAATCCCATCATTGTGGCGCTGGACGTAGAGTCGGCGGAGGAGGCGCGGACGCTGGTTGGGCGGATCGGCTCCGAGGTGAGTTTCTACAAAGCCGGCATGGAACTTTACGCGGCCGCGGGGATGGATTTCGTCAGCGAGTTGATCGACAGCGGCCGCGATGTTTTCCTCGATCTGAAGTTTTATGACATCCCGGAGACCGTGAAGCGGGCGGTCCGGCAGGTGGCGCGCACGGGAGTTCGCTTTCTGACGGTGCACGGATCGAGCGCGGTGATGCGCGCGGCGGTGGAGGGGCGCGGTGCGTCGCCGCTCAAACTGCTCGCGGTTACGGTGCTGACCAGCTTTGATGAGCAGGACCTTGCCGATCTTGGCTATCAGTGCGCGCCTGGTGAACTGGTGGAGTTGCGCGTTCGAAAGGCGATGGAAGCGGGTATGGATGGGATTGTGGCGTCGCCGGTGGAAGCGCGATCCATCCGTGCGCTGGCGGGGGAACGTGCGATTCTGGTGACGCCCGGAGTGCGGTCGGCAGGAGCGGGCAAGGGTGATCAGAAACGCGTGGCCACGCCCGCGGAAGCGATTCGCGACGGCGCCGATTATCTGGTGATGGGCCGGCAGATTACGCGCGCTGCTGATCCGGTCGCCGCAGTGCGCGAAGTGCTCGATGAGATCCACGCAGTGACCCGTGCGTAGACTGCATGGAGACTGTCTTTCACCTCATCTCGCAGTATGGGCTGGTGGCGGTTTTCTGCCTGCTGGTGCTGGGAATCGTGGGGCTGCCGATACCGGATGAAACGCTGCTCACGTTTTCGGGGTTCCTGGTCTACAAAGGCCATTTTCAGTTCTTGCCGACGCTGGCTTGCGCGTACGCCGGCAGCATTTGCGGAATCACAGTCAGCTACACGATCGGCCGCACAGGCGGGTTGTTTCTGATCCACAAGTACGGACCGTATGTACGCTTCACTCCAGAGCGGCTGGCCAAGGTGCACCAGTGGTTCGAACGCATGGGCCGGTGGGCGCTGTTCTTCGGATATTTCATGCCGGGCGTGCGGCACTTCACTGCCGTTGTGGCGGGCAGCTCCGAGCTGGAGCCGCACGTCTTCGCAGTGTTCGCTTACAGCGGCGGGTTTCTCTGGGTGCTCACCTTCGTTTCGCTCGGTTATTTTCTGGGCGACCAGTGGTCGCGGATCGACCAGGAGATTCACGGCATTCTGCTGTGGCTGACGCTCGCGATCCTCTGCGCTGGCCTGGTGTACTGGTGGCTGCGGCGCAGGAAGAGCGCGAAGTAAATGCGCAAGAGCGGAATTCGTGAACCATGGCGCTGAACGACCGCTCCCTGTGGTCGCGGCTGTCAGCAGCGGACAGCGCTAAGGCCGTGCCACAAACCGCCGGTTTCAACGCCCTAGAAATTCACCCAGTACCGCCGCATGCATTCGAGGCAGACGTATTGGCCTTGGACGGGCCGGGTGATTTCGTGGTGCATCCAACGGCAGATCAGATCTCCGAGCCGCTGGACGAGATTCCATTGGAAAGACACGTAGCGCTTCATAACCCACACCTCCAGATTCTCGGGTCGGCTTTCGTCGTTTCCCTGTGTTCTTGCAGGTTAGAGCTTTGGAGGCCCGATGCGCAATTCGGGAAATGACCCGACAGCGCAGTAAGGCTGATGAAAAGGTTGCGCTTACGTAAAAGGGCTAGTACTTAGTTGGCGGCAGCGGACATGGCCGCGCCCTGACTCTCTTCGACAATGCGGCCATCGAAGAGGCGGACGATGCGGTCGGCGCTGCGGGCATAACGAGGATCGTGGGTCACCATGCAGATGGTGGCGCCGGAGCGATGCAAATCGCGCAACAGTTCCATGACCGCTTCGCCATTGGCTGAATCCAGGTTGCCGGTGGGCTCGTCGGCCAGCAGAATATTGGGGCTGCCCACCAGAGCGCGCGCCACGGCGACGCGCTGCTGCTGGCCGCCGGAAAGCTGCGAGGGATAGTGCTTCACGCGGTGCGACATGCCTACGCGCTCCAGGGCGTCCTGGACGTGCAGTTTGCGCTCGCGCGAGGGCATGTTGCGATAAGTCAGAGGGAGCTCGACGTTCTCGTAAACCGTGAGATCGCCGATCAGGTTGAACGCCTGGAAAATGAAGCCGATTTCCCGGTTGCGGATACGGGCGCGATCGCGCATGTTGAGACTTTCGACCGGGGTCTGATTCAGGATGTACTTGCCGTTAGAGGGCGTATCCAGCAGGCCCAGGATGGCCAGAAGAGTGGATTTGCCGCAACCCGAAGGGCCGGAGATCGAAATGTAATCACCCCGGTTAATCTCCAGGTGGATCCCGGCGAGCGCGTGGGTTTCCACTTCGTCGGTGGTGAAGACCTTAGTCACACCTTGCAGTTGTAGCAGCGGTTCCATCCAGTACCTCCATTTGTCGAGATCTACGAAAGCGTGGACGTAATTGTTCCCGAAAAAGTTCCGGGGCGGGGTTCAACGCAACAAAACCTCCTCAAAAAACTTCACAGCCCGAGGATCCTGTGACTGGCCAAGCCAGAACATCGCCTGCTTGCGCACGGCGGGGTTTTTATTGCCGCGGGCCACTTGAATCAATAGTGGTACGCCTTGGTCCGGGGGGAGTTGCTGGAGTGCGAAAACAGCCTTCTTTTTCACTTCGGTATCAGGATCGGTATCGATGGCCGAGTTAATGGCCGCGGCGGCTTTCTGCCCGGCCTTTTGCGCCAGCCAGAACAGGGCCTGGCCGCGGACGTGAGGGCTGCGGTCGTTTTTCGCCGCTTCGATCATCGTGGTTACCGCTTCGGGCTCTTTGCTGACGCTCAAGCCGAAGATGGCCTTTTCGCGCACGTGGTCGCTGGGATCTTGCGTGACGATGCGCCGCAGAAGCTCGTATCCACGATGGCCGCGGGCGCTGCCCAGCCAGAAGGTCGCCTTCTCGCGCAAGGAATCGGGCTGGCCCGGCGTAACAAGTGTTTCGAGTGCCTGGTCGGCCGCGGAATCAGCGTGAAGGGCAATGGCGGTGATAGCGGGGTCGCTCCGGAGATGGCGCCCCTCATCGCCGGATTCTCGCGCGAACCGGGCCAGGAGGGAAACGCTTTCGGCTGCGGATACGCCCGTGAGCCAGTGAAACGGAAGCCCGCCGCCATCAAGTTCGCATTCGGCTGAATACGTTCGGATGCGGTCCACGGCGTGGTTTTCAATCCGGAAGAGCACGAAGACTTCGCCGGCGGCTTCGAGCGGAATCGGGCCCGGTGAGTTGGCTGCAGCGACGCCGGCCCTGGCTCCTTCGAGCGCGCAGCCGCGGCAGCAGCGATTGCCGGCGCCGTCTTCGAACGAACTGTAACAGCACATGTCGTGCCGGCCGGGAATGGCACGAACCGCATAACCGATCCACGCCGGGCCGTTCTGTTCCGCGGCGATGGATTGGAACTCGTGCTCCAGGCCAGAAGCGGCGGCGCGGGTATCGAATTTGGCATTGCTGATCCGCGGCGGCTGCGCGCAACACAACCCGGCGGCCAGCAGAAACAGAATGGGTTTCATTTGTTTAACAGCTCCATGAGGTAATCGGTGCCCTCCTTCGACCCCATGTTCGAAAGGCGCTGCACGATTTCCTTTTTGAGTTCGGCGTTGGTTTCCTTGCGCGCCAGCTCAACCAGAGCGTGGCTGTTGCCCTGGATGAACAATGCATTGATGACCGCTTTGCGAATGCCCGGATCGGTTTCGTTCGCATACATGGAAACCAGAGCGGCTCCAGTATGCTCGGCGCCCATGGTGCCCAGGCGATTGATAGCGTCGCGGCGTAACTCGGCTTCCTTGGCGGTTCGGGCAATCTCAAGCAGCCGGTCCGAAGCGCCGCCCACGAAGAATGCGTTGATGAGATGGCGCTTGATCTCGAGCGACGGCTCCACCTGGTAGAGCTGCCAAAGCTCCGATTGCGCGCCGAGAACTCCAAGCTGGTTGATGGCGAAACTGCGGAGCTCGGGATTGCTCTCGCCTTTCGCGGCAGCCAGGAGTTGATCCTTCGCGCCGGATATCATCCAGCTATTCAGTACCGCGCGCCTGGAACCAGTATCCGTCGTGGCTTTGTATATGTCGGCAAGCTCCTGCCGCGCGCCCAGCACGCCCAACTGGTTAATGGCATAACGCTGAAGATCGGGATTCTTCTCGCCCCTGGCGGCCGCCAGAAGCTGGTCCTTGGCACCGGCGACCATGAGGCCGTTCAGCACGGCGCGTTTGACGGCCACATCCTTGGCTGCGCTGTAAACCTCGCCCAGTTCCTTGCGTGCGCCCATCACACCGAGGTAATTTACGGCTTTCATCTGAAGGTCCGGATTGGAACCGCCCTTGGCGATGTCGACCACGAGCTGTCGCGCGTGCGGCGAGCCGCTCTGCGTTAGAACAAACAGAGCGCGCTCTTTGACCTTGGGCGATTGCGAACTATGCAGCAGCTTCTCGATCATGGGGACGGCGCGGTCTGGATCGGAATTCACGAGCCCGTTTAATGCCATGAGCTTCAACTCTTCGTCAGAGGATGATTCGGGACTGACGGGTCTGCCGGCCGCCTGCTTTACTTCGATCTCGAGTGCCTTGGCGTCGTCCAGCCAGCGGCTGCTGGGATAGCTCTTGCGCAGCTCGGCGAGAGCGGCGAGTGCTTCCTCGCGCCGGCCGAGTTTGTTCAGCGCATAGCCCTTCCAGTAGAGGGCGCCGTCAGCCCGCGAGCTGCCGCGGGCGATGACCTCGGTGAAACTTTCGACTGCGTCGTCCCACCGATTGCGCTCGAGACTGCGCTGGCCGCGCTCGTAAAACCGATCCCCTTCGTCGGAACGCGGCGGCCGGGGCGTTGTCTGCAGGGCAAGAGCCCGGGCCATGGCGGGCGGTTGCATTAAGGCCATCTCCGGCGCCAGAACAGGCCCGAGAGGCTCAGGCGGCTCGGGCAGGACGATCAGTTCACCCGGCCCGATCAGCTCGGGCGGAGGCAGCGCACCTTCTCCCGGAACGCCGCCCACAATGCCTCCCTGGATTCCGTCAATGACTCCATCGATAACGCCATCGATTACGCCATCCACCACACCGTCGATGGGAGGTTCAGGCGGCAAAGGCGTAGCTTGCGGCGCGGGCGCCTGCGGAGACGCCAGATTCAACGCCACTCGCGGGGCGGGTGGCGGGGGCTGCTTGAAATTCTGCGACCGCATCACCGATGCGCCCAGCGCAATGGTGACGGTCAGCCCAGTTATGAAAACTCGGTTCATGGTTTCTCCATTTGTTCCAGGCCGCGCTCGGCTTGCTCCTGGTCGCATTCAGCTTGTTCCTGATCCCGCTCAGCCTGCTCCTGATCGAGCTCAGCTTGTTCCTGGTCGCGCATGGCTTGTTCCTGATCGCGCTCGGCTTGTTCCTGATCGCGAACGGCGGCCTGCTCATCCAAATCCGCTGACTGGTCGTCCATGTCGGCCGATGGCTCGTCGAGTGATTCCAAAACGGGCTGCGACTGTTTTGCGGTTTCCCGATTTCCGGTGGCTACGGGTTTCTGTGCCAGCATCAAGCCGGCTACCCCGAATGCAAACATCGCGAACGTCTTCATCTCCACTCCTGTCAAAGCGTCCTGCCGGCCTTGCCACTGCCCGCCGGCATTTCCCGCCCTCGCAAATTGGTGCTTACTACGCGGATCTTGAACAGAATGCCTTCGCTTTCGATGCGCCGCCGTATCTCGTCGAATTCCGCGGAATTGAGCTTGGAGGGGCTGTGGGCGATCTCGAGCAGAACACGCTCCAGTTCATCCAGGACGCTGGAAACAGCCCGATCACCACTCTTGAGCGCCGCCTGCCGGTACAGCCGGTTTTCGCCGACCAGATCCTCGGCGCGCTGCTGCTCATCGGAAATGTCCACCGGCCCTTTGGACTCATTGTTCACCAGCTCGGCCAGAATCATTTGCGAGCGCTCCAGGTGGTCACCCACGGCAACCAGCAGGATGCGTTCACGCACCGGCGCGGAAAGCCCCGCGATTTGCCTGCGCTGTGAGACTCTTCCGGCAAGAAACGCCGCCACCAGCAAGGCTGCCATGGCCGCAGCCGCCACCAGGCGCCTGGGCGCAAACCATCCGGTCCACCAGCGCGCCGGTGATTGCGTCAATTGCGGCGCGATGTGGTGCCACACGCGGCTGCCGTAAGTCTCGTGAGGCTCAGGCGCCTCCAATGCACTCATGGCGTCGAGCACCCGCGTGAGCGACTTCAGATGGGCGCGGCAATCCTCGCAAGCCGCCAGATGCCGCTCGACCTCGGGGTCTTGACGCTCCCCGTAATAGTGCAGGACCAGCTCGTCTTCGTTCAGATGCTTCATGACCTTGCCGAACTCAGCGCGGGCTCGAGCGTCCTGCGCAGCTTCTGCACGGCGCGAAACACGCTGTGCTTGGCCGCGCCGGCGTTAACACCCAGCGCCCTCCCGATCTCTTCGATACACATCCCTTCGTAATGCCGGAGTACGAAAGCGGTCCGCTCCATGGGGCTCAAGCCCTGGAGCGCCGGCGCGAGCAACTGTTTCAGCTCGCCGCTGAAAGCCAGGCGATCGGGCGTGGGATCCGCTGCCGGCAACGCTGCTCCGACTTCCTCGCCGTCTTCATTGACCGGCGTCTGATGTTCCTGGCGGCGTTTGCGCGCACGGATGAGGTCCAGCGAGCAGTTGGCCGCAATGCGATAGAGCCAGGTGCTGAAACTGGCCCGGCCATCGAACTTGCCGATCTGCCGGTAAGCCCGCAGGAAGGTTTCCTGCACCAGATCTTCGGCATCCTGTTCATTGCCCGTCATACGAAAGGCCAGACGGAACACACTATGGCTGTGGCGCTCCACCAGCACACGATACGCGTCAGGATTCCCGGCGCGGACCTGTGCCACTGCCGTGGCATCGCTTTGTTCCATCCGGCTGCTCTTTAGACTGTAGAATGGTTCGGCGGTTAGGTGGATGAATGGAGACTCCGGAGCGCATAGGCCATTACCGGCTGACACATAAATTAGGCGAAGGCGGCATGGGGGTGGTGTATGCGGCGCACGACGAGCGGCTCGAGCGGCCGGTAGCGATCAAAATGCTTCGTCAGGCTGGGATGGATGAGCAGGCCTCCAAGCGGCTGTGGCGGGAGGCGCGCGCCGCTGCGGCGGTGAACCATCCGAGTATTTGCCAGATTTACGAAATTGGTGAGGAAGCGGGTGAGCTGTTTCTGGCCATGGAACTGCTGGAGGGCGAGTCGCTGGCACAGAGGCTGGAACGAGGTTCGCTACCGGCGCCGGACGCCATCCAAATCATGCTCGGTGTGCTGGTGGCGCTGGAGACGCTCCAGCGGCGCGAAATCGTGCACCGGGATCTGAAGCCTTCCAATATTTTTCAGACGGCGCACGGAATCAAGCTTTTGGATTTTGGGCTGGCCGCGCCGGTGAAATCGCTCAACCCGAACTTTGAAACGGAAACCGCTCTGACGGCTGCTGGAACGGTGGTTGGAACATGGAACTACATGTCGCCGGAGCAGGTGCAGGGGCAGGTTATCGACGTCCGGTCGGACATTTTTGCGGCCGGGGCGATTCTGTTTGAACTCCTCGCCGGGCGGCGCGCGTTCTCCGGCCGGACGGTTCCGGAAGTGTTTCACGCCATCCTGTTCGAACAGCCTCCCGCCCTGGCCGGTTCGGCGGCGATCGCAGCTGCGGACCGGATCATCCATCGCGCGCTGGCGAAAAAACCAGACGACCGTTACCAGACTGCGGATGCCATGGCGCAGGAATTGCGAAGCGCGCTGCTGGCCTCGGATACCGCTACGCCCGTGCGCGCTCGCCCGATGACGCGGCTGATCGTGCTGCCCTTCCGCATTCTCCGGCCCGACGCGGAAACGGATTTTCTCTCATTTAGTCTGCCGGACGCGATCACTAGCTCGCTCGCGGGCCTGGAGTCGCTGGTGGTGCGATCCAGCATGGTGGCGTCACGGTTCGCGGCCCAAGCCGCGGATTTGAAAGCCATCGCCGCGGAGGCAGAGGTGGACATCGTGCTCGCCGGGACGCTGCTGCGCGCCGGTGACCAGATTCGCGTTTCGGCTCAACTTACCGAAGCGCCCAGCGGCACGCTGGTATGGGCGCACACGTCACAATCGCCTCTGCACGACATCTTTCAACTGCAGGACGAACTGGTCAACCGGATCATCGAATCCGTGTCGCCATCGCTGACCGCGCGCGAGCAGCGGATTCTGAGACACGACGTGCCCTCAACGGCAAAAGCCTACGAGTTTTTCCTGCGAGCCAATCAGTTGGGCCAGCGGCACGAAACCTTCCTGCTGGCTCGCGATCTCTATCTGCGGTGCATCGAGGAAGATTCGCAGTACGCGCCGGCCTGGGCGCATCTGGGAAGGTGCTATCGCGTGATCGGCAAGTATGGCGAGAATCCGGAGGAAAACCTGCGGCTAGCCGAGGCTGCGTTCCGGCGCGCTCTGGAACTCAACCCGGAACTGGCTTTAGCTCACAACTTGTACACCCAGCTCGAGGCGGAATGCGGGCGGGCGGTGAAAGCCATGAAGCGGCTCCTCGATCGTGCGCAGGCGAAGCAAAACGACCCGGAATTATTTGCCGGCCTCGTGCACGCCTGCCGTTACTGCGGGCTGGTGGACGCGTGTTTCGCCGCTCACCGGCAGGCGCGGCGGCTGGATCCGAATATTGTTACGACCGTGGGCAACGCGCACCTTCTGATGGGGGATTATGCGGCTGCGTTGGAGACGGATGCGTCGGACTATACGCGAATCCTCACGCTGCAGCACATGGGCCGCGAAAGTGAGGCGCTCCGCTGCCTGCAGGAATGCGAATCGAAAGATCTGCCGGTCACCAGCCGTTTGCTTCTGCGGACACTACAAGCCGCCTTGGAGGGTAACGACCCCGAGAGCCTCGAAGCGACCAAACGGGTGGTTGAGGTATTCACCGACCCGGAAGGTCTCTACTACATGGCCCGGCACCTGAGCTATCTCGGGGACACGGCGCCCGCGCTAGCTACGTTGAAGAGAGTTGTTGACGGCGGGTATTTCTGCGTACCGGTGTTCGCGCGCGATCCCTGGCTTGACCCGCTGCGGACTCATCCGGAATTCGTCAAGCTTTTGAAGCAGGCGGAGGCGCGCCATAAGGAAGCCCGTACGGTTTTCATCGAAGCGGGTGGCGAACGGCTGTTGGGAGGACGGACGAGGTGAGGGTCGGTTCGCTCGCCGTCGCTTACTTCACCTTGCGCCGCGTGATTACCCGGACTTTACGGGCCTTGGACACCGCTCCCAGCGTCAGCGCCTCTCGTGTGATCTCGGCCTGCTCTTCCTGATGGCGTTTCAGGGAGCCGGTGGCGGGGCTGGCGCTCTCGGGACGGCCCACATAGCGCAGCTCGCGGCGTGTGGGTTCGAGCAGCGGGCGGAACTGTTCGGCGATGAAGCGCCACGCGCCCATGTTTCGCGGCTCTTCCTGCGCCCAGACGACTTCGGCGGTGACAGGGTATCGCAGCAGCACATCCTTGACGCGCGTCTCGGCGAACGGATACAACTGCTCGATCCGCACGATGGCGGTGTTCTCCACCTTCTGCTCCTCGCGCGCGGCGATGAGGTCGTAGTAGAGCTGTCCCGCGCAGAAAACCACGCGCGCCACGCGGCTGGTATCGAGCCTCGAAGTGTCATCCAGCACCTCGCGAAAGCCGCCGCCGGCCAAGTCGGTAAACGAAGAGGCCGCACGCGGGTGGCGCAGAAGGCGTTTCGGCGTGAAGATGATGAGCGGCTTGCGCATCCCGCGGCGATCCGCACCGCCGCGCATCTGGCGCCGCAGCAGGTGGAAATATTGCGCGGGCGTGGAGCAGTTGGCAACCTGGATGTTCTGCTCGGCTGCCAGAACGAGGAACCGCTCGATGCGCGCGCTCGAATGCTCGGGTCCCTGGCCTTCGTAGCCGTGCGGCAGCAGCAGAACCAAACCGCTGGGCTGCCCCCACTTGGCTTCGGCTCCGGAGATGAACTGGTCGATCATGATCTGGGCGCCGTTTGCGAAATCGCCGAACTGCGCCTCCCACATGACCAGTGTCAGCGGATCGGCGACGCTATAGCCAAACTCGAATCCGAGGACCGCATACTCGCTGAGTGAGCTGTCAAACACATCGAACCGCGCTTGATCCTTGGCGAGATGCTGTAGCGGAATGTACTTGCGCCCGGTCTCGGCGTCATAGAAACAAAGGTGGCGCTGGCTGAAGGTGCCGCGGCCGGAATCCTGACCACTGAGCCGCACCGGCGTGCCTTCAAGCACCAGCGTGCCGAACGCCAGCGTCTCGCCAAACGCCCAGTCGATAGGCCCGTCCTTGGCGAAGGCCTCTTTGCGCCTCTCGATGAAGCCATGCAGCTTGGGATGCAGGTGGAAATTTTCCGCGAACGTGGTGACGCCGCGCACCACCCGCTCGAGTGTCTCGCGATCCACGGACGGAGCGTGCGGGATGACGGCGATTTCGTCTTCCGGAACGGCGCTCAATTCCTGAACTTCGAACCGCTCGGCGTTCTGCTGCGCCGCATCGAAGGCTTCGGAAAGCCGCCGGGATTCCCGCTTGCGCATGGCGGCCACGTCGTCCGCCGTGATGACGCCTTCACGCACCAGAAGATCACCGTAGAGCGAGGCGACCGACGGATGTTCTTTGATCTTCTTGTAGAGCAGCGGCTGCGTGTAGCTGGGGTCGTCGGCTTCGTTGTGGCCCCAGCGCCGGTAGCAGAACATATCGATGACGACGTCTTTCTTGAACTCCTGCCGGTAATCGAACGCGATTTGCGCCACGCGGATGGCGGCTTCGGGGTCGTCGCCGTTCACATGGAAGATCGGCGCCTGCACCATGCGCGCCACATCGGTGGAGTAGGGCGTGGAGCGCGCTTCGTCGGGCAGCGTGGTGAAGCCGATCTGGTTGTTGATGATCAGATGAATGGTGCCGCCAGTTGAGTAGCCGTCGAGCTGCGACAGGTTCAGCGTCTCCGCCACCACGCCCTGGCCGGCGAAAGCGGCGTCGCCGTGAATGAGCAGCGGGATCACGCGTTCGCGCTCGGTGTCTCCCAGGCGATCCTGTTTCGGGCGCACGATGCCTTCGACCACCGGATCGACCGCTTCCAGGTGGCTGGGATTGGGCGCCACTGAGACGACGATCTCCTTCCCCGACGACGATCGCCGCACGCCGCTTGCGCCCAGATGATATTTCACATCTCCCGAGCCTTGCGTGCTGGTGGGATCGGCGTTGCTCTCAAACTCCGAGAAGATCTGGCCGAGGGGCTTGCCCACCACGTCGGCGAGCACGGTGAGCCGCCCGCGGTGCGCCATGCCCATCACCACTTCGTGCACATTGCGGTCCGCGGCGCGATCGAGCAGCTCATCCAGAATTGCGATGGCCGTCTCCGCGCCCTGCAGCGAGAACCGCTTTTGTCCCACGAACCGCGCATGCAGAAAATGTTCGAACTCTTCGGCGCCGATGAGGTCCTCGAGAATCCGTACCCGCACTTCGCTGTCGAGCGGCCAGTTATTGGCTTCCGGTTCCATGTGCTGTTGCAGCCAGCGCTTCTGCTCGGGATGCTGGATGTTCATGTACTCGCATCCGATCTTGCCGCAGTAGGTCTGGCGCAGCGTTTCGAGGATTTCGCGCAAAGTCGCCACGTGCTTGGGCGCACCTTCGCCAATGGCTTCACCGAGCGTGCCGGTGAGAAATTCTCGGTCAAGGTCCCAGATGGTTAAACCGTAGCGCAGGGGATCGAGTTCGGGATGATAGCTGGGCTCGCCGCCCAGGGGGTCGAGATCGGCAATCAGGTGCCCGCGCACGCGATACGCGTTGATCAATTGCAGCACGGCGGCTTCCTTGGCCACTTCTGCGGCGTGCCCCGTCACGCCCGGCAGGCTCACCTGGCGGTCCGGCTCCCAGCGTACCGGGTTGTAGGGCAGCTTCAGATGCTCGAAGATCTCTTCGTAAAAGCCGTCGTCGCCATTGACCAGCGCCTGCAGCTTGCCCAGGAACATGCCGGATTCCGCGCCCTGGATGATGCGGTGATCGTAGGTGCAGGTCAGAGTCATGACCTTGCTGATGCCTAACGCGGCGCGCATCTCGGGCGCGGTGCCTTGATATTCGGCCGGATAGTCGATCGTACCCACCGCGATAATCGAACCCTGGCCGGGCATGAGCCGCGGGATCGACTGCATGGTTCCGACCGTTCCGGGATTGGTGATGGAGATCGTAGTGCCCTGAAAATCATCGGGCGTCAGCTTGCCGCCACGCGCGCGGCTCACCAGGTCGTCGAATACCGTGACGTATTGCTGGAAATCGAGTTCGCCTGCATTTTTGATATTGGGAACCAGCAGATTGCGCCCGCCGCTTTTGCCGGGCACATCCACCGCAATCCCCGGGTTGATTTTCCTGCGCACCAGGCGAAACGGCTCGCCATTCTGCTCCGCATAAGCGTGATTGAGGCCGGGAAAATATTCGAGCGCGCGCACCACCGCCCAGCCGATGATGTGCGTGTAGGAGACTTTCGTCTTGCCGAGCAGCGAACGATGATGATTGATGATGCGGCGGTTCTCGTCGATGACCTTGACGGGAATGGTGCGCTGCGAGGTGGCGAGAGGAAGTTCCAAGCTCGCATTCATGTTTTGCGCGATGCGGGCCGCGGCGCCGCGCATGGGGATCAACTCTTCGGCGGGGCCAGCGGGCGGAGGCGCCGGCGCTTGAGCGCGGACCACGTTTTCGACCGGGGCCGGCGCTGGTTCAGACGGTTTCGCCGCGGCCGGGCTTCCGTTGCCCTTGGCCTCTTCGAACACGTGCTTCCAGCTCTCGTCGACGGTGCCGTGATCGTGCAGATATTGTTGATACAGCTCGTCTTCGAGCCAACTATTGATGCCCTGTCGCGGGTCGGATTTCCCTGCCATGGACTGGATGCGCCTTCTTTAATTGATGATACAGGAACGGGGAAAGGCGCGCCGTGGCAGAGACGGTGCCGATGCCGCTATTCTGTTCGGCATCGGCAAAAATTGCGAGAACGGATTTGATTTAGCCCATCAAGCTGAACAGGCTCGATGCCATCGAATTGTCGGTGGCGCTCGCGGATGCGTACGGCGAAAACAGGGTCGGTGACGCGCCCGGCGTAGTCTCGTCGCTGGGAGTTGCAGCAGCTTTGTGAACATGGCGCCCGTGGTGGTGATGCACCCCGGTGGACGCGCCGTTTTGCCCGAGAGCCGATTGGAAGTCGGTTTTCATTTGGGCGAAGTCCTTCTGGGCCTGGCTCAGGTTTCCAGCGCTGAGATCCTTTCCCAGGGCGGTGAAGTCCTGCTGAACGGGGCTGATTGATGACGTGCTGGACGGGTTCGCCGAGGCCAACGTCTGAAGGTCGGAGTATGCCTGCTGCGCCCCGCCGAGGTCGCCGGATTTGAGCGAACTGGCTAAGCTCTGCAAGTCCTGCCTCCGCTGGCCCGCCATTGCCTGCCAGTTCTGGATGTTCGCGGGAGTGTTACCGAAAGAGATATTGGAGATTGACATTCACTTTCCTCCTGTCTCGGGGGTGCAAGTGAACTGACATCCAGAATCAATCGCAAGGCGAAGCGAATCAGCGCCATAGGCCTGTCTATCCCCGCAAATCGCTGGCAAAAAAATGACACCGCCGGCGGGCCCGCCAAGCTCTTGGCTGAGGCTCTTGAGGATTGGGGCGCCACGTTAGTCTTTTTCCGAACCGCGACGGAACAGAGCGGATGATGCTTACGACGAATACTCTTTCGCGCTAGATGGAATCGCCAAAATCACCTTCCGGTCCGGCACCGATCGCCGCAGCATTTCGATCTCATCCGCGGCGCCGCTCAGCGGCAATGCGACCTGCCCACCCTGGGCGGCCGAGCGGCAGAAGGCCATCATGATCTCGAAGCCTTTGTACGCGCTGGCGAAGTTACACGGGTGGACCTTTGTCTCGTCGTCAAGCCAGTCGGCCATCTCCTGAATGTAGGGCGGCATGTCGAGATCGTAATTCATCGATCCGCCGCCGGAGCATGCGCCGTTTTTCGTCACCGCGCGCCAACCGCCGCCGGTCAGCACTTCGGCGAAACCTTCGGTGCCCTTGGCTCCCATGCGACACTTGCGCCACCAGTAGTCGACCTCGGGCACATCCGGCGCACCTGCGCCGCACTCGATGACGCCATGCACGCCGTTGGCGAAGTGGATGAATCCGGCGATGTAATCGGGCGACGGATGAATGTCGGTCAGCTTGCCGCGGCCGGCGGCCTGCGCCATCACCCATTCGGCCTCGGCGTCGTTGTTGAACCAGCGCAGGTAGTCGATCAGGTGCGACAGCATGTGCATCATCCAGCCGGTGGCCGTTCCATAGACAGTCTGGATTCGTCCGAGCGCGCCGGACGCCACGATTTCCCCAACCTTCCGGTAGTGCTCTCCATAACGGTGCTGATGGCTGACCACGGCTTTGATTCCGCTTCCAGCCACGAGATCGCGCACCTGGAAACCTTCGGCGCTGGTGAGCGCGATGGGCTTCTCCATGGCGATGAGCCTGGCGCCGCTTTCGATGCCGATGCGCACCATCGACGCCCGGATGTTGGGCAGCGTGCAGAAGCAGAAAACGTCGGGCTTAGCGGCGCGGGCTACCTCGGCGGCGTCGGTTCCCTTGAGGCTGACACCCAGCTTGGCGGCTGCGTCATCCAGCCGTTTCTGATCGATCTCGCAAATGCCGGCAATTTCAAACCGCGGGTTCGCTTGAAAGGCTGTGGCATGGTGCATGCCGCGCTTGCCCATGCCGACGACGACAACCCGGTACCTATCTTTCACGCCTGCACCGTCCGGTCCCACTCGAGGACCTTCGAGATCGTGTAGTCAACTTCCTCCTGGGTGAGCTCGGGGAACATGGGCAGGGAGATGCAGCACCCCGCGTTGCGTTCCGCGTTGGGAATCGTTCCCGCGATGCGCGCCGGCTTGCCCCACGGATAGCCCTGCTGCTGGTGGATGGCGATATCGTAGTGGCACTTGGCGTCGACGCCGTTCTTGTTAAGAAAATCGAGCAGCACGTTGCGATGTTCGGGCCGCCTGGTCTCGATGACGTAGAGATGAAAGATGTGATGGTAGCCGGGAGCAGCGTAAGGCAGCGTGATATTCTGCGCATCCTTCAGGCAGGCCGAGTACCGCGCTGACCACTTGCGGCGCAGATCGTTCCATTCGTCAATGTGCTTCAGCTTGGCGCTGAGCACGCCGGCGTGGATGTCGTCAAGCCGACTGTTGAAACCGTAGCTGTGGCACGAGCGCTTCTCCGACCCGTGATTGCGCAGCCTCCGTACAACGCGGTCGACATTCTCGTTGTTGGTGACTACCGCGCCGCCATCGCCGAATGTACCCAGGTTCTTCTGAATAATGAAACTGGTGCAGACAGCATCGCTCAACTCTCCGATCTTGAAGCCGTCGCCGCGCGCCCCGATGCCCTGCGCGTTGTCCTCGATGACCAGCAGCTTGTGCTTATCGGCGATCTTGCGAATGGCCTTCATGTCGGCGCACTGGCCATAAAGGTGGACGGGAACCAGCGCCTTGGTCTTGGGCGTGATGGCCGCTTCAATCTTGGAAGGATCGATGCAGTTAGTTTTCGGATCGGAGTCGACGAACACGGCGGTTGCGCCGGCAATCCAGATGGCCTCCGCGGTGGCGAAGAACGTATTGGGATGCGTAATGCATTCGTCGCCGGGGCCGATACCGAGGGCCATGAACGAAAGCCATAGCGCATCCGTTCCGTTGCCTACGCCCACGGCGTACTTCATCCCGTGATACTCCGCAAATTCCTTTTCGAATCGCTTGAGCATCGGCCCCATCACGTACTGGCCGCTTTCGAGGACTTCGTTGAGGTTTTTGTCGATCTCGGCTTTGATGTTGTGGTACTGCCGGACGTGACCGTAGAATGGCACGTTCATTGGCGGGTCTCCTTATTTTGTGGTGAACACATTAGTATATCAACAGAGGCGCAACTCTGAGAATTGCCTCGTCCCACTATGCCCTGCTGCCTGGTAATCGCCATCCTGATGTTTCCGCGGATCGTGCTGGTGTGCCTGTTCCTGTTCTCAAATTACCTGGAACGCGCCTATCACGCCATGATCATTCCGCTGATCGGCTTCTTCTTTCTGCCAACCACTACACTGGCCTACGCGTGGCTCACCAACACGCACCAGCGGCTGGAGGGCTGGAATGTATTGATTCTCATCGTAGCGGTGTTAATCGACGCCGGCGGGCTGGGCGGCGGCGAGTATCACCGGAGGAACAGATAGATCGCCGCCCGGGGACTGGCTCCACTGTCCCTAATCGTAATCGACTGATCCACCGAAACCACACGTCGCGAGATGGGGACTGGCTTCTGCGTCCCTAATCGAGCGGCTTTCAACCTTCCCGACCCGCTCTCCGTGGACGCAGCCTGCCCGTCCCCGTCTCGCCCTTGTAACAATCTCATGATTGCGGCTCTGCCGAATTTTCATCCTCGCGGTGTCGCACCTCGGCGATTCTCAACTGTCCCCCCTCTTTGCGCGCCGCCTTCGCATCTCCGCGTTGAGATCGCCCAGCGAGGCGAACAATCCGACGTAGCTCGAATCGAAAACACTAGGCGCGCGGTTGAGCGGATGGAAATCGCGCCGCTTGAAGAGATCAGTGACGGCGATCACCGCCGTTCCCGCCGGACGCGATTCGTAGGTGCCTTGCGCGAAGGCAATGTCGCCGGAGATCCAGAGGGAGTAGCTCATCTACTCGGGGCATTATAGCGGCGCGAGGACGCGGGTCAGAGCGACTGAAGAAACGCTCAAAGTTGCCCGCTGCGCTTTCTTGACCTGTGTTGTCAAATATGACAACATACATTATGGGTACTCAAGTCAAGAAACGATGACACCGCGGACGCGGGCCCGTTTCATGGATCAAGGCGGCACTGAAGGAATTCGAGGCATTCCCGGAAAGGGCCTGGTCGGTGTGCCTGGCTGCGCTGACGATCGCAGCGGAAGGTGGGAAAGCCGATGTTGCTAAGCCCATGCACGGGATGGGCTCGGGCGTCTTCGAGATCGCGCTGCAGTTTCGCGGCGAAGCGTTCCGCGTGGTCTTCGCGGTGCAGCTTGCCGCGGAAATATGGGTGGTCCACGCATTCCAGAAGAAGTCGACACAGGGCATCAAGACGCGTAAACGTGAGGCGATCTGATAAAAGACCGCCTGAAAAGGCTGAAGGACATGTTGCGATGAAAAGCGAAAAGCTGGACGTGGTGCGCGGGAGTAGAAATGTGTTCCGTGACCTCGGGCACAAGAACGCGGATGCGGAACAGGTCAAGGCGATCCTCGCGGCGGAAATCATCAAGGCGCTCGATCGGGAAGGCCTGAGCGTGCGCGCCGCGCACAGCCGGACCGGGGTAGCGGCGGCCGATTTTTCGCGCATTCGCCATGCGGATCTCGGGCGGTTCACCGTTGATCGCCTTATGTCGATCCTCAACCGGCTGGGGTCGCGCGTGGAAGTGAAAGTTAGGGTGCGGCGGGCCGAACGGGTCGCACCGTGTGGTTTTGAATTCGGTGAAACAGCAGAAGCTGAGGCATTTTTCAGCCGGCATCCTAACTTCTATCTTGCCTTTGAACTATTGGCTGCGCTCGTCAACAAGTGCTTTGCTCGTCCGCTGCCAGAACCATACTACGGGCCTGAGTACATACGTTTCAGTCTCGGCGAATCTTGTCGGGAAGATTTTCTCGAAATTCTGTTTCTTGCAGTGAACGGCTATGGCGGAGGAGCCGCTAAGCTTCTTCGGGGACTCTATGAACGCGCGGTGGCGCTCGCCTATATGACAAAAGAACCGTCTAAAACGGAGCGTTTCACCAAATTCGCGGCGATACAAGAATACAAGGCACTTAGTGACGCTCTGAAGGTAACTACGGAGACAGAATGGGATACCGTAATGGGCCCAGATCGAACAGCTGCAGAGATAAGAAAAAGATTTGAGGCAGCCAGGGAGGATTTTCAGCAAACGGACTGCAGGAAGTGCAAGACCAAACGACTCGCCATCACGTGGGATTTGGACGTTTCAAGTATGGTCGCGAGACTTGGACCGCCCTACGATATTTATTACCTGTTGGCGTACACAAACGCTAATCTTGAAATACACGCAACTCTGGCTTCTGCGCTTCGCGAGGACAACAAGGACACAAATGCACGGCGGACACGACGGCGCGCGAAGGCTGATACTGTGATCTTTCATGCTGCAATGCTGCTTGTAGAAGTAATACGCTCCGAGAACACACTATTCGCGCTCGGTCTCAACGATGACCTACAGGCCGCAGAGGAGGCGATGGGCAGAGTTTGGAAAGAATCCATTGATGCCAGAGAAGCCGTGCGGTAAGGACATTGCTGTCCATCCTCGCGCATACCAAATCTCACACGAAGCCTTCACGAAGTATCACAAACTACCACCCGTACCTCTCCTCCCTCCACGGATCCCCGTGCATGTGGTACCCGTTCCGCTCCCAGAACCCCGCTTGATCGCGATCCAGAAGCTCGACACCTGATACCCACTTGGCGCTCTTCCATGCATAAAGCCGCGGAATAATCAGGCGCGCGGGGCCGCCGTGCTCGGTCGAGATCGGCTCGCCATCGTGCAGGAACGCGACCAGCGCATCTTCGGCAAGAAAATCTTCAAGCGGCATGTTGGTGGTCCAGCCGCCGTCATAGCCGTGGGCCAGCACGAAATGCGCGTCGGGAAGCGCGCCGCCGGCCCGCTCGATGAGTTCGCGAGTAGCGACGCCCTCCCACAGGTTCCCCAGCCGCGACCAGCGCGTCACGCAGTGGAAATCCGAAAACACTTTGGTCCGCTGCAGTTTCTGAAATTCTTCCCAGTTCCATTCCACCGGCCGCGCCACCTGTCCGCGGATCGAGAATTTCCAGCGCTCGACCGAAATCTCCGGCGGGCCGCTGGCGTCGAGCACGGGCCATTTCAGCGTGCGCGATTGTCCGGGCGGAACGCGTTGCGGGCGGCGCGAATCGGGGCTGACGATCACATCCAGCGGCAATCCGTCCGGCGAACGAATTTCTTTTTCCTGCGCTTTGGGATCTTTGAGTCCGAACATTCTTCAACCAGCCTTCATCGAAATTTGTACCAGCTCGGGCGCCGCAGCATCATGGAATGACAGAACCCCCATGGGGCAGACCGTAACGCAGATCCCGCAGCCGATGCAGGAACTGTTCGCATTAGTGATCGGTTCCTGTTTCAATGCATAAGTCATGACATCAATGCCCACCTGGCAGTTCCGCGTGCACTCCATGCACGCGATGCACTTCTCATTGGAATAGATGCTGAAGCGGCTCACCCGGAATCGCGTAAATGCCGCGCTGAACATTTGCATCAGCTTGGCCAGCGGGCACCAATAGCGGCACCACACCTTCCCGCCGAAAAACGGATACAGCGTGACCGGGATGATGCCGACTAACCATACATCCGCAAACAGGTGATAATATTCCAGCCCAATCTGGGCGGGTTTGGCGAAGATGTGAAGGGTGTCACGCGCCAAAACCAGAATCGTCACCACCACTGCGGCGGCGAGCACGATCCCATTCATGAACTCCCATCGAACACTGGTTTTGCCTTTGGGAGCCAGGTGGCGCCAGCGATCTCCCAGCGTTTCAGCGAGCCCCCCGCAACCGCAGATCCATGAGCAGTAACGCTTTCCGTGGAACAGCACGAGCACCGGAATGATGACGAACGCCAGCAGAAGTCCCCAAACCACCCAGACTTCATGCGGATTGCCGAAAAAAGTGTAAAAGAAGAGCGGCCAGGCATAGACCAGCCCGTAAGCGCGCCAGGCTTGACCGGCAAAGACCGGATCGTGTGCCAGCCGCGCGCCCACCCACTGGTACTCGACGGCCCAGCGGAACAGAAACTCGGGAATCAGGAAGAAAAAGATCCACTGAAAGCTGATCAGGCTGGCGTAGCGCCAGATCTGAAAGCGATCGCGCCGGGCGAATCCCCACCGCTTCATGGCCTGAAAGCCGAAGACGGTCATCACCGCCGTGTATAGAACGGTGTACCAGAAGGACCAAGGCCGGTTCCAGAAGGTCAGGGCTCGAGCGCCCCATCCGCGGTAGGGCCAATACTCGAACCCTTCGGGCTGCTTGACCGCATAGATCGTATAGCAAAGGACAAACGAAACGCCCAGCCAGGCGAACCGGCTGCCGCGCCGGCCCAGCCAAACCAAGCTGCCAACCGCCGCGAGTGCCAGCGCGATGCCCGCCAGCGTTTGGCCCTGTAGCCACGGGATGGCGGCGGTCTTGCCGCCGAACAGCCAGATGCCCAAAAAGGCAGCGACAGCCAGGGAAGCGGCCGAGACGGGGCTGCCGGTCCAATCGTTTTCCAGCCGGATGCCTAGGGAACGTAGAAAGTCGGCCGGAGCCTCTGCGCCTATCAGCACGAATGCGTGGTGGTACGGCAGTTCCACTTGGCGGCGCCCGCCGGCCTCTTCGACTTCTAGTAAATAACGATGGATTCCGAAGCCCTTGACCTGACTCCGGTAAACAACTGTGAGCTTGCCTGCCGCGACGGCGGCCTCGAGTTTGCGCCGGTTGTCCTTGAACACGCGGGCAAATTCGGCGCGCCGGTAAGACAGCGTTACCCGGTTGTGCACTGCGAGCGTTAAGGCAGCCTCGACGGCGCTGTTGCCCCCGCCAACGACGAGGATGTCCTCATTCTGGTAGTGTTTCGGGCTGTACAACCGGTGGTAGACCTGCTCCAGATCCTCCCCGGGCACGCCCAGGAACCGGGGATTCCCACGCTGCCCGGTAGCCAGCACCACCCGCAGGGCGTGATAACGCTGGCGGGGAGTCTCAATCTGAAAGGTCCCATCCTTTAGTCTGCGAACGGCTTCGACGCCCTCCTCGACATGCACCTCGAGGTGGTTCTCGCGAATGATCTCGTGCCACCGGGCGATCAGATCCTCCTTGCGCGCGCCGTCAAGCCATAACTTGCCCTTCGGCGGACGGGTGTCCGGCTCGGCGTAGATCCATTTCCCCTCGGGGAAATCCTCGATGGTGTTGGCGATCTTGTTCTTCTCGAGGACTAAAACCCGCAACCCACGATCCTGCGCGCCCAGCGCTGCGTTTAGACCCGCAGCTCCAGCGCCGATCACAACCAGGTCGTAGATGTTCGGGTCCCTACTTCTGCTCTCGAGAGTGCAGGCGATGTGTTCGGCGGCGTCGCTGCCCTGCTCCATCGCCAGCTTCACGACGGGGGCGCCCGCGAGGTCGCCGATCACATAGAGGCCCGGAACGGTGCTTTCGAAATTCGCCCGCAGCACAGGCCGCTGGGTCGCCATGTTCGGACTTTCTAACAATCGGCGCAGGAGTCGAACATTTAGCATTGGCTCGGCCGGTTTCCGCGGTAACAAAGTAAACAAACCGCCGCTCGAAGATCACGCCGGCTGGGCCGTTTGGAGGTATAAATGGAAACAGGGATGTGTCGATTTTCTCCAGAGAGCAACGGCACCGAGAGGGGACCATTGTGGTT